>CAACVD010000312.1_pt2 | contig 16067 bp, 15 predicted proteins | sample 2381771 | NCBI WGS metagenome assembly CAACVD01 (sample SAMEA5211965, study PRJEB30684) | marine metagenome | biome: Marine; feature: Epipelagic; material: Water | collected 2015-10-15 | depth 15 m | reverse complement strand
AGAATCTGCAATAACATCTCTGGAAGGAAGCGAAAAACGCATCCCAGGGGTTCCCATAGATATACCATCACTGACGCCGATGGTGTTAAAAATTAAACCAACGATATCTGTATTGAGAGTGCCTTTCTTGACCAATTTGGCAAGATCATTTAGGTGCATATTGCAGGGATTGCCTTCATAACCAGTACTGGCAATACCAACAATAGCTTTGTTAAAATCTTCTCGGGTCAATCCGATGGCATGCAACATGGCTTGGGCAGCAGGCTGTGTTGGATCTTGGGTAATGGCTTTACTGTGTTTATTCAGTGTTTTCATTGTTTCAATGACAAATGTAAATAAGCAATAATATCAAAACTAAATAATTCTGTAAATAATCAAAACTATTAGCTCGAAATCTTATCTAAATTCAATATGAGAATTTTCAGATTAATTCTTTGATAATGAATTATTTATAAAACAAATATTATGATGTTCAGTCAATAAGCACAAAATCAATTAACCAGATAGATATGCTTAATTTCCAGTTTAAATGTATTGTTCTCTTTAGAAGATTTTAAAACTCCAATCTGTTCAATTTTATTGTGATTGAAATTGGGAATTTGCAAGCTATATCCTCGAAAACTTGGCGACATATCACTTAAGGGAATCGAAATGGTTTCCCAATCACCAGAGGTTTTGAAATTGTAAATGTAGGAGTGGCGGTCTCTAGTAGAGGCTTTGATGCGAAATTGAAAATCGCTCCCATCCCCTTTTAACCGAAGTGAAATGGCCGCTTTTTCATCCGTTTTTTTGGCTTCTAATCGGAGTTGAATGGATGAAAACCCTCCGTTGTTTTCAATGGATACATCTCCTTTAAAAACACCATTCCCGTTCTCATTCAATTCCAATGTTCCATTGGAGCGCCCTCCCATTACAACATCATCAACGACTTGCCATTGTCCCAGCTTAGAATCTTTCTTAAATTCAAATATCATATCATTTGACTGCGCACTTACCAAGTTAAAAAAAATAATAATTAGCAGCATTTATCAATGTTTAATTTCTGTTTTAATTTGCTCAAAATTCTGTCTTAAATAAGAGCGTAATTTTTTTTTGTAATCGTCTTTGAGCCATTCTAAGAAGTTGTGTGTGCTTTTGCTGATACATTTCGAATAGCGGTGAATTCGGAAATCAATATCATCGCTGAGTAATTTCATAAGAATCAATGCATCAAAAACATCCTCGCTGTTTTCAACACATATTTTTGCATGCTGTGCAATTGATCTTTTGAGTACCACTTTTGAAGATTCACCACCGCGAATGGAAGCAACATAGGTCTTGTTGATGTCAAAATAGACACTCTCAGATTTAGAAAACGCGCTGCGTATGTGGTCTGGCATTTCATAAACAAAATTGCTTTCAAGTTCCTCGTCACTGAGAATACCATCGAGGTAATGGCTGGGATATTTAAAGATGCGGTGCCAATCCAAATTGGTACTACCCCAGGGACCAAAACGGTGAAAATTGTTTCCTAAGTCAACAACTTCAAAGTTGTTTTTGTTTTTAAAAATACGAGAGCCACGTCCAATCATTTGGTAGTAAAGTGTCAAAGATTTTGTAGCGCGGTTTAATATGATGGCTTCAACACTGGGCTCGTCAAATCCTGTAGTTAAAATACTGACAGAAGTTAAAATTGCATTGGGGGTCTCTTTAAACCACTTAAGGATATTGGCACGTTCTTTTTTAGTGGTGGTATTGTCTAGGTGAGCAATGGGCATTCCTGCACGCTTAAAAAGATCATAAACAAATAATGAGGTATTGATACCATTGTTAAATATCAATGTTTTTTTATTGTTACAGCGCTCATTGTAAGCATCCATCAACTTTGACAACATTTCATTATTGGTATATAAATCCTCTGAGGATTTAACGGTGTAATCGCCATTGGCACCTACCACCAAAGACGTCAAGCCCACATTATAGGAATACATATTGGCCTTGGCTAAAAAACGATTTTCAATTAGCGATTCTATACTCTCCCCAACAATTAATTCATTGTAATTGTCTGTCATTGGCAATTCTATATTAGAGCTCAAAGGCGTGGCGGTAACACCCAATATAAAGGCATTTTCAAAGAATTTAAAAAGCTTTGTAAAAGAGTTGTAATGCGCTTCATCAATAATGACCAGACCAATGTCCGAAATATCTAATTTATCGTCTTTTAGTCTGTTATTTAGGGTTTCAACCATGGCTACAAAACAATCAAAATCCTTTTGATCATCTAATTTTGCTTTGCTGTCTACGACTTTGTTTCGAACCCCAAATTCACTTAAAACAGCTGAAGTTTGTTTACATAGCTCAATGCGGTGGGTCATGACCAAAACCTTTTTCTTGCGAGTCTTTAAATACTGGCTTACGATTTCTGAAAAAATGACCGTTTTACCGCCACCTGTGGGGAGTTGGTACAGTAAGTGGTAATCCTCGACGGCAGATTCAAAACACTGAAATATTTTTTGAATGGCCCCTTTTTGGTAATGGTAAAGTTGTTTGCCTTCTTTACGTTCCTCTTTTTCGTAAGTAGTGAGCATAGTCTGCTTTGATTTCAACTTTGCAAAAGTAAGGCCTTTTTTGAGTTTTCAAAGCCAATGAAGTGAATTTTCTTTAATAATTCTACAATCAAATTTATTTTAAAATTTCAAGCTTTGTTTGGCTTGTCAACTGGGCATTGATATGGACTTATTTTAAGATATTTAATTTAGAGGTTTTCGCGAGGTTTTTTTAGTTCCAGAGTACATATCATAACGAACAAGACGTGCCTCTAACTTTGCATTGTAAAGCTTAATCTTTCTGGAGGTTTTGAGTCCAATGTGCTTTAAAGCTTCTAAATTGGATGTGATAAACCATGCTGTGGTTCCTGCATAGTTATGTTTTAGTGTACTTCCAATTTGTCCATAGAAAGTTTCCATATCAAGTTCCAATCGTTCCCCGTATGGGGGGTTAAAAAGCATGTGAAGACGCGCCTCACCACCCTTTTGCGTTTTAAAGAAATCTTCGTGTTTGATATATATAAAATCCTCTAAGTGGGCATTTTTTATATTTTCATTTGCTTTTCGAATGGCCGATGGCGATTTATCAAACCCCATGATCTTATGGTGAAAATCGCGAGTTTTTGAGAGCAGTGAATTTTCTATGGTCTCATATAAATCAACATCCCAATCCTTCCAACGCTCAAATGCAAATTCATTGCGCATTAGATTTGGAGGAATGTTACAGGCAATCATGGCAGCTTCAATTAAAATCGTACCAGATCCACACATAGGATCCATAAAGTCAGATTGTCCGTCCCATCCTGACAATAACAGCAATCCAGCAGCCAAAACCTCATTGATTGGGGCAATATTGGTCGCTATTTTATAGCCGCGCTTATGCAATGATTCTCCAGAACTGTCCAGGGAAACAGAACATCTGTTTCTATCGATGTGTACATCAATTTTTAAATCTGGAAATCGAAGGTCTATATTGGGCCGCTTTCCTGTTAGATCTCTAAAACGATCCACGATGGCATCTTTGGTTTTTAGCGCAATGTATTGGGAGTGTGTAAATCTGTCTCCACTCAATGTAGCGCTCACCGCCAAGGTGGCGTCTACATCTATATATTTTTCCCAAGCAATATCTTTTATCTTTTTGTAGAGTTCATTTTCGTCTTTCACATTGAATTGTAGGATGGGCTTTAATATTTTTATCGCCGTTCTCAAACCCATATTACATTTATACATAAAGCCCTTGTCCCCAGTGAAACGAACATTTCTGACTCCTTTTTTAATGTGTTGTGCTCCAAGTTGACGAAGTTCATTTTCAAGAAGTTCTTCAAAACCAAACAATGTTTTGGCAACCATTTCAAAATTTTCTTCCATAAATATTTTGCGATAAATTTCAAAAATACAGTATTTTTACCACCGTTACAGTTAATTTATATGACAAATAAAAAAAAGTGGTTTGAATCTTGGTTTGACACTCCCTATTACCACCTATTGTATCAACACAGAGATGACAAAGAGGCGCATAAATTTATTAAAAACCTTATGCAATTTTTAAAGATTGACAAAGACCAAAATATTTTAGACTTGGCCTGTGGCAAAGGGCGACATTCAATTTTTTTAAACAAATTGGGATATCGTGTGACTGGAGTTGATTTATCCAGTCAAAATATACTTCAAGCTCAGAAACATTCAAATCCCCGATTGAACTTTGGTATTCACGATATGAGAAACCCAATGGATTCAAAATTCGACCTTATTTTAAATATGTTTACGAGTTTTGGATATTTTGATTCTGATGATGACGATAAAATGGTACTTAGTGCTGTTAAGAACAGTTTAAACAAGGATGGTATTGCAGTGATTGACTTTATGAACACACCAAATATCATCAATGCATTGGTCCCTAAAAACCATTTGTGCATTGAAGGAGTTGACTTTCAAATTGAACGTTTTTTTGATGGTAGCCACATTCGTAAAAACATACGAGTTAAAGATCGCGAAGGCATTTTTAACTATAAGGAACAAGTGCGTGCTTATAGCTTTAATGACTTTAAAAAAATGTTGCAGGAGAATGGATTCAAATTGTTAAAGGCCTGTGGCTCTTATGACCTTGAGTCTTTTAACGAAAAAACATCTGAGCGTTTAATTTTGATTTTTAAAATTCATCCTTAAGAATTGCTGCGGCTTCTTTTGTGTACTTAAAAAAAAGAAGCGCAATCTAGATATGGGCATTCGAGATCACGCTTCAATATGTAGGTATTTAGGGCAAAAAAGGGCGATTCTTATTTGTTTGTAATTATCGCGTTTCGCTGCTTCAAAGTTAAGCACAATTAAAGCCCTGTTAAAGCACTATGTAACAAACGGCCAAACAATGTAATAAACGGCCATATTCATGTCATAAACGGGAAGTTTAGAATTCTGAACCTTGTTAAAAAAACTAAGGCTTTGATTTCCAATATTTTGACAAAAAATAAAGATCAAAAAATTTATAGGCCGCTTGTGGTTCAAGAGTTCCGCTTTGAAATTGACGCTGTAAAATATCTTCAATTAGATAATCTTCTTCTGAAGTTTCAGGATCAAATGGAGTTTTGAGAGACATTTTAAATAATTTTGCAGTATTGTTATACCAAAATGCACGCCATCCACTTTGAAGCTCTTTGATCAAATCAAAAGCGGTTTCCCCTGTTTGTCTGTGAATTAATTTAATTAAAATTTGTCCTTCGGTAATGGTGAATTTTTTTAGTTCCTCTGTAAATTCATCTTCAACAAACTTTTGAACCCGACGCGTATACCGTTTACGCTTGCGTTGACTCTTTAAATTTGCAATTCTTTTATTTAAGCTTTCCAATCGCTCTGCCGCTAATTTGGCATAGGGATAAACTTTTATGGTTTTGCGTTTTAAAATCAAATAACGCCGCCTGTGGTCTGAAGATTGGTGTCTTAATTTTGGAAGCAAAACCACCTCAGATAAATTGATAGAACTGTCAATGATGGTATCTCCTACAATCATCAAATAGGGTTTTTGAACAGAATCAGTTTCCTTTAGGGGGATTTGCCCAAAAGAATAAAAAAACCCTATTAAAAACAAAAATATGCATCCTCGCATAACGTGTGAATCAAAAGTAAACAAAGTTAAAAAATATGCAGCAAAGCGACTCCAAAATCCAAGAGTTTTGTTATTTTTATCCAAAATTAAAACCATGTCTAAAAAGCGTATTTTAAACAGTAAATCACTTAAATTTTTAGAAACTTACCTCAACAATGCAGCCCCTACCGGCTACGAATGGGGGGGGCAAAAAATATGGATGGATTACCTCAAACCCTATGTAGATTCCTTTATAACAGATACTTATGGATCTGCCGTAGCTGTGGTCAATCCCGATGCTAAATTCAAAGTTGTCATAGAAGGACATGCTGATGAAATTTCATGGTATGTCAATTATATCGCTGAAGATGGTTTAATCTATGTGATTAGAAACGGCGGCAGTGACCACCAAATAGCACCGAGTAAAGTTGTCAATATTCACACCAAAAAAGGCATCGTAAAAGGGGTTTTTGGATGGCCAGCAATTCACACCAGAAGTCTTGCTAAGGAACAGCCACCCAAACCTGACAACATTTTTATTGACATTGGATGTCAATCCAAAAAAGCCGTTGAAAAACTAGGCGTTCACGTGGGCTGTGTTATCACTTATCCAGATTCATTTCACATCCTGAACAAAGATAATTTTGTCTGCCGTGCCTTGGACAACCGCATGGGAGGTTTTATGATTGCCGAAGTGGCGCGACTGCTGCACCAAAATAAAAAGAAACTTCCCTTTGGTCTATATATAACAAACTCAGTTCAAGAAGAAATTGGATTGCGTGGCGCCCAAATGATTACCCATACCATACAACCGGATGTTGCCATTGTGACTGATGTCACACACGACACCACCACTCCAATGATTAATAAAAAGAAACAGGGACATTGTAAAATGGGTGAAGGTCCGGTTATTGCCTATGCACCGGCAGTTCAACAAAAGCTTAGAGATTTAATAGTAGAAACAGCCCAGGCCCAAAAAATACCCTTTCAACGTGCTGCCTTGTCAAGAGCCACAGGAACTGATACCGATGCCTTTGCCTACAGCAATGGTGGTGTAGCCTCCGCATTGATCTCCCTCCCCCTTAGGTATATGCATACCACCGTTGAAATGGTACACAGAGATGATGTTGAAAATGTCATTCGTATGATTTACGAAACGCTTCTAAAAATCAAAGCTGGTGAAACCTTTAGTTATTTTGATTAGCAGTGCATGAAATTTTAGACATTTGGGATGAAAAGGGTTGCCCGACTGGTAACAGTGCTCCTAAAGATTATCTTCATCAAAAAGGACTGTTCCACCCCACCGTTCATATTTGGTTTTACAAGCGCACGCCTGCAATTTTATTGCAAAAGCGTGGCCCAAACAAACAAACCTTTCCCAATCTTTGGGATGTTTCTGTAGCAGGCCATGTCGCTGCGGGTGAAACAGTCCTAGAGGCTGCTTTACGGGAAATCAAAGAAGAAATTGGTCTTGTCGTTCGGTCCGCAGCCTTGGAACTATTAAGGGTACAAAAAAATATCAATAAATTCCCTAATGGTATTACCGACTGTGAATTCCAACATGTTTATTTATGTGAGCTCCCTGTTGATGTGACTGTTTTAAAACTTCAAAGTGAGGAACTTGAAGCTGTCAGGCTTTTTTCATTTGAGGAAATCAATCAATGCCAACTTGGGAAGCACAAAGATTTTAAAATTGTACCAGCCGACATGCAATATTATTCCTTTATAATCCAATGTGTCAAGGACAAGATTATGCTTTAAAACACACCATTATCTACATCTTTAATAAATTTAATCAGCCCTTCAAAGTAAATACCTTGATCGTCAAACTGTGATAAATGACTGCCGTTTGGACACAATAGGAATCGCCCGTTTTGAACTTCATTGGCAATAAATTTCATTTGTTCTGGATCCATGGTATCATAAGTTGCGCCTATGCTTAATGTTGGCACCACGATATTGTTAAGTTGGTCTTTAACATCCCAGTTCTTTAGGTTTGCATCCCCTTTGACTCCAAATTCACTGGGTCCCTGCATGGTGACATAAACATCGTGGTTGATGTGTTTAAAACTGCGATTCAATGGCTCAGGCCAATCGGAAACTGGCATTCTTAAAATATGCGAAGTGTAGTAATTGTTTATTAGCAAATCCATATAACGCGAATTTGTGTAATCCTCAAGATCTTCGTAATACATGATTTCTTTTAAAACCTCGGGCTCTAATTGCGGTGCCAAAACATTCTTTGAATACAGATTATATTCTGGGATGGAAGGTACCATATTTGAGATGATCAACCCTTTTAAATGTTCTTGGTATTTTAAGGCGTATTGCATGCCTAAAATTCCACCCCAAGATTGACCATATAAATAAAAATTAGAGGCATCCAGCCCCAAAGCCAGGCGCACCTGCTCAACTTCTTCCACAAAACGATCCAATTGCCACAGGGATAAATCCTCAGGTTGGTCGCTGTAATAGGATCCAAGTTGATCGTAGTAATAATATTCGATTTCAGCATTGGGAAAATACCCATCAAAACTTTCGTAAATTTCATGCGTCATTCCGGGCCCTCCGTGGAGCAATAGGACTTTCATACTGGGATTGTTTCCCACGCGTTTGGTCCAAACCTTAAATTCTCCTTTTGGGGTTTGAATTGGAACCATTTTGATGCCCCCTAGAAACTGATCTGGATTTTTTGAACTGTCTAAATAGGATGGTGTTTGGCTGTATTTATCGCTGTTGGTTTCTGATTTACAACCCAAGAAAGACAGGCTTATTAGGGTCAGTAGAAGTGTTTTGTATTTCATGCGTTTGTATTATTAAATGGATATAAAATTTAAATAGAATTATTTTTAATGGATTCAACCACTTCAGGATTTAACAGTGTACTGATATCTCCTAGATTTGAACTGTCGTTATTGGCTATTTTTCTTAAAATACGACGCATGATCTTACCAGAGCGTGTTTTTGGCAATCCAGCCGTTATTTGAATTTTATCAAGCTTGGCGATAGGCCCTATTTGTTTGCCAATTCGGTTGTTAATTTCAGTTTTAATGTTTTCAAGTTCTAATTTTGTGAGGTTTGGTTTTAAAGATATAAAGCCATACAATGCGTTGCCTTTTATTGGATGTGAGAATCCAACGATGGCAGACTCGGCCACCATTGGGTGTTGGTTGATAGCATCTTCAATGGGAGCTGTTCCAAGATTGTGGCCTGAAACAATAATGACATCATCCACCCGACCTGTAATGCGGTAATGACCGTTGGCCTCCCTCAGTGCACCATCACCGCTAAAATAACAACCTTTAAAGGCTGAAAAATAAGTCTCTTTGTATCGCTTGTGGTTGCCCCAAATACTGCGTGCCATAGAAGGCCAAGGAAATTTAATACACAAACTTCCCTCAGCTTTTAAGCTTGTAATTTCATTGGCATTTTTATCCATCAGTGCTGGTTGTATCCCAACAAATGGCAATGTTGCATAGGTGGGTTTCCCTTCAAAAACATTGGGAATGGGACTGATTAAAATGCCCCCAGTTTCGGTTTGCCACCATGTATCTACAATGGGGCAGTTTTGTTTTCCAATGCTGTCATTATACCAATGCCAAGCTTCTTCATTGATGGGCTCTCCAACCGTTCCGATTATTTTTAAGGAAGATAAATCATAGGGAGTTACAAACGCCTCCCCTTGTTTGGCCAAGGCTCTGATGGCCGTGGGGGCCGTATAAAATTGGCTGACTTTGTGTTTTTGAACAATCTCCCAAAAACGCCCATAATCAGGGTAACTTGGGACCCCTTCAAACATCAAGGTGGTGGCAGCATTGAGCAAAGGCCCGTAAACAATATAACTGTGACCAGTAATCCAACCGATATCTGCAGTGCACCAATACACATCCTGATCTTGGTATTGAAAAATGTTTTTAAATGTATAGGCTGTATACACCATATAGCCGGCGGTTGTATGCACCATGCCTTTGGGTTTTCCAGTAGACCCTGAAGTGTATAAGATAAACAAGGGATCCTCAGCCTCCATTACAACGGCCTCACATTGTTCAGAAGCCTTGTCTAATAATGGTTGCAACCAATGGTCTCTGCCATTTTGCATTTCAACCTCAGAATGAATGCGCTTGACAACCAAGACAGTGTCTACATCAGGACAAGAATCTAAGGCTTGGTCTGCGATGCCCTTTAGATCAATGGTCTTATTACCTCTATAACTACCATCGCTGCAAATCAGCATGCGGCAATCACAATCCTTGATCCTGGTGGCCAAGGCCGTGGCTGAAAAACCTGCAAATACCACCGAGTGAATGGCTCCAATACGAGCGCAAGCCAATACCGCTATGGCCAGCTCGGGAATCATTGGCAAATAGATGCATACCCGATCTCCTTTAGAAATACCTTTGGTCTTTAAAACATTTGCAAATTGATTTACACGCCGATGTAATTCAGAATATGTAATGTGTTCTGTAGCCGCATTTGGGTCATTTGGTTCGAACAAAATGGCGGTTTTATTTCCGTTTTTATCCAAGTGGCGATCGATACAGTTTTCTGTGATGTTAAGTTGGGCCCCTTTAAACCAACTTATCTTTGGAATTGAAAAATCAAATTCTAAAACAGTCTCCCAAGGCTGTTTCCATAGAAAGTTGTTCTTGGCAAGTCGCCCCCAAAATCTTTTGGGGTCAGCTACAGATTCAGCATAGGCATCGCGATAGGTCTGTGTGTTATTGATTTCAAAAGAGTCCATGGTGTATGTTTGCAGACGAATTTAAGAATAATATTTAAATGCGCTTTTGTAAAGTCCAGTTGTTTAGGGCATAAAACAGTACCTTTGAGTAAATACCGAAAATTGGAAACCAAACGCCTATATTTTATAGATGCCGTTCGTGCTTTTGCTATTTTAATGATGTTACAAGGGCATTTTATTGATACTTTGCTAGCTGTAGAGTTCCGTGACACTTCATATTTAGCCTATAATATCTGGCATTACTTTAGGGGCATAACGGCCCCCACATTTTTTTCAATTTCAGGGCTGATATTTACTTATTTGATGTTAAAGTCAAATAATAATGGCAAAAACACTAGAATTAAAAAAGGGCTGTTCCGGGGTTTGATGCTCATTGGAATAGGATATCTGCTTAGAATTCCTGTTTTTCGCTGGCTGTCAGGAATTTTCGGAACCTATTTTATGGTCATTGATGTTTTGCAATGCATTGGTCTTTCACTCATTTTTATCGTGTTTTTTTACAAGCTTAGCCAAAAAAACACCACATTTTTTTCAGTTGTGATGTTGGGTACAGGCAGTTTGGTTTTTTTATGTGAACCTCTATATAGAAGTTATACAGCTGATGGTATTCCCTTATTTTTTGCCAATTATATCACTAAGGACAATGGGTCTATTTTTACCATTCTTCCGTGGTTTGGGTATATGGCCTATGGTGCTTTTATCGGTACTTTGTTCTATAGATATTTAAAATACGAGGTATTTAAAAAGAACATTATTGTCGGCTTTGTTATGGTTGGTTTGGCTTTGGTTTATGGCTCTACAAGCTTGTTTCAAATCATTTTCAATTGGTCTGATGTTTATTTATTTAGCAATATTGCTAACTTTAATTATCTGTTCATTCGTTTGGGAAATGTGTTGATTCTCTTTGGAATATTTTATGCCTTTGAAGGTTATTTAAAACACCCTGTAATTTTAAAAATAGGACAGCGAACCCTGTCTATCTATGTGATTCATTTTATCATTTTATATGGAAGTTTCACCGGTTGGGGCTTAAACCGCATTTTGGGTAGAAGTTTAAATCCAAAACAAGCCATTTTTGGGGCCCTTGCCTTTTTAATTGCCATTAGTCTCATGGCCATGTTCAGAACTCAAGTCGCCGCTTTTTTACGTTTAAAAATGACCCAGCTGTTAGAACTTAGAAAGAAATCTAATAATTAGATAAAAAATTCAAAACATTGGATTCAATACGATTGTTGATATTGGACAAATCACTGGCTTTAAAGACATCACCAGTAATATTCTCAAAGAGTTCTATATAACGCTTGCTAACGGTCTCAATATATGCGTCCGACATATGGGGAACGCTCTGCCCCTCAAGACCTTGAAATCCGTTTTGAATGAGCCATTGGCGAACAAATTCTTTAGACAATTGTTTTTGAGCCAGGCCTTTATTCTGCCGTTCTTTGTAGCCCTGAGCATAAAAATAACGAGAGGAATCGGGCGTGTGAATCTCGTCTATAAGCACAATTTTTTCCCCTTTGGTTTTGCCAAACTCATATTTTGTATCGACAAGAATAAGCCCTTGTGCAGCGGCGATTTCACTCCCTCGCTTAAATAATTTACGGCTGTAGTCTTCAAGAACCAAATAATCTTCTTTTGAAACAATTCCGCGTTCCAAAATGGCTTCGCGTGAAATATCCTCGTCGTGGTCTCCCTTTTGGGCCTTGGTTGCAGGGGTGATGATTGGGGTCTGAAAAGCATCATTTTCTTTCATTCCATCTGGCATAGCAACCCCGCAAAGACTGCGTTTACCTGCTTTATATTCGCGGGCAGCATGGCCTGACATATAGCCTCTGATGACCATTTCGACCTTAAATGGCGTACAACAATAACCAATTGCTACATTGGGGTCTGGTGTGGCAATCAACCAATTGGGGACAATATCCGCGGTGGCTTTCATCATTTTGGTGGCAATCTGATTTAAAATCTGCCCCTTAAAAGGAATGCCTTTGGGCATGACAACATCAAAGGCAGACAGCCGGTCTGTGGCAACCATCACCAACAGTTCACCTACCGTATAGACTTCCCGAACCTTTCCTTTGTAGACATCGGTTTGGCCTGGAAAATTGAACTGAGTGTCCATCAAAGTTTGTTTTGCTTTCATCTTTTATTCTCGATTTTCAATATTTTTATAGGCCTCAATCACTTTTTTGACCAGTTTGTGTCTGATGACATCTTTATCGTCTAAAAATACCACACCAACCCCTTTGATGTCTTTTAATATCAAAAGTGCCTCCTTTAAACCTGAAATTACCCGGCGAGGCAAATCAATTTGACCGGGATCGCCTGTGAGTAAAAACTTGGCATTTTTCCCCATCCGGGTTAAAAACATTTTCATCTGGGCATGGGTGGTGTTTTGACCTTCGTCTAAAATGACAAAGGCATGGTCTAATGTCCGACCTCTCATAAATGCCAAGGGGGCAATTTGAATGATGCCTTTTTCAATATAGCTGTCTAGTTTTTCGGATGGAATCATATCCCTGAGCGCATCGTATAAGGGTTGCATATAAGGATCTAATTTTTCTTTTAAATCTCCGGGTAAAAAACCTAAATTCTCACCTGCCTCAACAGCGGGCCTTGTCAAAATAATGCGTTTAACTTCTTTGTTTTTAAGGGCCCTTACAGCCAAGGCAACCCCCGTATAAGTCTTCCCAGTACCGGCAGGTCCAATGGCAAAAACCATGTCGTTTTGGCGAACGGCATCCACGAGCTTTCGTTGGTTGGTGGTTTGGGCTTTGATCAAGCGGCCATTGACCCCGTGTAACAAGACCTGTCCACTTTCATTTGAAGTGGTATAGTCTTCTTTAGAATCAGATGTTAAAACCCGTTCAATCATATTTTCATCCAATTTATTGTAATCGCCAAAATGAGAAAACAACATTTCCATTCGCTTGTCAAACTCCTCTAACAATTCAGCATCCCCAAAAGCGGTAATTTTATTGCCTCTGGCTACAATTTTTAATTTGGGGAAATAACGTTTTAGCAGGGTTATGTTTTTGTTCTGGGGGCCAAAAAATTCTTTGGGGGTAATTTGTTGCAGTTCTAAAATAAGTTCGTTCAAATGTTAAAAGCTTTTAGGATTATATAGGTTCTAATGTCATATAAAAATACTAACAATTTTACTTAAATATTTAGACTGTTAATAAAAATTAAAAACAAAAAATTATGTAGGTTTGTAAAGGACAGTCCTCAACATAATTTTGGGACCGTAGAATAACACCAACAGATCAATTTTAATGTCAATTGTCACGCTCACCACTGATTTTGGAATGAAAGCTCACTTTGTCGGGGCTGTAAAAGGGGCTTTGCTGACAGAGATTCCTGAGGTTAAAATTATTGACATATCACACAACATTTCGCCTTTTAGTGTTATAGAAGCTGCATATGTCATTCAAAATGCGTTTAGCGCTTTTCCTAAAGGAAGCATCCATATTATTGGCGTCGATTCGGAACTCACCCCCGAGAACACCCACATCGCCATGCTGCTGAATGGACATTATTTTATTTGCGCCAACAATGGTATTTTAAGCATGGTTTGTGCTGAAACACAAGCCGACCAAATTGTTGAAATTAACATTCATGATAAAATTCTTGGTGCCTTTCCTGTTTTGGATGTCTTTGTCAAGGTGGCTGCACACATTGCCAGAGGTGGTACGCTTGAAGTCATTGGGAAAACCCTGCAAGACATCAAACCCATTAAAAACATCAGTCCCTTTTTAAGCGCTGAAAATCATCAGTTGATGGGGCATGTGATATACATTGACCGCTATGACAATGTGATCACCAACATCAGAAAATCATTTTTTGAATCCATCCAAAAAAACCGCCGATTTGAAATCATGGCGCGCAATCACAAGTTTACCAAAGTACACAATAGATACTCAGGCCTCGTAAATTTTGACATCCCCATTGAAAAACGCAATGATGTTGGTCGTGGAATGGCCGTTTTTAATTCCTCAGATTATTTGGAAATTGCCATGTATAAAAGCAATAAAGCTTCCGTGGGTGGTGCCGCTACACTAATGGGATTGGACATGATGGACAGCATCATTGTTCAGTTTTTTGACGATTGATTTTACAGCATTCGAACCTCTTAAATGTTAATAAGTTATTTTTAATTATTGGGACTGATGAGATATATTTGTAAATATCGGTCCGATTTAAACAAATAAAAAAAACAGATGAAATTTATAGTTTCTAGTACCTATCTTCAAAAGCAATTGCAATTGCTTGGTGGTGTGATTAATAATTCAAACACCCTTCCCATTCTGGACAATTTTTTGTTTGAATTACAAAACAACACACTGACAGTTTCTGCCAGCGATTTAGAGAGTACCATGTCAACCACTATAGAGGTTGAAAGCGAAAGCACAGGTCAAATAGCAGTTCCCGCCAAACTCTTATTAGACACTCTAAAAACCTTTGCTGAGCAACCCCTAACTTTTGTGGTTGAGTCCAACAATACGATTGAGATCAGTTCCAATCACGGAAAATACGCCTTGGCATATGCAAACGCAGAGGAATTCCCAAATTCTATAGAACTGACAGATCCAAGCCAAACTAAAATTGCCTCTGATATATTGGCAACGGCCATCAACAAAACTATTTTTGCCGCTGGAAATGACGATTTACGTCCGGTTATGAGTGGGGTGTTTTTTCAATTTTCAACAGAAAATTTAACTTTTGTAGCCACCGATGCACACAAACTCGTCAAATATACTCGTACGGATTTAACGGCGAGTGAAACGGCCGAATTTATCATGCCCAAAAAACCGTTGAATCTTTTAAAGGGCATTCTTAGCACTGCCGATGAGGAAGTATGCATTGAATACAATGATTCCAATGCGAAATTTTCCTTTGGCAACTCTGTACTGGTCTGTAGATTGATTGACGGAAAGTATCCTAACTACGAGGCCGTAATTCCAAAAGAGAACCCCAACCAACTGACCATTGCACGGAATCAGTTTTTAAATTCAGTGCGACGGATTTCAATTTTTTCCAACAAAACCACCCATCAAATCCGTCTTAAAATTGCGGGCGCCGAGTTAAATATTTCAGCCGAGGACATCGACTACAGCAACAAGGCTGAAGAGCGCTTGACATGTGACTACCAGGGCGATGATATGCAAATTGGTTTTAACGCCCGTTTTTTAAATGAAATGCTGGGGAACTTAGAATCCGACAATGTGCAATTGGAAATGAGTCTGCCCAACAGAGCTGGTATTTTAACCCCTGTGGATGGCTTAGACCAAGGAGAACAAGTTACAATGTTGGTGATGCCGGTGATGCTCAACAGTTAAATTCAAGCTTTTAACTGTACATTTTTTCTCTTAACATCTTTATTTTTGAGTCTTGCATGTACTCGTCAAACGTGGTGTGACGGTCAATGATGCCTTTGGGGGTCAACTCCACCACCCTATTGGCAACGGTTTGTGCAAACTCGTGATCGTGGGTGGTAAAAAGGACCGTGCCTTTAAAATTCTTTAGAGAGTTGTTAAAGGCGGTGATGCTCTCCAAATCCAAGTGGTTGGTGGGCTCGTCTAACATCAAAACATTGGCCCTGAGCATCATCATCCGTGAGAGCATACAACGCACTTTTTCGCCTCCTGAGAGCACATCGGCTGTTTTGAGCGCCTCTTCCCCACTAAAAATCATTTTACCTAAAAAACCACGAATAAAAACT
>CAACVD010000710.1_pt1 | contig 16084 bp, 20 predicted proteins | sample 2381771 | NCBI WGS metagenome assembly CAACVD01 (sample SAMEA5211965, study PRJEB30684) | marine metagenome | biome: Marine; feature: Epipelagic; material: Water | collected 2015-10-15 | depth 15 m | reverse complement strand
ATTGAATTAAAGTTTGTACCATCAGCTACTAATAAATTACCGGCTGTGTTGGTTCCCATAACAATATCATCACCTGTTACTGTTAAATCACCACCTACAACTACATCACCATTAAATGTTGCTTTACCTGCAAGAGCCATGTCAATGTCAAGTGCAGTAATCGCAGAAGAACCATCAGTTCCTTTTATTTTAAAGTTTTTATCGGCGGTGCTAACAGTAAATTCAACATCAGTAGAATTGTTTGCTATATCTAATATTGACGTGCCACCATCTTTAAATGTTACGTTAGCTCCGTCAGCATCTAAAACTATATCACCGCTCGAGTCTAATGTGATAGTAGTACCATCAGCTTCAAAAGTTCCGTCTGCAGTTATTGTTATGTTAGCCGCCGCCGCAGAATCGTCAGTAGTTACAATACTTAACGTTCCGTTAGTTCCTGCAGTAAAGACTGCAGTATCACTAGAAGAACCAGTCATGGTAATTACTTTACCATTAATATCTACGTCATCTATTACAGCTTGTGTAACAGCACTATTAGTTCCAAGGGTTACGCCATCAATAGTTCCTGCATTTATATCAGCAGTATCTGCAACTAATGCATCAGTTGTTACAGTGCCATCAAAGAACGCATCTTTAAACTCTAAGGAGCTTGTGCCTAAATCTATATCATTGTCTGTTGAAGGAACAATAGAACCGTTATTAAAAGTAAACTGTGCATCACCACCTGCTGTTATTGTAATAACATCAGAACCACTAAATGTAATTGATGTGTTAGTATCACCATCACCTGCAATGCTATCTAATTGTACAGCACCCACATTTGATAGTGTCGCATCTCCAAAGTCTACTGCACCTGCTACTGTTAAAGTACCAGATACATCTACGTTACCATTTATGTCTATTGTTGTAGCCGCTATCTGTACTTCTGAGTCTGCTACTAAATCCAGTTGTCCATCCGTAGATGAATTAATGTATATTGCCGTATCTCTAAACTGTAATTTTTCTGTGCTAGCTACAAGTATGTCATCTGAAAATTCAAAGTAATCTTCATCTTCCATCCACTTTAAAACACCATCAGATGTTTCGCCATCAAATGTAATTGTTATATCTGTTCCTGCAGTGCCTGCACCAAATGTTAAAGTGTTCCCTAATAATTTTGTTATTGGGCCACCTTCTGCGGTTGTACCATCATGCGTATGACCAGTGCTAGAAGCAAAAGCCGCTAATAATTGGTCAAACTCATCATTAAAATGTGATGCTTCAATAGTAGCACCAGAAGTAATATTACCCGAACTCTGTCTAGTATATGTATCTCCCATTATCTTCTATCTCCCGGTATAAATTCCATTTCGTAACCTTTTAATTCTAGTGGTGGATTAGTTGATGTATCATCTAATCTTACCGCTACTGTAAAACCACTGCCTTCTACAGGTTGTCTAACAAGTGATGCACCAGATGAATCATATACAGCCGCACCATAAGTTGTTGCCGCTAAATCATATAAAGCAACACCTGCACCAGTTGTTAAAGAAAACGCACTTGGTTGTGGTGAGTTTGGGTCTGCAAAATCATAAACTAATTTAAATGTTGCAGATACGTTTCCTGTATTGTCATAATTAAATATAACACGTTGCATTTTTTTTCTAATGCCGGGGTCACCCATGTGTAAATCTGGCGACCTATAAAAACTGTCTATTGTGGTAGTTGCACTTGCTCGTGTAAGTTCATTTCCTGTTTCTTGTTTGTAAATAAAACCATCATAACCCCCGTGAACAATTGTTTCTGTGCCACTTATAAAATCTGAATCACATGCTGATACTTTTATTTGTTTCATATCCGCATATTCAAATCCTAATTGTCCAGTAGCAGGATTTGTTTTTATTACTGCTATCAAACCTTGTGCCGCTTGTTCTGCTTGTGATGCACTTACAGGAAAAAATAATCTGTATTGAGATTTACTTCTTATTACTAACGAATTAATATTATGCGTTGTAATATCATCAATACGTTTTTGTACTTGCTTTGATATTGTTCCTAATTCTACGTCACCAATTCTTGCTGTACCTGCAATAGTTCTTAAACCATCGGGTGCTAAGAATACAACATCACCTGCAAGCTCCTGTATGCTACCACCATCTAAACATCCTATGTTTCGTGTTACAGGTGCTACTGCAAAGTTTGCTAAAGCTGTTCCAGATAATTTAAATATTTTATCTTTTCCAAATATAAATAAATTTTCACGAAAAACTTTAAGTCCAACTATTTCAGTATCTACTTTAATCGTTCCACCACCATTCCCACTAGTAAAATCATTAGTTTGAAAGGGGCCCATAAAACTTATTTCTTGCTCATTAGAACTATGTCCTGCAAAAAATAAATGGTTTTTAAATATTTCTACAAATTTAAAGTTTGATGTTCCAGTTGCATTTACATTAGTTGTACTAAAAGATGCATTTAATATTTGTGGATTTGATGTTCCTGTTGCAATAACAATTTTTTCTGTGCCATCAAAATTAAATTTTCTAAACTCGTAATTTCTTGTTGGTGTTCCTAAACTTGTAATTGTTGATGTCCAACTACCAGAACCAGAACTGCCTCTAACTATTGTTCCTCCTCGTGCCGCTAATACCACATCATTAAATACTGCAGACATTACAACTCTTTCAGAAGAGCTAGATACTTGCGGAACTATATTTGTATTATACTTTTCTGTTCCTAATATTTTAGAATAACCACCACTTATATTTGGTTCAAAGTTTTGAAGCTGTAATGCTTCACCGGGTTGCATAGAAAAAACATCTTTGTTTAATACTAACCCACCACCTAAACTAACAATAATTGGTTTAGTCTGCGTAGCCATTAGTAAGATAATCCTCCTGCTACTCGTCTACCAAAATTAACACGATGGTCACGCATTGAATCTCTTCTATTAATAACTTCTACTCTTGCACGTCTTACACCACGTTCAAACTCTGCATTTGCAAATTGTGATGCTTGTAAATCTGAACGAAGTATCATTGCATAATACTTTGCTCTATTTATAACTACACCATCAAAACGTGCGTAGTGTAAAGCTGTATCTGTTGCCGCCGATAAATCACTGTGTGTTTTGTAATACTCGTATGCAACAGTGTAAGTATCTTGGTCTGGTATAGGACTAAATCCTATTTGATTATCTTGTGTTTTGTAAACATAAACAGGTTTACCGTAAACACTTTCATCCTCATTTAAATCACGCTCTGAAAACTCTTGTAAGAATCTATCATAAGAAACATACATTAGTTTTGTAGAAGGTGTATCTTCTCTTACACGAATGTAGTCTACATCTAAATTATTAGATGATGTGTTTGCTAAACTAATAAACGTTGTAGATGCGGTTGCATCAAACGATACAGTTTTTGCTAAACCATCACCAGTTTTAGAAACTGTTAATGCTGTTGATGATATTTGTGTACCACCAGATGATGTGCCTATTTTTAATGTTATAGAACTACCAGATGAACTAGGGTCTAATACTCGTAAATTAACACGATATGGTCTACCAGATACAGTGCTAATAGATTGTGTTGCTTCAGCACTATTTAATCTTAATCTACCATTACCTGCAGAATTGTAAGCAGGAGTACCAGATACAGTTGTCCAACTAGTAATATTGCTAGTAAACTCTGTATTTGTAATTAATTCTTTGGGTGTAAGCCTAAATGAATCATAATCCAGTTTTCGGTAAGTGGGGGTACTTCCGCCGGGTAAATCATATAGTCTCACACCCGTTTGTGTGTCTTGGGTGGTGGACACGTACAACCAAGGCCATTCTAACTCTGCATTATAAAAGTCATTAATGGACTTGTTAACAAATGTTTTTACTGCTGTTTGTATACCTCTACTACTGCTAAAATTACCAGAAGTTAGCGTAGTTTCATTAATTTCTTGTAAAACATTATTAACTAATGTTAAGTATGTTGTTGTCATGACTCCCTTTATATATTATACACTAAATTAGCGTATTGTCAAGAAAATTAGTTATTTACCCTTTTTTCTTAGCTTTTCTTAAAGCCTCTTTTCCTTTTTTAAAAATACTCACTACTTGAGTTTTTCCCATTACTTTTGCTCTTTGCTCTCCTACTGTAAGTATCTGTATTTTTCGAGCAAAAGGTTTCTTTACCTTTTTAACTTTAGCTACTGTGGCTCTTGCATCAGCAGGAGTTGCAAACTTTATTTTGACCGTATCCTTTGGATTTTCGTCTGTATACAACCTCCTGCCACTACCTTTTGGTTTTTTACCTGTACCTTTTCTAGGGTCTGCCACAGTTATCCTCTACAACCGCCGCATCCCGTGCCACAATATTCACACATACTTACCTCCTTTTGACCACTACCCTTTTTTCTTTTTAACGGTTTTTGTTTTTGTTTTCTTTTTTCCGCCTCTAATTAAATCCTTATCTGCTTTTCTTGCACCACCTTTGCCGGTAGCAAAACTTCTAACTCTTCCACTTGCCCACGCATGCTGTGAAACTTTAGGTCTAGACCCTGCTGAAAAATATGCGGCCGCTCCTCTAGAGTAAACCTTACTTAATGTAGATTTAGATATGCCACTTGATTTGTGGTACTTATCAATAACTGCTTGTTTACTGCTCATCCTTTGCTCCTTTTTTTGCTTATAGCTTTCATCATTGCAGGTGTTAGCTTTCCTTCTTTATAAAGTCTGGCTGTTCTTTTTATTTCTGCCTCTCGTGCTTTAGGATTTTTTGCACCTCTAACATACTTAGTAGGCACTCCACCTTTAGTTTTTGGAACGGGAGGAAACTTTCTTTTTGCCTTTTTTCTTTTTTTTGCGGGCATCTGGTTTTACCTTTCCTGCTACAGTTAATGCTATAGCAATAATTTGTTTTATAGGTTTCTTACCTTCTTTTTTCATCTTACGAATATTAGAAGATATTGATTTTTGTGATTTACCTTTTTTAAGTGGCACTACTTTTTTCTCGCTGTTTGTTTGGCTCTTTTAAATTGAGCAGTAGTTGGTGCACCTTTTGCACCTTTCTTTCTCATTTTTTCACCACGTTTTCTTTTAGCGTGAATATTAGCATATAAACCTTTTTTCATTTGTTGCCCTTCTTTGCTTTGTTGCGTTTACTTATTGCCTTTGCTTTTTTACGAGCGTCTTCAGATGAGGATGCTCCCCACTGCCTCAACGCTAATAGCTTTCGACTTGGAACTTTTTTACCTTTTACTACTTTATAGTCTGGCCCTTTACTAGCTCCCATTCTGGCTAGGAAACTCGCTCGCCTCGGATTATCTCCCCGTCTGACCGGGGCCTTCAAGTTAAGACCTTCTTTTCTTTTGAAGTAAGCTCTTCCTGCGGCTGTTAAACCACCTTTAGGATTTTTATGTTCTTTTCTCATCTTCTACAATTAATGCATCTACAATCATCGGTTTTTTACTTTGTATTATACTTTTTAGTTGTTGTAGCTCTCTTTGTAATTCAACAATTTTTTCTGAACAATTACAGGATGATTCATCTTTTATAGTTCTTTGTCCTGTACTAGCTTGTGTTTTTTTTCTTAAATCGTAAATTGCCATTTATATTCCTAATTGTATTTGATTAAATCCTTCAATGGGATATGCATCAACTTCAAAACATATAGAATTAAAATGTGCATCAAAGTCTCCTTGACTTTCAGCATATGCTTTAAATTCTTCTACGTACATTTCAGTAGATGTTAAACATGTATCCATATCTGGATATAAATATCCTTGATATTTTACCGATGGCCAATTTGGCATCGATGTTATTATTATTGCCATTACTACTTTTATCATTTTTTATATTTTTAAAGGGGGCACTAAGGCCCCCAGTATTATTAGTATATTAATCTTACGAACCAGTGTCGTGTTGTGTTGCAGTGTTTAAATCACTTTCTTCAACACCGGACACGTCACATAGGACTGCAAATACACGGATTTTTCCCGCACTTGAGTCCGCACTAAGAACTAATACATCAAGAGTATCCGCACTTGCAACTACTGTTCTAGCTGTAGCTGTTGGTGCAGAGAAACCTGTAGCATTAGTATCTCCATCGACATATCTGTCAACGTCTCCACCAGTGATACCTAAATCTAAGGTAACACTACTTGATAACGCTGTTAATACTTCGATACCTGCTTCCATAACTAAAGTTTCTGCAGGGATATCTAATACCTGTAATACATCGTTTTGTGCCGCCCCTGCATCACTATTAAGAGCAGAGATGTCAATCGTATTTTCTACTAGGTAAGGTCTACGAACTACTGATGGATGACCAGTTGTTCCACCCGGCCCAGTTACATTATATGTTGCCATGGTGTTTTCCTCCTTACGCCATTGTTATGAGGGTTCTTACAATCGCTTCTGTACGTAATACTTTTTGTCCATAAACGTGTAATCCTCTGATTATATCTGCAAAAGAATCTGTATCTCTTACAACTTCTGTTTTCGCAATATGCGAAGCAGTAGCTACAGAAGAACTGTGCCCAAATAAAACTTTGAACTGGTTTGATGTTCCAGTTGCTGTAATAATATCTGTGCCAGTTAGATTTAGTGCAGTTGATTTGTATAAATTAAAGCCATGTACCGGGCCCGGTAGAACTTTACCATTTAATAATGGTGATTCCGCCATACCAGTTACTTGTACTTCTAAAAATTTAGAACCTGCTGTCTTTAATACTTCATACAACTTAGGTGGTGCAACCATCCATCTTCCTTCTTCCGGAACTTCATTGTCGTCTAGAATTCTAGCCGCTTCTGAAATTGCGTTCACTACAGTGTCACCTGCAGATGAACCAGATGGAGTTACAGCAGAACCTGTGCTGATACCTGATGCACCTTGAATTGCTTCTAAGACATCTCTATCATACTTTCTTTTTAGCGAGTAAGCACCAGAAGAGGTAGCTAACGCTTCAAAGTTTAAGTGTGAATGTCTTTCTTCAATGTCATCAATTTTAAATGCAAAAGCATTTGCAGTATCTACAGTTAGTGTAAACTGATTGTCATCTAAGTTTTGGGTATTAATTACAGAGCCTCTGTTATAAGAAGATACAGTAATAGTAGGCTCGTTAATGACTCTTACTGTGTCGCCAAAGTTTTCGATTTCGCCGTAGTAATCTGTGTTAGTTATGTCTTCTACAACTGATGACCTACGGAAAAATTTTAAAACTTTTTGACTGTATATTTCTGGTACGAAATTACCTTGCGATAAATTTGAGTAACCAGCCGCATTTGAAAATGCCATTTTAGCCTCCCAAAGTTAAGGGTTATTTTGTGTCTCGCACTACACGACCTTCACGCAGTGCGGTGTCTATTTCTTGTTCAACTTTTGAATACTCCCAAGGTTTTAATTTAAGAATTTCAGAAGATGTCCAAACCTTCTTACCGTCTTTATTGTCAACATTAACACTTTTTGAAGATGTTCTTGTAACAGCTTCGGCGGCAGACTTAGACTTGGTTTTTGACTTTGATATACCTGCATCAGCTTTAAAAAGGTCTACAACTCTGATGGCCCATTTTGAATCTGTGTTATTTTTTGTTACACCGTCAGTAATAGAACTAGGTTGTTTATTTAACCAATCTAAAAATTCTGGTGTATCTTTTAACTCAACAAAATCGGGATGTGCATTTGATAGTTCTTTGTAAGCAGACTCAACAACTAAATTATTTTCACGTTCACGCAGTTGTTTAATTTCTGATTGAAGTGATTGTAATTTAGTTTCAGCTTGCTTATGAGCTACTGTTTCAACCACACCGTAAACATCTGGGTACTTATCTTTAAAGTTTTTAAGTTCATCATCTGTTTTAGTTGGTTTAAACTGCGGTTGTTGAGCGACCGTCAATTTGGCCTCTAACTCTTCAACTTTCTGTTTATTCTCAGCAAGAGTTCTATCATAATGATATTTTAAATCATCATAACGTTTTTTAAAATCATGCTGTGGTTGTTTTGCACTACCAGACATAAATCCAGATTGCTCGTGAGTAGCTTCTTGCGAAGGGTCTTGCTCTTCTGCTTTCTGTTCTGGTTCTTCCTTGTAAACATCTTTCCGATACTGTCCTTTATAAGGAGTAGGTTCCGGAATTTGATTTTCATTTTTAGTGACTTCAGTATTACCTTCTGTCTTTGCCATTTTTCCTCCTTGTGGGGTCGTAAATACGAGTAGCCACGTTGTCGTTAATTTAGGGGTCACGTTATTGTGAGTTGCCTAACAGCTAACTACCGGCGAGTAGTTAGAAACTCTAATTTAAAAGTCCAGTTCCAAAAACTGGTTTTGCTTCATCTATCTCTTTAAATGCCTCTTCCTTACTCATCGTTAATGGAAACGATTTTTGTGGATTAGGTTTGTAGAGCATATCAAATATTTCATTTGCTCTTAATATTCTTTTATCGTACTTTGCTTTATCTGGATTTGGTCTTTCAAATAATTTAGCAAACGAATCTGCTATTTCAGCCGTTGTACCTTTTTCAAATATGTTTTGTAAATCTTTTCTATTTTTAATTCCAATATCGTAACCTGTTCCTTTGTATATATTATCGAGAACATATGATACTTGAGCGTCTATTGATGGAGATAAATTATTTGCTTTTTTATAATCTTCGTATGCTCTTGAATGGCCTCCTTCAAATTGAAATAAACCTCTTCCCGGCCCTCCAGTTTGTGAAATTTTGTAATCAAAAGTTTCACCTGTTTCTACTGCTATGTTTCCAAGTATAGCCGCTATTGCTTCATTTCTTAAATTATAAGGTGAACTGCTTAAATTGTTTCTTACTAATTCAAACTGGGTAATTTTAGGCTTTTTTTTTATCTCTACCTTTACATCACCACCTTCATTCATCATGCTTTGTGGTCTAAGTATTTCTTCTCCTATTGGTGTTTGTTGTAACACTTGTGCAGTTGGCATTGGTTTTGCAATATTTACAAAGGCACCTCTAGGTGTTGATAAGATTTCACCGGGAGCACCTGCCGCCGCTAACTTACCTGTAGCAACGTCTGAATCTAAAACACTCCCTATTGCTCCCCCAGATTGAGCACGTAAACGAGGGTCATCATTAATAGGCCTATCTGGAGTTTCTTCTTTTCTTGCTTGTACAATTTCCTGCACCCTTTCCTTTCCACGGTTATTAATTTTATTTAATCTATCATAACCAATTATTTCTGCTAATACTTTTGGAATTACAAGTTCACGGTTAGATAAACCAGTTAATAACTTTCCTTTTTTTTCATCTGAAATATCAAAACCTCTAGCCATGGCAATTGTAATTGCTTCTTCAAGCATATCTTCAACATCTTTTTTTCCTGCAAATTCTACAGCAGGTGCATTAAGAACAAAGTCACCTTCTTCTAATGGTCTTTCAACATCATCAGCAACTCCAGACATGTCTTTGCCTTTTTCATTTATAAATTCTAAATTACCTATATTTGCTTTTGGCTCCGGCTCTCCTCCAAATGCTAAACCATATCCCATGCTATATCCACCGCCCGGTTTGTTAAAGTTTTCATAATAGTTTGTATCTTTTGTAACAAAGTCTGTTGTCATAACATCAGACACAGATGGACTCGTGTCTTGGTCTGCACCTCCGCCACCAGTTACTTGTGTTTGAGTTTGTGTAGGTTCTTGTGCTTGACCAACGTTTGAAGAAGTTCCTGCAGAAACAACCTCTGGAACATTAGTATCTACTGCTTTTTTCCAAAGTTTACCATCTAAGTATGTGTTACCTGCACCATCAATGGCAGTTCTTCCTTTTACCGTATATCCTAAATCTGCTAACGCTCTCTGTGCAACTGTTGCTTTCCAATATGCATCACTACCTGCTTTAAAATTATATCTCTGTGATGCTAATCTAAGTATAGCACCTTCATTAAAAATTTCTTCATTAACACCATCAACAATAAATTTTTTTAATGCATCATGATGATTGCCATTAAAATCTTTACCTCCGTATGCATTATATTTTAATGCATGCCCGGGATTAAAATCATTTATTAATACGTGATTTAAATATTGTTTTCCGGTTTTTTGATTTTTAAAACTACCATATGCGTAAGTTGAATTTAATAACTCATCAGAAAAACCTTTTTCACCAAACTCTTTTAAGAATTTGTTCATATCTTTTTTTTGTTGAAAACCATCTGCTACTAAAGGAGCAAAAGCCATAATAGCTCCTATTGGCCCTCCTGTTACTCCGGCCACTAGTGGGCCCATACCAGACGCTCTTAATTCTTCTTTTTGTTTTTCAAAACCTGCTAAAGTGCTTTCTACTCTGTTAGAAAAATTTAATACTCCCGTTCCTACCGTGTTAAACACGTTAGATATATTATTTAAATATGTATTTTTATTATCATTATTTACATTATCAAGAATTTTAGCGGCTCCATTATTAGAACTTACTCTAGCTATCGCCTCATCTCTAGCTTTTGGCATTTCTGGAAACGGACTAACTTTTGTTGCTTCGTCTTTTAAAAATTGTTCAGCACCACTTAAAAGATTTCTTTGTTCTTCTGTTAATTCTTTTGTTGGAGACACTACCTCTGAACCAAAAGTAGCACTACCTAAAACATCTTCTTGTTCTTTTTTAGTTTCATCTTTATCTATTAATTTATCAACATCGGTTTCTGGTAAGTTTAAAAAAGAATTGTCTCTAGGTTTAACGTCTATAAAACTATCTGCAATATCTAATTTAAACGGCTCAGTTGTCATTACTTTCCTTTATTGTTTTTTTCAAAATCTTGTATGTTACTCTTGAGGTTGAGGAGGGTTTCCAGTAAAATTGCTTTCCCCTGACTGCGGAACATTTCCTGTTCCGATTGTGCCACCACCAACGCCCGATGGGTCTTTTGGGTTTCCGCCTGCAGGTACTCCTCCAGTGCCTCCCATGCCATCTTGTTGTTGACTAGGGCCTTGAGTTTGCTCGCTAGCTTGTTGTTGAACATTTAAACCTTTCAGCATTTCTGCAAATATTTGTGCATCATTAATATCATTGACTAGACTATCTGGGTCAATGTCTTGTGCAATTGCTAACTCCCTAATTAGATTTGGTATTTTAATAAATGGTGCTAGCATAGGATTAGCTACTGTTTGTAATAAAGCAGTTAGTCGTTGTGACCTAACTTCTTTTTGCATTACACTTGCAACACCATGTGGTTTAATTTCCAAATCACCAATAATATCTGGGTTCTCTTCATCAAATTGCATGTTCCATTGAAACATTGATTCACCAAGTGGTTTTAATAAAAAGTCATCAATATTTTTCATTACTGTTTTTATTGATAAACTTGCACCACTTAACAACATTGATAATCCAGATGCTGTTCTCCCTGTTCCCGATACACCAGTTTGTCCATGTAGAACTGAGGGTATACCAGTTTCCTCGTCAGCAAGCTGTCTCGCTTGCATATACATTTGAAGATTCTCTGGTGCAGTGTTAGGAAACTTTAATCCATTAATAGCGGTTCCTGTGACACCGGATTGTCTTCTAAATATTTTTCCGGGAAATATTTCCATATTTTGACCCGGCACTAATGATGCTTCATCAACATCAAAAACTAAATTACCTGCTAAAGCTAAGTTATCGATTGCCATTCTTACATGACCATTCATAAGTAACTGTGCATCTTCCATATTTTCTGGAACACCCACACCAAAAAATTGATATGGATTTATTTCATATGGGATAGATTGAAATGGTATTCTTTCTGGAGTAAATGGGTTTAATACTGCACGTAAAATTTTACCATTACATATCCAAGCGTTTATTTGTACCTCATCTAAAGCAGAATCTGTTTTATATTCTAAACCAATTTCATCTGCAAACATGCTATCAAGTGTTCCCCAATACTCATACACTTCATATCTATCAACATCATAACTACCACTTTGTGTGTCATATGATTGTATTATATCTTCGTAGTATTCAGTAGTGTAGTTAGCACCCATATCTAAACACTCAGCAATTGCATCACCATCAAAGTATGCATGATTTGTTAAATCACGTAACTGATTACGAGTAAACTTATGTCTTTGTATTACGTAGTTAGAATCATTTACTGAAGTTGCATCTGGGTCTGGAAAAAAATCCCAACAACTTACTGCCTCTAATCTTGGAACTTCTTTAAGATAAGGAGCATACATTTTTTCACCGTTAACATTATCCCAACGATGAACTGTTTTTGCATAATTAAATGGCCCTTTTACTATACCAGTTCCAAGTAATACGGATTCAAAAATAGCATGACGTAACACATTTGTAGCATTTGTATCTAACAACTGGTCATGGATTAACTTTTCCATTCTACGTGCTGTTTCACTAGCAGGATGTATTTCCGGTTGGTTTGGCATCCTTGCTTTGCCAGATAAAAGATTTGCACCCATGTACTCATCTTTTAATCCACCTAATTTAGCACCGCCAGACATAGGTGTCGCTTCAGTTGCACCCGGTAATAATTCATTACCGTCACCCGGAAATCCGTATGGTGATTGCAGTTGTTCTTCACGCGGTATGCCTAAATGTGCTGTATCATCTACACCTTCTGGTACTGGTGTTGATGTTACAGTAATAGGAAATTTTTTGTTAGCAAATAAAACATCTACTATTTGACCATAAGCGGCCAACACTTTTGTCTTTGTTATCTTTACAAAAACTTTACTTTTTTCTGTGCTACGAAATTGTGTAGAAGAATCGTAAATACCACGATAATTTTTAAATGCTTTTAACCATCGTTGTTCATGTGTATAACGAGCTTGTTTAGCCTCATTATATTTTTCTAATACATAACCAACGATACCCGGAGCATCCTCTGGTGGTAATGTAGACGCTGTATCTTTTGCGTCATCAGCCATTTGTTTTCCTTTTAATAATCTTTATCTTCGCTTGAGTTCATAATAAAAGCATCTACTTCTGCTTTACCCTTACCCTTTTTCCCTGCTTCTAAAATTAATGTTTTGTTTGGCTCATTAATTTCTGTAGAGAATTGTGGCTTTTCTTTTGCTACAGCTTTTTCGTTAGCCGGACTTAGATAGCCAGTTTCTTGAGTAGAGTTAAGTATGCTTCCATCTACGGGATTCTTTGCAGTTTTCATTTTTACTCCTTTTGGTTAATATCCGAAAACCATGTCTTCGGGTTGATAAGCCTTTTGCTTAATATCTTTTAATATATCTGGAACAGTAGGTTTGTTTGATTGCCTCGTCATAACCATGTATCTTAATGCATCGTATGCGTGGTCTTCAGCTTTTGTATCTACATCTTCTGTATTTATTTTTGATGTAGGTATATTACCTAAAGTTCTTATTAAATTCGTACAAGTCTCAAATATATATAATGATGGTTTACCATTATCTAGAGACAAACGTCTGTGTATTTCCATTTTACCTGCAAGTCTATTTCTATCTGAAGGTGTCCATCGAACGCCATTACGCATCATTGTTTCTGCTATGCTCATTCCATGTCCTGTTTTATTCCAACAACTTGCATCTAAAACAGAAATGTTTGGTGGTCTATCATTACGCTCCATTTGTAATACTACCCTAGCTAATGATTCACCAGTATACTGTTTACCGTATAATTCACGATAAATAATTAAATTTCCATCCCAATCTACAGCACCCCATAAAACACATGAAGGTGATGCAAAACCATAATCAGCCGCTCTTAATCTTGGCCATGATGGTGCTACCTCAAAAGGTTTTACAATATGTAATGACCTTTCAAACTCTGGAAATGCCGCTCCTTCTGCAACATCCCAATCACCATCTAAAAGTCTTTTACGCTCTATTTCTGGTAAAGAACGTAGCATGGCTTCGTACTGACCATCCTGCATTAAGTAAGGGTTGTCTGTTAATCTTGCCGGTATAAACTTACGCAAGAATAAAGGTTGCCCTTCTTTTTCATGTCCTATAGGCCAAAGATAAGATTGTTTCGTTTCTATATCCTGTGCAGGAAATGGGTCATCTGGCGGTGCAGGGTCAATATACATTTTTTTGACCCACCATCCTCCGACACCGCCGGGGTTAGCTGTGCACCGCATGTATGCCTTTATACTCGGATTTGTTGTCCTCAATCGGGAACGCAAATATTCCCAGACATACGGGGTAGGATAATGCGTTATTTCATCAACACCAATCCATGTAAAAGATTGACCTTGATATCTCGTTACATCTGTATCTTTATCCAGATATGAAAACCAAGCTGTAGCTCCACTAGGAAAAACCCACATTGACTTTGCTTCTTTGAAAACAGCACCCGGAAAAGCCTTTGGATATATCTGTTTACTTTTATCAACTAACTCTGTTAGCTCATTTAAAGTACGTCTGAGGAGTAATGCACGATGTTCGGGCATATCCGCATACCGTAGTAAATCAACTAGCAATGCGTATGATTTTCCTCCGCCTGCCGCTCCTCCGTAAAGTACATCACGCTCTGGAGCCGCAAGGAAATCTGTTTGTGGCCCTACATTAGGTCTAAAGATAACGTTACTATCATCTGTAACGTGTTCTCTAACTGCTTTTGGAGCAACTTTTAACTCATCATCTGTTATTACAGATGGTTTTTTACCATTTAGCGTACCTTCTATCTTTTTTAAGCTAGTTTCTAGGTATCTTACTTTGTCTTTTTGGTTTTTGAGTTGCTTTTTCTTGTTGTCAGCAGTTTTTTTAGCTTCTCTAAGCCTTTTTTGAGCCGCATTTTTAACTTTTGTAGCTGTGCTATAATTATATTGACGCTTTTTCTTAGGTTCTGGTATATCATTCACTCTATAGGCCAAAATTTGATGGAGTTCTTACTGTTCCACCGTATTTTTTGTTTAGTTTCATTGATTTTTCTATGGCCTTGCCACGTTTTTCTTCATATCCAGACAACTTACCATCCTTATTTAGGTCAGCTTTCTCTGGATTCTGTAATTTGTTGTTCTTTTTCATTTAAAACCTTCTTTCGTAACCCTTGGGCACTAATAGACCGCTTTGTGGTTGCGGATAACCAACTAGCAACTTCCCTATAAGAGCAAGTTTGAAGATACTGTTTAGCCTTTGTATACGCATCAAGCTCCTGTTGGATAGGGAGTAACGTCTTACCGTCTTCTCCGAGCTCATATCCGAAGGGTATAGTGGAAGTTCTTCGTAAATCATTCGTTGTCATTTATTTGGATAGGTTCTTCTTTCTTACTTGGTAACAAAACCACTCCATGTGTTACTTGTACATTATGGTCTACAGCATCGTTAGAGCTGATACCAATTCTGTTTAATATGCTTTCTGCCGCTTTAAGACGTAAATCACCTTTTGGTGTTGTTCCATCTTCATCTAAAGTATTAACTAGTCGGGTAGCCGCTTTAGGGCCATTAAGTGCTAGCTCTTGTTTAGTACGTTCTATGATGTTATCACGCACAGATTCAATAAGCCAATTACGAGAACCCTCATGATAACCTGCTACTTTCATAGCTTGGCTAATATTACCACCATTAGACATAAGTTCGTCTACAAAGGTGGTTTGCTTAATGGTAAGCTCTTTTTTTGGTTTTTGTTTTTGCGGTAATAGATTTGAAATCATAGGCCTATGTGTCTTCAGCACCACTATTTCCCTGTATCTGTCTATCAAAGGTGTAGAAAAGTGTGCTAGACAATATTTATCTTAAATACAGTTTATTATATTGTATTCGATATTAGCTAGTTGTCAAGTATTTTCTATAAAAAAAATTTTTTACTTGACAGTTTTGAATTTGTTGGTACAATAATAACTTACCCCTACCCGGGGGCCTTACATCTATACCCTAGGGGGTATATAAGGGTTAGCCGACCAATATTATTAGGGGTCTTGCCGACCAATCTAGTTTACACCTCCATTTTTATAATTTATTATCTCACTGGCATACACGTATATGTACCCCCCCTAGTGACCCTAGCCATATATAGTATATAATATATATTTATTTATATATATTTATCAGTAACTTAGCCCTACATTTACCCGCCTATTATTACTTACGATAATTACAGTACCCATATATAAAAGGGTCTATACCCTAATTTATATTCAATACTATATTCTTGATTATATCCCCGGTTTATATTCTAGT
>CAACVD010000708.1_pt1 | contig 16108 bp, 33 predicted proteins | sample 2381771 | NCBI WGS metagenome assembly CAACVD01 (sample SAMEA5211965, study PRJEB30684) | marine metagenome | biome: Marine; feature: Epipelagic; material: Water | collected 2015-10-15 | depth 15 m | reverse complement strand
TGTGTCTGGTCTATAATCTGTGTCCGACCTCATATACAATGCTCTAAACAACAAGCCCTCGCCCATTAATTGCTTCAATGTGATTGCTCTCTGGCTTTGGTTTCTTCCAGATGCGATAATGATATTGTGGCCTGAACCTTGCATCGCTTTGGCAATGTCAAAGATCACTTTCTTAGGTGTGTCATTCCTAGTGGCTTCTCTGAACTTATCCCAATCCTTTGGTCTTTGTTCAACATATTGTTTTCTATGTTGAATGTCCATCAAGGTGCCATCAATATCAAATATCACATCCATTATCTTAATTTTCTTTCTTTATGAAGAATCCTTTAATCTGATTAAAGGTTCTGCCAAGTTGTTCTTTACTATCCGCCCAACTCTGTTTCTGATATGTTTTTATTTCTTCTATCTCAGTAGAAATAAAGTTGTTCACCTTATCAGAAAAAGTTGTATTGGCTACGGCTGTTCCAACAAATAGTATCGAGAACAATATTATTGCCATTGTCTTTTTCACTTACATTACCTCCTTTTCATTGAATAGGTAATCCTTGAATTGATTCAAATAGTCTTTGGCGTCTTCATAATTACCTTCATCAATATTGTCTTTGATCATTTCAATGACAGACTCTGTGTCGTTCATACCATTGATATCTAAATCCATATTATTTTCTAGTTCTTCTTCTGCGAACTCCGACCATATTCCTCTTTCTTTTGTATTCATTAAAAGGGTACCTCCATTTCATCTTTCTTAGTTGCGACAGGATCTTCATCACCTGTTTTCTTCCATTCATATTCATCAGTAGACCAATCTGCATCTGAATAATCTATGCTGTCTGAATCTTCATAAGGTATTGCTTCAGCAACCTTAATGGCCTCAAAACTTTCTGTTGGATCTGGATTGTAGTCCTGAGCATAAACTTCCACAGGCTCATCATTATGATAACCATCGGACCATTCTATTCTCTCAATGCCACCTTGTTCTATCACTGCATCAATGGCCTCATCTTTGCTATCAGCCACCACATCATATTCGACCCAAGCGGTGTAGGCCTTTCTCACTCTAAACTTCTGTTTACCGATATCCTTGTGTGGATTATCTATTTCGTATATTTTTTTATCTGACATTTTGCCTCCATTTTTTATATTTTAAAGCCATAACCAAATATGTCAACCTTGCTTATGCTTCTTTTGAATTACTAATCAATATCACTGCCCCTGTAATTGTAAAGGCAATTCCAATACCAACCAATTTCATCATTTCTGCAATTGAATTGCCTGGCATACATTTACCATCACAATCACCGGCTGATCCAGCCATTATCACAATCCCAATGAAAATTAAGATAGTTGCTATTGTATTAAAGATCTTATCCATTTTCCTCCTAATAACAATTATTCCAAAATTTTTCTTCGGCGTAGTTTTCTGCGAATTTTTCCAAAGCCAATCCTTCTAATCCTTGAAGAGAGCCTTCTTCTAGGCCCTCCTCATAAAATTTCTCCATCAACTCATCGTTGACTGGATGACTCATTATGCCACCGCCTGTATGTGGCCGGCAGGTACTCTCCATCTGCCATCTGTGCCACAATTGATTGTGACATATTTCTGAGCGATCTTTTCAACGGTACCGCTCACAGTTCTACCGTATTTTCCTGAGAATTGCACGGTATCACCTCTTCTGAATGAAGAAGTTGCAATAGAGTGAAGCGCCGATCTTCTTTGCTTCACAGCCTGAACGACCTGCTCAAGTTCGTCAGCATTCATCTTATGGACTTCTAAAATAAGTTGAAGTCTTTTTTGATTAAGTTTCTGTATCAATTCAACCTCCTTTGTTTCTATTGATATATTAATAATAATACCATTACCAAAAGTGTCAACCACCTAAAAAGTCGCTAAAATTAAGAGTTTTTTGCCAGTGGTTCCAATTTATCCCACTCTAAAACACCCTTGACAAGGTCACAATCCTTTGGATTTTCAAAGGCATAGAATGAAGATGCTGAATAATACCAACCTGTCGATTGTTGTTCTAAAAGTTCACCTATGGTTTGTTCTACTTCATCATTGTGGTATTCATAATCTGCATCAACCACATAGTAAGGTTCTGGTTTGTCACAGAACTCTTTGAAAGTAATTTTATTTGATTCTTTCAATCGCCTCCTTGATGGCAAAATAATACTTTTCGAACATTCTTGTTTCTTCTATGTTCAAAAATCCTGCTGACCAAAAACAAGGATATCCATTAATACCTCTAGGAAAGGCATCCTTCATATAAGAATAGATCAATACAGGCTTCTGCCTAGTCATATCTTTTGTCTGTACAGGATCCATTAGGCCAAAGGCCATAAACACCGAACTCAACATAGTCTTATCTTCGACTTGGTTTGAAGTGAATACTTCGCCTCTATAACATTGTTCTGCTAGGTCTTTTATGAATTCTTTATTTGGCTTCTTAGGAAACATCTTCTTTCTTTTTTTGACTGTGTAAGTTTCATACCTATCAGTCTTTTCCGTCTTCATTAATAATGGTGGATTGGTCCTTGGTTTCTTTTTGTCATATTCATAAAGTTCTTCTAGGTTGCCAAATCCTAATCCGCTCACCACCTTAAGGTTATGAATACTCTTGCCTATCCGTTTGAGATGGGCCATTGCTGTCTCATTGTATTTGATCTTATAATGCTTCTTCATATAGTGGGCGAACTCTAAAATTTCGCCCTCTAGTTCTTCATAGAACCACACCCTATCATCTGACTCCGAAGCCAGTGAATGTTTAACCTTTGGTGGATCTAGTTTGACTGCCATATTAATCTAATAATGCCATATACTCTTTTGGATAGTGTTTCGCGAACCAATCGAGTCCTTTCTGTAATATGTCTGCCTTACCTGTCATCTCTGCTCCTTTGATGGTGTCATATACCGCAACAGCCTCAGGGGTCAGCATAACCTTCTCTCCTGAAAAAGGATTCTGTATTTCAACAGGTTCCTTGTCTAATATTACACAATCAAATGGTAGATTATTTTTTGTCATCATTTGCTTCTCCTTTGTCTATATTTTCGCCTCTGCCTTCACATCTATCTACAAGTTCTTTGGCAGGTGCTTTACCATATCTCATCTTTTTCCATTCTTTAGACATCCTTAAAGATGTTTTCATATCTTTTTCCTCTTCTGCCCACCACTCATCAAATGATTTTTTCTTACTTTCCATTTAAGAACTTCCCCAAAAAATCTGGTACCCTCTGACCTTTCTTAGCAGGTGTATGGCCAAGATAATTGTATCCTTCGTTCACTACCTTTGGAATACCTTGTCCTATATCAATCACCCAACCCATTGGTCCTTGTATCTTGGCCTTGCCTTTCCAAGTTTGGCCTCTTTCATTTTCATAATATATTGTATCACCTATCTGTATTTCGTCAAATAGTTCGTCTTCCCAAGTTTCTTTTAGTTTATATCCTGCCATATTTTCTCCCTATTTTAAATATAATGGTCCTGTCCATTTAATTGTATATCCACCTTCAAGTATGTTTCCTCTTGCTCTGTTTAAGGCAGGAGCATTATAGCCTGACGCCTTTAATATGTCGCCCTTCCTAAACTTAGGTCCATCTTCTTTAACAATGAATCCCCATACCATTCTTTGGATACCAAGTCTCTTTGTGATTTTGATATATTTTTTGCCCTTGTCGTGTATCTGTAAACCTTGGCAAAATTCATTATTCATATCCTTGTTGTCACATCCTTTAACATAGTCTGACCTAATGTCATCTAATAGTGTTTCTAGTTGTTTTTGCATTTGACCTCCTTTGTCATATGTCCTTATAATAATACCATAACCAAACCTGTCAACCACCTGCTTTTATTATAATGATTTTGGTATGGTTGACAGAATATAGAAGTGGTTTTAAAATTCAGGCATATGACAGCATTAGAATGGTTGGGTGTTCTGTGGATAGCAGAACTCGTGATTAAAATTGTAATACCAGGTTGACAGATTTGATTCTGGTATTAAAATGGTAATATCAATAGGAGGTCGATATGGAGTAGATCCATAGGTGGCCATATGACCATTTTTTGGAGGTGAGTGATTTTTGGTTGACAGATTTCTGACCAATTTTCCGACCCTGAGATCTTGGCCTCAACCTGCGATCAGAGTGACATCTACAAGTACGATCGCTAGAATGCATACTAGAACACATACTAGAACACTTGCTAGAGCAGTTGCTAGAGCCTTGCTAGACACTTAATAAATATTAATGATGAAAATATTCGAACTATTTGATGCAGAGCCAATTGCTGAAGCAGGACTACAAATCTTTGGTAGAAGCAAGGGTGGAAAGTCTATTAAGAAGAAATACAGATGCACATCAGGACCACGTAAAGGCAGAGTTGTTTCTGATCCTGCTACCTGTATGAAACCAATAGACATTGCCAAGAGGATAAGAGCAAAGAGGACAAGGCCTAAGATGAAAGCCAAGGCGGCGTTTGCGAGAAATAGAACAATGAGATCACACGGTGGTACAAAGGCAATTGGTACCAGAAACAAACTTCGTAAGCCAAAAAAATCAAAATACATATCAGGAATCTAGGCCTTAATAGCGGGGCCTATGCATTCGTAATAGCGGGGCCTATATATAGATAACTATTACAAATGGGCAAAAGTCATAAAGATAAAATGCTTGAATGGATAGACAGACTAGGTCTGATTGTAGTGCATACAGAGATCAAACCATATGGTCCAGGCACAAGAAGATATATGGTAGGTAGACATATCGAAGAGCCTGTGCGTTCACATCAACTTCCATCAGGTAAATGGCAGTCAACACACGGTAAACAAGAGTGGTTAACTCCAGAGCCGTTAGATGGAATACAACTTAACGACTGGTTAACAAACTACGAGCAGACAAAGTAATGTTCTATCAACCCATACCCTTGCCTACATTTATTGCATTTGAACCTATCAATCTATGCAATGCAAAATGTTTTTGTTGTCCTTACACAACACTCAGTGAAGATAAATCCTATCACGGCAAAAGAATGACCAAAGAACAATTGACAATGTTGTTTGATGACTATGGTAGTCTAATACAAAAGTATGGAGTAGAGGATTGGACCTGTGGTGTTAATCCATGGAGGTACAGTGATCCATTAGTACAACCTGACCTAGAACACATCATGAGTCTGTGTGACAAATATAAAATAAAGGTTGGCATCACAACCAATGGCATATCCTTTGGTAAGAAACAATGTGAAATAATCCAAAAGTATCTGCATTTGTTAGGATCAATCCATATGAGTGTGATAGGACATACAGCAGAAGAATTATGGGATTATATGAAAATTAAAAAAGATAAAACTTTACAAAGTCTTAGGTTCGTAAAAGAAAACTATCCCGAGATATCCAAGAAGATCAAAGTAGGAATCAAACACAAAAATCAATCTATCGCAGTGCCACCAGAAGTGTATGAAGAATATCAAGAAGTGAACTTAGGCAAGGTGAGACCAAAGAACCAGTGGCTTGAGAACAGGATAGGCGATGGTGACGGTGACTGGACTGCTCCTTTTAATTGGAAAGTAAGTGAACAAAATTTTGTTACAGGTTGTGCCATGGGTGGCGGAAGGATATTAAGACAAATGGAGATACTAGTAGACGGTCAAGCGGTGTTGTGTTGTGATGATGCAGACGGCAAAACTAATTTTGGAAACGTGTTTGAAGATGGTATTGAAAAAGTTTGGCGTGAACTGAGTAAGTTCCACAACTTAATATTTGACAAAAAGTACTCTGACCAAAAACACTCGATGATTTGTAACACCTGTTCTAGAGCAAAAAACAATAAGCAATGGAACGAAGGATATGAACACAGGCTTAATTCAAGACAACAAACTGCTGTCAACAAAATAAAAGTGATGTAAATAACATTATGACCATAGATGAACTCAAGAAACTCGCCGGCATAGATTCAACGTCTACCAAACCTACAGGAGAGAACATATCCAAAACTGCCTATGCAGTGAGACAAAAAGAAAAGAAAATGGGTCTTAAACCAGGAGATCCTGATTGGTTTAAACTATGGTTTTCACGTCCTTACCTTACAGGTCCTGTAAAATTTAGAAGTAGAAAAAAATCTAAATGATGTTAAAATATTTGTATGCAAAGCAAGAGAATCTCTGAGACCATATATTCAGAATGGGAACCACTACAAGAGATCATAGTTGGTTCTGCTTATAGCAGTTCATTCCTTAAAAATTTTACTGACAATGAATTTGTTGAAGGTATGTCAAAAATATTGGAAGAAACTGAAGAGGACTTGCAAAGTCTACAGAGATTGTTAGAACAACAAGGAGTAATGGTAAGAAGACCTCCCAAAGCAGATTTGGAAAAACAAATTGGTCCTGGTTGGGTTTCTGAATATCCTTATCCACCCATCTGTCCTAGAGATTTCCATTTTGTACACGGTAAGATGATTATCAATACCATAGGTGGCGATTGTAATAGATATCACGAAAGCGATTACTTCAACTCCATTATGCAGTTCAAATACAATTCACAAGATAGAGATTATTACTTTATGCCAAGACCCATACTTGACAGCGACTATAAATCTTATAAAGAATATGAACCACAAATAATGTGGCATTCTGCAAATATGTTGAAGTGTGGTGATACCATTTTGCACACCAGACCATATGACAATGACAACGGCAAAGGCACATATGCAGGATTGCATTGGATGAAAAGAACTTTACCTGACAACATCAAGTATATTGAAATACCAGCAGTTGGTCACGCTGACGGGAAATTAGCATTGCTTCAACCAGGACTATTGTTATGTTGGGATCCAAAACATATACCAAATGAAATGCACAAGTGGAACCACATTCAAGTTCCAACAAGCAAAAGAGATGAACAGTTAGAACAACTTCAACTGTCTCCTTTCTATAAGAACAGTGTGAAGCAATGGCTTAACCATTGGATTGGTTATGTAGATGAAACTTGTTTTGACATCAATGTGTTGTCTGTTGATAACAATACTGTAATAACTAATGGATACAACAAGGAAGTTGAAGAACAATTATCAAAATACAATATCAAAATGATACCTTTTAATTTTAGACACAAATATTTTTGGGACAGTGGTCTACACTGTGTTACCTTAGACTTGAGCAGAGAGGGTGGTTGCGATTCATATGTATAATATTAAACTAGACACCCCCGAATTACTCATGGTCGATGATTTCTTACCACAGGATGTGTGGGATAAAATTTACAATCAAGTACAAGCAGACAACTGGTCAACATCTGCTGTTGAAGACAAGTATTGGCACATCACTGATGGTCCTAATTACAAAAATCAAAAGAGATTATGGAGCAAGAGACCATTCAATGACAATATGGATTTATGGTTTGAACACTTAGAAAAATTTGTTAGCACCTGCCCAAGTATGAAAAAGTTTGCAGAAGACTATGAAGAAATGGCTGTAAGATGCCACGCATATCCTGTTGGCAGTAAAAATCCTTGGCACACAGATTTAGGTATGCCCACATACACATTTTATCTACACAAGCATTGGGAAATAAATTGGGACAGCACATTATTAGTTCTGCCATATGACAGCATTGAATACAACCAGCGAATGCAACTGTTAGAAGGAACCAAACAGTATGATGACTACACAGACATCGGAGCAATGGAGATGTTTGAACAATCAGAAAAATTCAAAGCAATATTAGAATATGGGCAAGGAACTTTCGTCAGTCCTAAGCCTAATAGATTAATCTTTATCAACAAAGGTGTCGTACACGGCATCAACAGAGTAGATTCAGACGCAGGTCAAAACCTTAGAGTAAGCCTTACAGGCTTTGTACAGGAAACTAAATGGCGTGAGTACCCAGAATGGAAAAACTGGGATAATGCTTAATCAATAAATATACGTATGAAACTTATAGAAATCTTTGGCAAGCCTATGCCACACACTGCTAAACCTATGGGTTTGAAAAAAGTAACTAAGAACGGCAAAACTTATTATGTGCCTATCAACCCTGACCCAAGGAGAGGAGAAGGCAATCAAGTTCTAGTCAAAGATAACATCGGTCCCGCTCCAACATCAGTATGTAAGTCCTCGAAGCCAAACTCCGAACTACCAGCAAGTTGGTTAGCAAGTTGCAAGTCAAAAGGATTGAGATCGAGAGAAGGTGGTAAGTCACACAAGATAGGCAAAAGCAAATCAAGTAGGATAAAAGTTGGTGGCAAAAAAATTAAAGGCAAAAACTACGGCGGTCCTTTGCCTGACTATTCTTAATTTTACTTAAACTGTTTCGAAATTTTTTGTTTGTAAAGACCAATTGAATGATCAAATATACCGTCAAAAGGTTGACCTTTTTGTAATGCTTTCCATCTACCTCGGAACTTATCTTTTAGTCTTTGCCAGAAAGTTGCTTTTCTCACATTCCCGTAGTAATTGATGTAATGTAGTGTACCATAATGTTTGTACCCTAATATAGCAAACGGCACAGTTGGAACAATATCATTGTTGTTTCTAAATCTATGATGTTCGATGTTATTCTGTTTCATTAATCGATTAAATGTCCAACCGCCTACCCTAGGTGATCCATATGTGTACAATGTGACTCTTTGACTTTTATATTCTGCGAAGTACAGGGCAAACAGGTGAGCCATTGCACCACCCAAAGAATGTCCGCAGATGCTAATATCCTTCATATACAATTCGTTATCTTTGAAAGTGTTGCACACCCAATCTAAATTTTTTTCTACCTCGTCTTTAAATCCATCGTGTGCCCAACATATTCCTTGAAATTTGGTTTTGTATGCTTTCATATCAGCCTTGATATCATTAAATGACGTTCCTTGTGTGCCTCTGCAGACTATGATAGCACGTTCTTTGTCCCATACAATACCAACGTCGGAACCGCGAATTGATGAAAATTTACCCTTAAAACCAAACTCTTTCTTACATCTTGCAAGGAAATCTTTGGAATCTAAATAAGCATATTGCGAAAGTTTGCAATGTAATGTATAATCGTGTGACATTAAGTTTATTTATTTGTTGTTAAATAGTAATATGAAACGTCATACAAAATCCATACTTGAGGAAATTGCCTCGTGTGCCCCTGGCTCTAGTAAGAAAAATATTGTTGAGAGTAGAGGGTTGAACATATTGGAATCAGCAATAAATTTAATTAATGAAATATATGGCGCTTACCCAAAGGAGCAGGCACAGGATCTACACAGAAAGTTTGTAAACTCTGTGCGTGATCTAGAATACAAAAAATTCTACAACAGTCTGAAACGCAAGGATGAGGTTTAATCAACTTTTAACGGAGTCTCAAAATGTGCATTTGTATCACATTGAAGAAGACATTATTAGAAATGGTCTAGTTGGTGCCAAGTCTGCGGTAAATTATCTTAATGGTTTAGTCAATATGATGGCAGGGTCTACAGACTCTAAAGTGAGAGTTACTGTAAAGTGGGATGGTGCTCCAGCCATAGTCTGCGGAAAAAATCCTCTAAACAATAAATTCTTTGTTGGAACGAAAAGTGTGTTTAATAGTAAAACACCTAAAATCAATTATAACTTCAAAGACATTGATCGCAATCATCCTGAGAAGGCACTTAATAAAAAATTAAAATATTGTCATAGGTATCTTTCAGAACTCAACATACCAGGAGTAATACAAGGAGACCTTATGTTTACACCAGGTGACTTACAACCTGAAAGAATAGACAACGAACCATTTATTACTTTCACTCCTAACACAATAACTTACGCAGTGCAAAAAGGAAGTAAGTTGTATGATAAAATTACAAAAGCAAAAGTTGGAATAGTGTTCCACACGCAATACGAAGGTGAAAGGATTAGTGATATGAATGCACAGTTCGGAGTCGACGTAAAAGGATTCGGAGAGTCATCTAACGTTTGGTATGACGATGCCTACTTCAAGGACTTATCTGGCACTGCAACATTTACAAGTGATCAAGTACGTGGTCTCAAAACACAAATAGCACAAATTGATAATTTGGTTGAAGAAGTGCCTATGCCGTTATGGTTAAAACTATCTACAAACAAAGAGTTTACAACTTATATGTTACAGTTCATCAATAAACAAGTGCGTGGTGGCAAACTGGGAGGCACGCCCAAACAGATGATGCAACAATTTTTAAATTATTATAGAGATGTACAAGCACAGGCAAAAGACAAACTAAAAACAGATAAAGCAAAAGACAAGAGAGATGAATTAGTGCAACTAATGGGTAAAACATTCTCAGACAATATGCAAGGCATTCAAAACATATTAGCAATACACAATATGACTATTGCAATCAAGAGCAAATTATTGAAACAGATTAATTCTGTTAAGGCCACAAAACAGTTTATCAAGACTGATAATGGTTTCGAAGTAACCAATCCAGAAGGTTATGTTGCTATTGATAATGATGGACAAGCAGTGAAACTGGTCGACAGATTAACGTTTTCAAAGCAAAATTTTAATGCTCAAAAGAACTGGGCACAAGAATAATTTTTTGTAATTAATTTTATGCAAGATCAAATCATTAATGATTATGTGATTGAATTACCAGAACTTCAATCATTACTAAATCCACAAAGGTTACAGCGACTTTATAATGACTATAGGCAAATGCCTGTAGACAACGAAAGTGAGTTGGTTACTTCTTGGAGTCCTGAAGATAGGCAAGCCACAGATAATTTAGATGCTGGTGCAAGAGTATGGGATTTAGATTGGGATGGTAAAGAATATATCAGAGTGCATCCAGAAGAGACAGACAATCTCAACAACGATAACAAACAATATGTAAATCAAATATTTGATTGTTTCAATAAGGATCTTATGTTCGATCATATCGAAGGTTGGATGATCAATAAAAAAGAAACTGTGTGGATGAGACCACACATAGATAGACAAAGAAACTGTGTATTGATTGTTCCTATCTTTCCCGAAAATTATAATATTGTTTGGACTGACAATGAGGACACTGGTGAAAGTAGACCTACCTCTGCTCAGATCGAACAACAATTGGCTGAAAGAAAATGGGGCAATGTTTTGTATGAACACACTTATAGGATGCCAACAATTATCCATGGCAAAATTCCACACACAGTATTTGATTATAAGCAAACTTCACGAAGACATTTTCAACTATCTTTGTTTTACAATTCATCAGATTGGGACAAAGCGAAAGATTCAGGACCCAAATTTTGGAACGAGTTGGTTAGCGAATACAAGTCCAAAAATCTAATTAAAGTATAACTTAAAAATTTTAATTCATATTCTGTAGGTAAGTGTAATCAAATATGGTAGTTTAATTTGCAGGTCAACTATGCCAAATATGCATTGACTGTTGAGTATACTCAGTCAAAAAAGGAGATAATGACTTATGGATATTATCAATAAAATAAAATCATGGGCATCAGCACTTGCGGATGTCGGTGTATCATTGATCGCTTTAGGTATTGTGCTTGAAGTACTGTTCAATGGTCAAGGCATACCTTTCTGGCCAAACATTTCAGTAATTGGAAACGTGCAAGGCATTCTTGCTGGATTCAGTGATCAAGGATTAATTGGATTAGTTGCGGTATGGATTTTATATCACATTTACAAATCTAAGTAAGGAAATATAGATATGAAAAAAATCATAAAAAACAAATGGGTATGGATAGGTATAGTAGCAGTTATAGTAATTGGTTACTTTTCAGGTGTGTTAACACCAGCAGATGTACCTACTCCTGAGGTCGACGCAGGCTAAACCACGTTGGGCGGTGGCAACATCGCCCAATTCACTTAACTATAAGGTTAAAATACCAAAAAATTCAATAAATAATTGCAAATGTCAAATGTATTCTGAGCGAATACAGATAAGGAGAATAAAATGGCAGGAATAACAAAACTAAACCCAACATCTACTACACTGAACTTTGAGTCAGTAGGAAAAAACATTGATTTTTTCACAGTAGATTATATCAACGCAATTAATGGTTCAGCAGGACCATCAGGTGCACAACAAGCCGTTCTTAATGCTATCCAGCAATACGGAACAATCATCGCGGCTGGTCCATTAGTGAACTCTAACACAGAGCAAACTTTTGCAGTTGAAGGTGAAGGCGCAGTTGTAGTTGCAACTTTACAAGCGGCTATCAGAGCTTTAGGAACTGTAGATTCAGTAAACCTAGGTTCATCAACTGTTACAGCAACTAAATTAGGTATCTTAACAGCGGCGGCTGTTGCATAATCCTAATATTAGGTTAAAACAAATCAAAGGGGCGGTAGGCGACTATCGCCCTTTTTTACTGACTACACCAAATTTCGTAATCTTCGGCAGTGTTTATTTCTAATCCATTGAATGACACTTCAGCACATCCAATTTGCCAACCATTCTTGAGCCAACGAAGTTGCTCTAATTTTTCAACACGTTCTTCTTGTGTGATATCAAGGTTGCCATAACAGGAAAGCACATTGGCAGAAAACCCATAGATGCCAAGATGCCAGTCACCATATCCGGTCATACCTCTACCAAACCAAAGTGCTTTGTCGTGATAGCGTATCATCTTCACAGTGCTTGGATCATTTTGTTTGTCTTCAGGCATCTTTGTATAAAGTGTGGACACAGGATGTTCTTTCAACAATAATAATGTCTTGTCAATCATCTCTGGAGTGACGTGAGGCATATCTCCCTGCACGTTCAAAATGAAACTATGATCAGTGTATTTCAATATTTCTGCACATCTATCTGTGCCAGTAGCAATGTTCGGATCAGTCATTATCCATTTACCTTTGAACGATTCTACATCTTTAACAATATCTTGATGATCCGTTGCAACATAAACATCATGACCAGTTGCCTTGCATTGTTCCCAGACGTGATGAATTAGACTCTTGCCATTTTTCTGTTTCAATGGCTTGTTGGGAAGTCTTGTGCTTTGCATTCTTGCAGGAATTACAATAACTGTATTCATACAACCATTTTACATTAAATATAACTTTAATGCAATAAAATAATACAATGATAGAAAGAATTACCGCATACACTTTGGTCGATATTTCCGATGACAAATCAGCACTTCAACAACAGAACTTGAACGTGTTAATACAGGTTGCATCATTAAGATCAAATCCAATGCAGATAGACTCTGTATTGCTTGGTAATCAAGATCTAACCAAATATAACTTTGGTGAAGACTTTGGTGGTAATCAAAATGTTTGGAAAATGGTATTTGATATAGAACAGCAAAGAGTGTACCAAAACAAAAGTGGAGAACTTGGTGGACTAATCGATGATGTACATAATTGTCCTATTATAGATGATCTTATGGAGTCCTGTAAAATATCACCTGCTGTCTTTGACAGCAAAAATGAAAGAACAAAAAACATTTACTTTGAATTAGAACACAGATCATAATGACACGAGTTATAGCTTTTGGATGCAGTCATACTAGGGGAGAAGGACTTGATGACATTTACGATGAAATGACAAAAGAAAACACAGGCCAAAGTAAATTTGCTTGGCCAAAAATTGTTGCCGACACTTTGTCAGTGCCTTGTTTAAATTTTGGTCAAGGGGGTATAGGAAACAAAAAAATTTGGCACAGCATTTTAGATTTCTACCCTGAAATACAGAAGGATGACATAGTCATTGTTCAATGGACCTATCTCGAACGCAACACAGTATTTTTTAATGATAGAGATCCAGGGCAAAACATAGGATTGACTCATATCAAAAACACTAAGGCCAATCCTGTGGATAGAACTTGGTTTGAATATTTGTATGCTAGGTATGATCAAAGATTAGACCTTTTTCTTAGAGCGGATCATATTGCAAAAACTTTGGATTGCAGGCTATTACAATTCCGCACATACGAAGACATTGTAAATCAAAGCCACTCTAAACCTAGTTGGTATGGTGACCAGATCATTAATAGAGGACTGGCAGATTACAAATGTGACCTTGCTTTAGACAATCAACACTTTGGAAAAAACACTCATTTAACCTTTGCAAAATACATTATTGATAAACTAGATAGTTAATATTCATAACCAATAGTAGTAAATATATGGTAGGCAGAGAATAGGCATTCATAGGCACACCACTGAGCGTGGAAAGGACGCTATGAAATTATGGAAAGACCCGCAGTACAATATGAGTCGGAAAAAAAGAGCTTAGAAGCACACGTTGACTTGTGTGCAGAGAGATACTATCGTCTTGAACAAAGACTAGCAAACGTCGAAACTGCTGTTACTGATCTCAAAGATGTAATGGTAACAGAATCAAAAAGGACATCAAAAATTATTATTGGATCCGCCGCAACAGTAATAGGTGGAGTTCTATCAACTTTGGTAACTGTAATCTTAATGATTGCATAATGCAAATAAAATTTAAAAAATTTAGTTTGAATGTTCGCGAAGATGAGGTTGGTGTGTTAAACCAATTAGCGGACGAAAACGTAACTTTGGACCAATTTTCTATACAACATTGGGAAACTATTGACTTGTTGTATAAAAAGCATATAATAGTATATGATAAAAGCAGAGAAAGAAAACCAGAGATACAACCATGGTGCAGATCAGTAGTCTTGAGAACTTTATTAGAAAATCAATCTGGCAACTGACCCGCCAGGGAGACATACAAAAATATATTCCTAAAGAATTGCACAACGGTGTTGTGGTTGGTGACTGTGCTGTGATCAAAAACAAAGCAAAATCCTATGACATTTTTTCCAAGCAAAGAAAGCCTTTGAAGAAGAATATTTTCAATCACAAGATTGCTATCGTTATAGCAACGATTATGAGCCAATACACAGACAGATTCAAAACAGTCCTAAAAGACCTGACAGAACTAGACGCTGAATATTCTAATGCAACAGAAAATTGGGAAAAATATAAGGCCAAAAGTAAAGATGCACCACATCTTGAAGTCGACCTAGATGAGTGGGAAGAACAAGTGTATGTCCTAAGCAATGAGATAGAAAAAATATATTGCGAGTATACTATATAGATTATATAAATTAATATTATGATATTGACATTGATACTAGGTTTTATATGGTACGAGATCGTCGCTGTGTTTGGCATAAGTGCAGGAATACATCGATACTTTTCACACAAACAATTTAAAGCAGGCCCACTTTACGAATGGATCGCTTTGTATATGGTAACGTTAGCAGGAGCAAGATCCCCAATTGGTTGGGTAGGTGCTCATAGGATACACCACTTGTATGCTGACACTGAAAAAGACCCGCACTCTCCGGATCACCAAGGATGGTTCAAAGTATTGTTCAATATGTGGACCGTGAAAAGTATTCCTAGACGTTTAGTTAAAGATTGTCTTCGCAATCCAAGGATTGTGTTTTTCCATAGACATTGGCTCAAAATACTGGTAGCGACCAGTGTAATTACGTTTGCTATACATTGGCAGGTATTTGTTGGCTTTGTTGTGATTCCATACGTATTAGGCTTTATAGGATATGGGTTGTTCAATTTCTTAGGTCATAAAGACCATAAACCTAGAAACAATTGGATCATCAATATATTGGCTGTGGGAGAAGGATTTCACGAGCCACATCACGAAAATACAAGGAAAATCCGACTGCACAAATGGGATATTACAGGTTGGGTAATAGAAACCTTGTTTACACCAGTCAAAAAACAGTAAAATAAGAATTGTTCTACTATAAATATACTGAGTATGAAACTTGAAAACCTAAATAATTTTAGTACAGACAAATTACAACAGGTAATTGAAGAAAGATTCGGCCAAAAAGTTGAATTAAATGAATTAACCGATTCATCATTAGAACTATTTGCTGAGTCTGTACAAGAATCAATTAAAAATTTTGAAACAGCACACTCGTTTAACCAAAATTCATATAATGCACGTTATATGGAAAACAAGATACTTTTAGATTATATTGTTGCAGAACAAGAAAAAAGAATGAAAGTTTCAAAAGTTCAAGGCAATGAAGTTGAACTTACTGATCCTCAGAAACCAGGTGTAAAAACTACTGTTGATACTTCCAAAGTCGACGTTGATGTTGATAAGCAAACAAATGCAGTCAACATTAAAACAAAAGCAAAAAATGGAATGCAGGTTAA
>CAACVD010000706.1_pt1 | contig 16130 bp, 26 predicted proteins | sample 2381771 | NCBI WGS metagenome assembly CAACVD01 (sample SAMEA5211965, study PRJEB30684) | marine metagenome | biome: Marine; feature: Epipelagic; material: Water | collected 2015-10-15 | depth 15 m | reverse complement strand
ATTGCAGAGGTAGATATGTGTGAATGTAATGGCGAATGCGTATGTAGATAATGGTAGCTTCAGTTTCTATCAAATCTAATACCATACAGATATCAAAAGAAATACAAAATATTCAAAAGCAGTTTCCTGCTAAGATAAAACAAATACTTGCAAATGTTTCAGCGAGTCAGCTAAGAAGAATAAGACTTAGAACAGAAAAGGGAAAAAGTGTAAGCGGATCACCATTTACACCTTATTCTACTAAACCATTTTTTTTCAATACTAATCCAGAAGGACAACCAAGATATAAGTTCTTTGAAGGGGGTTACAGAGAATTTAGAGGTAGTAAGGGAAGAAGCACAAAACCAGATTTAAACTTCAGAGGCAATATGCTGTCAGCTATGACAACAAAAGTATCATCTGATAAAGCATCTTTATTCTTTAGAAGGCAAGAAGAAAACAAAAAAGCGTTTTTTCACGATATCAAAGGTGCAGGTAAAGGTAGAGTTGTAAGACCATTTTTTAGTATCAATAACAAAGAAGAAGATTTAATTTTAAAAGAATTTGCTATAAAGATAGAGAAGATTTTAAAATGAGTAAAAGAGAAACTATTGCAGGTAATGTTATCACAGTATTAGATAATGTTACTTCACCTATTGAATTTAAAAAAATTACAAGAGAGCCATTTGATCCAGAAGAATTATCAAATGCTCAGTTTCCTGCTATGTTTATTTCAACAGGAGATGAAACAAGAGAAGATCATACACTAGGTGCAAGTGGTACAGGACTTCGAAATGGTACAATAGATTTTGTAATTATTGGATTTGTAAAAGGAACTGAAACTAATATTGATACTAAAAGAAACCAAATTATTGAAGTTATCGAAGAAACACTAGACGCAGATAGAACTAGAGGTGGGAATGCATTAGAAACAAAAATTGTAGAAGTTTCTTCTGATGAGGGAACACTTTACCCTTTGGGTGGAGTAAGAATTGTGGTAAGAGTTTTATATGAGTTTACTAGAGGTACAGCATAATGGCTAAAAGAATAAAAATTTACAAAGATGGAAATAATATTGAAATCTGGGATAGTGAACTAGACAAGTTTCTTTCATTAGGATATACACTTAGTGAAGAAAAAAAATCTACCAAAAAAAAGAAAATTGAGGTAGAAGAACACGATAAGGAGATAGATAATAATGGCAACTAAAGTAGGAACAAGTGGAGTTGTTAAAATTGGTAGTACCGCTGTTGGTGAAGTAACAGGATTTACTATTGATGAAACAAACGATACTGTTGAAGATACTCAGCTAACAGATAGCAAAAAATCATATTTAGTTTTAAGAGGTGATGCAACTGCAACAGTTGAATGTCATTTTGATGAAACTGATAGTGGTCAAGAAGCATTAGATGTCGGTACACAAGCAACTTTGGAATTATATCCAGAAGGTGCAGATAGTGGTGACAAATATTATTCTGGTAGTGGAATTGTTACAAGTGCCTCAATAGGTGTAACAATGGACGGAGTAATCTCAAGAACTTTTAACTTCCAGATTTCTGGCGGTATATCACACTTAACTGTATAAAATAAATTTATATGGATAAAAAAGATTACCTTAGAGGTGCTAAGGATCATTTCAAAGCACAAGAAACAAGGATAATTGAAGTTCCAGAATGGAACTTGATGGGTGATGATGCAATCTATGTAAAACCTTTTACATTGATTGAAAAAGCAGAGATATTTAAAGGATCAAACGATAATGATCTAACTGTCCTTATTGATGTTATTGTAAAAAAAGCATTAACAAAAGATGGTGATAGAATGTTTGACTTAGCTTCAAAAGTTGAGATGAAAAAATTTGTTGATCCAGATATCATAGGTGTTGTTTCTAGTAAAATACTTGGAACATATAGCGATAGCACAGACTTAAAAAAAAAATAGAAAACGACCAAGACGCTAGATTTATCTATTTCTTAGCTGAACAATTACACAAAACTGTTGGTGAGATTATGAACATACCTGTTGAAGAATACAATGGGTGGGTTCAATATTACACAATCAAATCAGAAGAACAGCAAAAAGAATTGAATAAAGCAAAAATGCAAGGTAAAAGAAGATAATGTCCACAAAAAAATTGAATATTGATATTCTTGCAAGAGATAAATCAAAACAAGCATTATCTGGTGTTCAGAAAAGATTAGGTAGTGTAAAAAACGCAGTTTTTAGTTTGCGTGGTGCATTAGTTGGACTTGGTGCAGGTGCAGTAATCAAAGGCTTTGTTGATGTAGGAAAAGAAGTTGAGAGCCTCAATATTAGATTTAAGTTTCTTTTTGGATCAGCAGAAGAAGGTGCAAAAGCATTTGATAATCTATCTAAATTTGCAGGAACAGTTCCCTTTTCACTAGAAGAAATATCAAGGGCATCTGGTAATCTAGCAGTTGTTTCTAAAGATGCTGAAGATTTAAATAGAGTTTTAGAGATAACAGGTAATGTAGCCGCTGTTACAGGATTAGATTTTGAGACAACTTCATCACAAATCCAAAGAGCATTTGCAGGTGGTATTGGTGCGGCAGACCTTTTTAGAGAAAGAGGTGTTAGAGCATTATTAGGATTTCAAGCAGGTGCAAAAGTTACAGCAGAAGAAACAGTTGCAAGATTTGAAGAACTATTTAGTGGTAATGGAAGATTTGCAAGTGCAACAGATGATTTAGCCACAACATTAGAGGGAACTATCTCAATGATTGGAGATAAGTTTTTTAATTTTCAAAAAGATGTAGCAGAAGGATTTTTTGAAGAACTCAAAGGTGAGTTCGGTGATTTAAATAAATTTTTAGAAGATAATGAAAAACAAATTGAAGATATAGCAAATACTATTGGTGGGGTATTTGCAACAGCAATTAGTAAAACATCATCAACCATAAAAACCCTAACACCTGCTGTTCAAGGTATAAGCGGTGCAATAGGTGATGTAATTAATGGCTATAACAGTTTACCATCAGAGGTTAAAACAGCAGGATTAATAGGTGTTATACTTTTAGGAAGGCAAGGAATTGCAATAGCTACTGCTCTTGGATTGATAGTTGATAGAGTGCAAACGATTGCAGGTTTAACTCAAGAATTATCTTTAGTTAGTGATGAAGATTTAAAAAACTTAGATTTTGTAAATGCAAGATTAGAAAAAGTAAGACAAGAAATACAACAATTAGAAAATCCAGATCCTTTAGTTATAGATGTTTTAGGTGGCACAACTGATTTAAGTGACCAATTAAAAGACCAAGAAAAATTAAAAAATCTTATAAAAGAGGAAATAATACTAAATAAAATATCAACTAATTTATCTTTTGAAAAATTAGATTCTTATTCAAATTTAAATGCAGTAATAAAGGAACAAGCTGAAAGTCAAAAAAAATCTAACAGCGAACAGGTTAAGCAACAACAAATCTTAGGTATCAATGCAGATATGTTGGAGTCAAATGCAAGAAATACTACAAAATTATCTTTTGCACAAGATGATGCAAGAATGACTCTCGAAAATTTTAGATTTGAATTAGACAAATTTAATGAAGCATTTAGAGGAAACACAACAGAACAGCTTTCTAATTTTCAAAAATTCAAAGTTGGATTTAAAGATGCCATGAATGAAAAAACATTTGATGGTTTTCAGAAAGCAGGAGAAGTTGCATTTACTAGTTTAACAAAAAGTTTAACTGATTTTGTAATCACAGGAAAACTTGATATGAAAAGTTTTGGTGAAGCTGTAAAAAGAGCATTAGTAGAAGCCTTGATTGGAGAGGCAGTACAATTTGCTTTAAATAAATCTTTAGCATTATTTAAAGCAACATCAATACGAAAAGCATTGATGAGTGTTTATGAGGGTGCATTGGCTACTTTTAAAGCTATACCATTTCCATTTAATATTGCCGCTGTAGGTTTAGCTATAAAATTTGGTATGGGTTTAGTGAATAAAATAAAAGGATTTGAAAATGGTGGCAGACCACCTGTAAACAAACCTTCGATTGTGGGAGAAAGAGGTGCAGAATTATTTGTACCAGATCAAGCAGGTACAATAGTTCCAAACAATCAATTAGGTGGTTCTGTAACAAATGTAAGTTTTACAATCAATGCAGTTGATACAAGAGGTTTTAGATCCTTGTTAAGAAATGAAAGAAGCACTATAGTCAATTTAATAAACGAAGCAGTAACAGATAAAGGGAGACCTGCGGTGATATAATGAGTGGATCTTTACCATTAACTAACTTTTCAGCTATAAATTTTAAAAGCAATCAAAAGACATTGGTATCTGTAGCAGAAGATGGAACACAGTTTACAAGACAAGTAGATGGGCAAAGGTTTTCTTTTTCATTATCATATCCATTAATAAAACAATCAGAGTTCAAACCTATGATGGCTTTTATAATGAGTCAAAGATCAAGGAAAGAAACATTTACTGTTACACTTCCTGCAAATTTTAATTCATCTGGAACTGCAAGTGGAACACCACATGGCACAGCTTCAGCAGGTGCAACTTCAATTACATTAGGTGGTGGTGCATCTGGATCATTCAAAGCAGGAGATATAATTAAGTTTGCAAATCATACAAAGGTTTACATGATTGTTTCAGATCATGCAGATATATCTACAGGCACAATTACAATAGAGCCACCATTGAAATCAGCAATATCTTCTCAGAATATTACATACGATAGTGTTCCTATTACAGTCAGATTAGTTTCTGATTTACAAGAGTTTAAAACCAATTCTATCACCAATACAGGAGAACTATTATTTACATATGAGATTGATGTTTCAGAGGCTTTTTAATGTCCAGAGGATTAACAAGTGCTGTTACAACTGAACTTGCAACAAAGAATATAAATGCAATTCATTTAGTAAATATTTCTTTAGCAGGGAATAATTTAGCTTTCACAGAAAATAGTTTTCCATTAACTTCAAGTGTATCTGGATCATCTTCAACATATTTATCTTCTGGTGTATTATTAGACGCATCAAATGTTACAGAGAGTCAAGGTGTAAATGTTTCAAGATTTAGTCTTACCTTAACAGGAGTAGATCAAACATATATAGCCTTAGCTTTACAAAACAATATTATACATGATGAAGTAAAAATATTTAGAGCCTTTTTAAATTCTTCTAATTCTATTATTGCAGATCCATTTTTATTGTATCATGGTTTTATTAACTCATTTCAAATTGTAGATAATAATAATACTGCAACAATTAAATTTGATTTAGAGAGTTACTTTGCAAATGCAGGACAAGTAAATGGAAGAATAACCAATGACTCAACACAGCAGAGGTTTTTTGCTAATGATAAAGGGTTTGAATATTCAGATCAAATAATAAAAGATTTAAAATGGGGTAATCAATCATAATGGCTAAATATAAATTCTTTCAAGCAGGGGAAAAAGAACTAGATCAATTATATGAATTAGGCAAACAATTTAGACAAGAGTTCCGTAAAATATTTCCACAAGTAGATGAAGATAAAGCATATAAAATTTTAGATTTATTATTTTCTAAAGGTAAAATTATTTGTTGTTGTATTGAAGGACAAGATGAGATTGTTGGTAGCATTGGTTTTTTTAAATCACAGTATTGGTGGGCAGAAAGATATATGTACAATGTCCAATGGTTTTATGTGAAACCAGAACATAGAAATATATTAGTATTTAGAAATCTTTTAGATGGTGTAAAAAAGATTGCAAAAGATGGTGACATATTTTTACAAATCATAACTGAAATGAAACTTGATCCTTTATTTAAAAAATTCGGTTTTACAGAGATGGGAAAGAATTGGATATATAAATGTGCAACCCTGTAGAAGAAATAATTGATGTTGTTGAGGATATCGTAGATGTTGTTGTAGATGTTGTTGATGCAATAGTAGATGTAGTTGAAGATGTTATATCATGGCTCATACCTATACCAGAAATACCAGATTTTGATGATGGTGGCTTCAACGATCCTAATCAAAACAATGATGGAATATTAGTTAATAAACAATCAAGTTCAGCAGGATTGCCAATAATTTACGGATTTAGAAGGACAGGGGGAACAATAGTATTTCTTGAACTTGATAGTACAAATAAATTTCTGTTCTTAGTTTTGGCTTTATGTGAAGGACAAGTAAATAGTGGAAACAAGGTTTTTCTTGATGATGAACAAATAACAGACTTAAATACTTCTGACTCATCTGGTGCAACTTCACCAAGTTCACTTATAGATCAACAAATATATTATGGAAAGTTTGCAGACATTCAAAACCCAGACGGATCTACAACAAACCAATCTCATGTTGCTTTACAATTTTTTGATGGAGATGACGATCAAGTAAACAGTAGTTTATTAACAGGGGTTTTTGGATATGATAGAAATTCTTGGACAGAAAACCATAGACTTAGAGGAGTTTCATATATTGCTATGAGATTACGATTTAATCCAGATGTTTTTTCAAGAATACCTACAATTACAGTTTTGATGCAAGGCAGAAAAATATCAACTTTTGATGGATCATCAAATGAAAGCACAGGACAATATTCAACTAACCCTGCATTTATTCTTTTAGATTATTTAAAAAATACAAGATTTGGTAAAGGAGTTCCAATAGCAAATATTGATATACCAAGTTTTTATACAGCTTCACAAGTTGTTGATACTAATATTACACCTACAGGAAGTAATGTTACAAACCCCATAGATGGTTCTACAGCAACACAAATAAATCTTTTAGATACAAATATTCACATAGATAGCAGAAACAAAGTATTAAATAACATCAGAGCCATGCTTTTAAATATGAGAGGTTTTCTTAGTTACTCTAGCGGTAAGTATAAATTAATAATAGAAACCACAGGATCAAGTGTAATGACACTTACTGAAAGTGATATTATTGGTGGTATAAATATACAAAGTGAAGATAAAACAAATAAATACAATAGAGTCTTAATAGACTTTCCAGACATAGATCATAATTTTAGAACTAATACAGCTTCTTTTCCACCAAATGATGATAGTTCATTAGCAACAGCAGATCAACATGCCACCATGAAAACAGCAGATGGCGGTGAATTATTAGAGGGTAGGTTTTCTTTAGGGGGTATTACATCTTTTCATCAAGCACAAGAACATGCAGAGATAATTTTAAGAAGATCAAGAAATTCTTTAAGAGTTTCTTTGAAAGCTAGTGGAGAGGCTATGAATTTGATTGTAGGTGATATTGTTTCAATAACTCATTCTACACCTTCTTTTTCAGCAAAACCATTTAGGGTATCTGGTGTTATTTTGAACAAAGATCATACTGTAAATCTGAACCTTACAGAGCATCAAGATAATTTTTATACCTTTGCTACTCAATCAGCAGTTCCAACGATACCAGATACAAATCTTGGAAACCCTTTATCTATATCACCACCACAAGCAATCACATTGACAGACGAATTAGTAGAGTATGCAGATGGAGTTGTTATTACTAAATTAAATATAACTGTGACTGCTTCGACAGACAATTTTGTAAGAGAATATCAAGTAGAGGCAAAAAAATCTGATGAAACAAATTTTAAAATAGTAGGGAGAGGTATTCAAACTGAATATGAATTGTTAAATGTTATTGATGGTCAAACCTATAATGTTAGAGCCAGAGCAATCAATACATTGGGTATTGCATCTACATATACTTCAGCTTCAAGAATTATTGTGGGTGGAGTTGCACCACCTTCAAATATTGAAGATTTTGCAGTTGAATTACATGGTCAAGACCATCTTAAATTGACTTGGACACCACCAAGTGCAAACACAGATTTAGACATTTCTTTCTATGATATTAGATTTCAAGATGTTACTTCTGGTGCTGATTGGTTAAATTCAACAAATTTAGTTAGATGTGTAAGAAGAAAATGCGATCATGCTATAGTTCCTGCAAGGGTAGGATCATATTTAATACGAGCCATAGATAAAAATGGTAACTCTTCTTTAGAACCAACCATAGTAACAACAAATATATCTGGAATACAAGCATACCAAGAAATTTCACAATTTACTGAAACACCTAATATTTTAACAGCACAAGATCAGATGGACACTTCTTTACCTTTAGCAGTAAAAGTAGATGCTTCTGGTGATACAGTTTTAACATTAGATACTGTAACAAACTTTGATGATACCGCAGGAAACTTTGATAGTGTTGAGGGAGATTTTGAATTAGGTGGAACTGATACAACATCAAATCCAAACAACTTTAATACAAACAGAGATGCAAAAGGGTTCTATAATTTTGTTAATAGCTTGTCTTTGACTAATATATTTGATGGTAATATCGAGCCTACAATTACATTAGATGCAGAAAACCCTTATGATAAATTTGATAGTGGTAGGGGATCATTATTATTTGATGAAGCAAAAGCACCTTTTGATGGTAATGAGCAACTAACAGCTTTCCATAGAATACAGATAGCTACGTCTACAACATCTTTAGCAGATTGCACAACTTTTGTTGATATTACACAATCCGCTACATTTAAATTCAAATTTGCAAAATTTAGATTAAAACTTACAAATGATGATGCGCAAACATCAAGTAATGTCAAAACAATCACCATAAAACTAAATATGGAAGAAAGAATATTCTCAGAGAATGATTTGGCTACATCATCTGGAACAAGAGCAGTCACATATACAAATCCATTCCATTCCACCCCTGCTGTCGGTATAGCAACTCAGAATATGCAAACAGGAGATTTTTATACATTAACAAGCAAGACAAGATCTGGATTTACTATAAACTTTTTCAATTCAGCAGGTGCAAATGTAGATAGAACTTTTGATTACATGGCAAAAGGTTTTGGTTTGCAATCATCTTAAAAAAAAGGTAGTAATTAATTAAATGAGTCAAGTATCAGATGTAAGTTTAGCAAATCAAGGATTTTCAGCTTTTAGAACTGAATTAAACAATATTTTAGGTGCTTTAAACACAGCACATATTGGAAGTTCAGCACCCTCATCAGTAGCACAAGGCACGATCTGGGTAGATAGTGGAACAAGTGGTTTTCTTAAAATAAAAATCAATGACGGATCTGATAACATTGAATTATTTAGTATTAATATAACAAGCAACGCAATTACAAGTACAGCATCTGTGACAGGTACGATTTCAGAAACTGATCCTAATGCTTTACCATTAGCGATTGCTTTAGGGTAAAAAAATAGATGGCAAATACATTCAAAATAAAAACAAATGGTGCTATGCCAAGTTCAGCAGGAACACCGCTTACTTTATACACAGTTCCGTCAAGTGCCACTACAGTTGTTATTGGTCTTGTACTTTGTAATATTCACACAACAGGAGTGACAGCGAGTGTTCAATTAGTTTCAGATACTTCAGACACAGAAACAAACGAAACTGTTTTTTTAGCAAAAGATATATCAGTTCCTGTCGGCTCACCGCTTGAGATCTTAACAGGTGGTAAAGTTGTTGTACAAGCAACTGACATTATAAAAATAGATTGTTCTGTTGCAGGTAAGATAGACGCTTCACTTAGTATTTTAGAGATTACATAGGTTTCATATGGGTTATATTGGAGTACAACCAAAAGCAGGATTTACAAGTGGACTGCTAGATAGATTTACATCTACAACAGGAACAACTGTTACTCTCACACACGATATTGCTTCAGAAAACGACATCATTGTATTTGTTAATTTTGTTAAACAGGATAGCACAAACTATTCTGTAGGTGGAACAGGCAACAAGACTTTAACTCTTGGTGGTACTCTTGTCAGTTCAGATGTCGTAGAGGTTCACTACATCAACGCAGTAAAACTAACACAAGCACCAAGTGCAGGTAGTGTTTCTAGTGATAAACTTACTGGTAATTTAGTAACACCCGGAACTTTAGATGTAAACGGACAAGAGTTAATTCTTGATGCAGATGCTGATACTTCTATAACTGCTGATACTGATGACCAAATAGATTTTAAAACAGGCGGAACTGATAGAGCAATAATAGATAGTTCTGGTAATGTAGGTATTGGTACAAGTAGTCCAGATTATAAATTTGAAATAGAAACTGCCGACAACGCAATAGCTAATTTTAAATCTACAGATGCTAATGCAAACATAAGATTTACAGATTCAAATAGCACAGCAAATGGATATGCAGGTATAGGAGCAATAGGTGATGCACTTACTCTTATAGCAGGAAATGATAATAGGTTAAAAATTACTTCAGATGGAAAAACACTAGTAGGTGGTCAAGATAGTTTTACAACTTCAAATTTACAAGTTAGAAGAGGAGGAGAACCTCCCCTAACATTAGATAGGTCTGACAGTGATGGAAAACTAGTTCAATTTCATCAAGCAACAACTGAAGAGGGCAACATATCTGTATCAGGAAGCACAGTATCTTATAATGGTTTTACAGGAACACACTGGTCAAGATTATCAGACAGTTCAAAGCCAACAATTCTTCGTGGTACAATTTTAGAATCATTAGATGAAATGTGCGATTGGTATGCAGTAGAATTTGAAACTCTTGATGGAATAATAACACAACCTTATTCTTTAGGAAGCAATAGTGTTGGAGATACATTAACATATAACTTTAATGGAAAAGATTACACCGCAAAAATTATAAAAGAAAATGATGTAAAACACGCAAAATGTAAAATATCAGACACTGAAGCATCTAAAGCTGTATATGGTTTATTTGTATCTTGGGATGAAGATGAAGATACAGTTAATGATATGCTTGTTGCACAAACAGGCACTTATGTAATTAGAATACACAAAGACGAAACAATTTCAAAAGGAGACTTAATACAATCAAAAGGAGACGGCACAGGTAAAGTACAAGCTGATGATATTATCAGAGCATCAACTGTTGCCAAGGTATTATCAACAACTAAAATAGAAACATATTCAGATGGAAGCTACATTGTACCATGTAGTCTACATTGTTAAGGAGAACGCATAATGCCATTTAATTTAATAGGAACAAATAGTATAGCAGATGATGCAGTTACTAGTGCTAAAACTGCTTTTAATGATATTCCATTTAGAAATATAATTATCAATGGTGATATGTCTATTGCACAGAGGGGTACTTCTGCTACATCAGCTAGTGGTTATCAAACTGTAGACAGATTTCAATATAACAATAATAGTCTTGGTGTATGGACAGTATCACAGAGTACAACTGTACCAACAGGACAAGGTTTTGCAAATTCATTCAAGGTGGATTGTACTTCTGCTGACGCATCACCAGCATCAGGTGATTTTCTTTTTTTAATGCAAAAAATAGAAGGACAAAATTTGCAAATGATAAAAAAAGGAACATCTAATGCTGAACAACTTACAGTTTCTTTTTGGGTTAGGTCTAATAAAACAGGAACTTATATTTGTGAACTACAAGATATTGACAATTCAAGACAATGTTCAAAATCATACACAATATCTTCAACAGATACTTGGGAAAAGAAAACTTTAACATTTCCAGCAGACACATCAGGTGCTTTTGATAATGATAACTCTAATAGTTTACAATTAAATTTGTATCTAGCTGTTGGAAGTGATAGGTCATCTGGTACTTTATCAACTACATGGACATCAACCACAAACGCTAACAGAGCAGTCGGTCAAGTAAACCTAGCTGACAGTACATCAAACGAATGGTACATCACAGGAGTACAACTAGAAGTCGGTACATCTGCTAGTGACTTTGAGTTTGTACCTTTTGATGTGAATTTTCAAAGATGTGAAAGATACTTTCAATTTATACAAGGCTTTCAAGGTCAAATGGCAGCGACAACAAATTTTACTGCAGTTACTACTTTTAGAACACCAATGCGTTCAGCACCTTCGGCTACTGTTTTTGGAACAGGTGTTTTAGTCATTACAGATAATACAAGTGACTTTTCACAATCTTCAGCATCAGGTGCAATTTTAGCAGGTAGAGTGACTACATATGGAGTTCAATGTTATTATCCAAACTTTAGTGGTTTAACTATTTTTAGACCTGCTCACCAAAATGTAAATGTTAATGATTTTAAAATGGGAATGGATGCAGAATTATGATTAGCACAGTGGAAAAAGAATATTTAGGAACAGAGTTTTCTTACAAAGTAATTTATCAAGACGGAACAGAATGGTCAGTTCCTCACAACGAAGAAAACCGACACTACCAAGAAATACTAGAATGGGTAGCAGACGGAAACACAATTACAGATAATGGGGGTGCATAATTGGCTTATATCGGAGTACCACCTGTTACAGGAGATTTTGTAGTCTTAGATAATATTACAACATCAGCAACTGCAAGTTATACCTTACAAAGAAACTCAGCAAACTTTGTACCAGAGAGTGCAAATCATATGTTGGTATCTTTGAATGGTACAATACAAAAACCTAATTCTTCTTTTACAATAAGCGGATCAACAATAACATTTTCAAGTGCCTTAACTTCTAGTGACGCTATAGATTTCATATTAGTTCTTGGTAATGTAAATGCAGTAGGTGTTGCAACAACTGTATCTGATAATGCAATCACAAACGCAAAGACAGATTTTGTTTCTACATCAAGTGGTGCAGGTTTACAGATCAAAGGTGACGGAACTACTGACGGAACACTTCAACTTAATTGTAGTCAAAATACTCATGGGGTGAAATTAAAATCACCTGCTCATAGTGCAAGTCAATCTTATACTTTAACTTTACCTGCTACTGCACCAAGTGCTGATAAGGCATTGATTACTGACGGAAGTGGTAATTTAAGTTTTGGTGGTAATACACCTGCTTTTTCAGTTGGGAGAAATACCTCAGGAAACACTTTAACTACAAATACATTTACACTTGTTGAATTTAATAGTGAGAGTTTTGATACAGACAACGCTTATGATACTTCAACATATAAATTTACAGTACCTAGTGGTAAAGCTGGTAAGTATTTTTTTGTATCTACAGTTGCTATGAACGCTGCTTTTGCTTATGTTCAATTAAATATATATAAAAATGGATCTGCTGTAAAAAGAGGTACTGCTATTAGAAATGACGCTTCATCTGTGACAGTTGCAGGTGCTTTAGACTTAGCTGTGGGTGATTATATACAAATTTATTGTAGGCAAGATGCAACTAATAATACTGAATCTTCACCAATTTATTCATATTTTGATGGATATAGATTAATAGGAGCATAGCATGGCACAATTATATTCAAAAATTATAAAATATGTAGGATCACAAGTAGATTTTGAAAAAGATGTATTTCTTCAAGATGACGGACAAGGTGCTTACATTAAAGAATGGAATTTAGATATTGCTGAACCTACACAAGAACAACTAAATGCATTAGAAACACAAGCAGATGATTATGAATATAACTTAGGTCAAATTGCAAAACGCAAAGCAGAGTATGGAACACTAGAACAACAAATAGAAAATATTATGGAAAATGGTGTAACAGCAGAAAAAAATAGAGTACAAAGTATTAAGGATAAATACCCTAAAAAATGACACTTATAAAAACTAGAGCAAGAGGACTAAAGTTAGATGATACCTTTGTATTTACAGGAACTGTAAGTGGTGCAGGTGGTGGTAAAGTAGGGCAATTAGTATCTCGATCATTTAATGATAATTCAAATACAACTTCAACAAGTCCAGTAGCTTCACCTTTTGAACATACAATAACACCAAGTGCTACTTCATCTAAAGTAATGATTTATATAGATGGTGGTAGAACATCTTTTGGTAGTGGTGCTTGTGAGGGTACAACTTGGTTATATAAAAGTGTAGCAGGTGGTTCATTTTCTGAAGTTGTTAGAATGAAACAAGGTTGTAAAGCTGGTGGTAGTGATGGATATGCAAAAACATCTATTGCATTTAATTATCTTGATTCACCTAGCATAACGTCAGCTTTAATATATAAAGTTTACTTCAGAACAAACTCAAATAATTGGTATTTAAATTCTGATAATTCAAGAATAACAGTAACACTAATGGAGATATTAGCATAATGGCAAATATAAATGATAATCTACACACAGCTTTAAATATACTTAAATCTGGTGTTGAATATACTTGTCATGGCGATATTACAACTCAAGAAGATTTTAACAATAAAATTACATGGAATACAGGGGTTGATGAAAGTGGAACAGCTACGACCACCGAAACTTGCCCTCATTCTGAAATCACATGGACTAAAGTTAAAGCAGAAATGGATAAACTATAAAGTGAATGAGAAATGATTGGTACAATCAATGAAAGTTTTTCTAATTATCTGGATATGCGTACAATCATCAACTTTACCTTTAAATCAAACATGCGTATCTAACCCTTCATCTGAAATATTTGATAATCTTCAACAATGTTTAATGTATTTAGATGATTATTCTTTAAAAATAAAACCCCTAAAAAATGTTTATATGACAGGTTTTTGTACAGAAAAAATTATGGATAATATATAATGGCAACAATAAATGAGTTACAAGATCAACTCAAAAAATCTAAAAAAGAATGCAGAGAACTAAGAGAAGAAATCAAAGAATATAAAATTAGAGAAAAACTTTATCTTGAAAGATTAGAGAATTGGGCAGAGAAAAATCAATCACTAAATAACAAAATATCAAATATGACTCTTGATGATGTTGCTAAAATGCAAAAAGCAAAAGCAGAATATGTAGATAAATATCTAAAAGATAAAGAAGTGACAGAAGCATTTGACAAACAGACACAAGTTAAGTTAAATTCTGAAGGTATAAATCATGGCAACACAGAGTGAAAAAATAAATAAACTTGATAAAGAAGTAGCTATTATCAAAAAAGATATTGAAGTTATTAAAACAAATCACTTAAAACACCTTGATTTAAAATTACGATCAGTAGAGAAAGTATTATGGACAGTAGGAGTATTAGTATTTTCTAATCTAATTATTCTCCTAAGAGATATTATACTATGAACTTAGCAAGTATCTACTTGCTTGGATATTTCTGTGTTAATGCAGTTTGCGTAAATGTGAATGAAAAGTTTAACAATGTAAATGATTGCAAAATGCAAGGCGATCTCATAAAGTCTATGCTTGATGAAAACAATATTCGCAAATACATAATGTTTTGCGTAGATGCAAATGAGTATGAAAAAACATGATAGAATACTTGTAATTAGTGATTTACACTTTCCTTATTCGCACCCAGAAGCTATTGATTTTCTCTCTAAATTAAAATCAACTTATAAACCTACATATATCGTAAATATTGGTGATGAGGTAGATATGCACTCTATTAATGTTTCTCATTTAGTAGATCCAGACTTACCTAGTCCGCATGATGAATTAGAAATAGCAAGATCTTGGATAAAAAGATTAGAAAAATTATTTCCAGAGATGGTAATATTAGAAAGCAATCATGGTTCAATGGTTATGCGTAGGGCGTTGGCGAGTAAAATGTCAAGAAGATTTATTAAGTCCTACAATGATATTTTAGATGTCAATGATAAATGGATTTGGAAAGATAAACACAGTATTGATTACAAAGGAAAAAGAATTTTGTTTGCTCATCAATTTTCAAAGGATATATCAAAAGCTGTTAGAGAATACGCAAATTGCTGTGTTATGGGACATTTTCATACACAGGCAGATATAAAATATGTTGGAAATGATTATCATTTAAATTGGGGTATGTCAGTTGGGTGTTTAATAAACAAGGATAGTTTAGCTATGGCATATATGAAAGTAAACCTAGCAAAACCAATACTGTCATGTGGTCTAATAACTGAAGGATATCCACAAATTACACCTATGGTATTGAACAAAAACGGATCTTGGGATAAAAATATCTATATATGAGTGATTACGAAGATAAGATAAATCCTGCATATTATATTGGAACTAAAATACAGCTTATTGATGTCATAGAAGAATTTAAGCTAGGACACCATGAGGCTTGTTGTTTGAAATATATTGTCAGATATAAGGATAAAGGAAAATTAGAAGATTTAAAAAAGGCTCAATGGTATTTAGCCAGATTGATAGAGAAATATAACAACTGATGAATAGAGAAAGATTAATTAAAGATTTGATAAGATTTGAGGGTATTCGTTATGAAAAGTATTTTTGTTCAGCAGACAAAGAAACTATCAAAAATC
>CAACVD010000705.1_pt1 | contig 16162 bp, 24 predicted proteins | sample 2381771 | NCBI WGS metagenome assembly CAACVD01 (sample SAMEA5211965, study PRJEB30684) | marine metagenome | biome: Marine; feature: Epipelagic; material: Water | collected 2015-10-15 | depth 15 m | reverse complement strand
TCCGCCACATCATTCTCGTAAACAGTGCGGACAACACACTCATCCGCATCATCAACCATGCCACTCGATACAAGCTCATCCACGAACTCATCACGGGTCATGTCACTTGGGACTTTCAAAACATACGAGTTCCATAATTCAACTCGCTCAATTACTCTTACATACTCAGTCATTTTTCACTCCTTCCACGAAAGCAAAGCCCGCCCCGTTACCCTCTGAGTCACGAGACAAGACTAGCTTTAAACGTTCCTTGGTTGATTTGTCCTCGACAACAAACGTAGGCCACGCATCAACTTGAACGTCATACTCCTCGTCGTCTAAACCTAATTCTTCCACGTAAAAATCCACAATCTCAAAGCCAATCAGTTGACCATATAAATCATGCGCCCATCCGTGTTCTTCAACGTATCTACTGTTTCTAGCTTCTGTCATTTTGTATTCCTTCCAATTGTTCGATGCAATTCTCTATGCAATCATTAATAGTTGTTTCAGTTCCTTCGTTGTCTTTAGGCATGTTTCCACACCGATGACTCACGACTTTTTGAATGTCGTACAGGTCGCACAACACATCCGATATAATTTCTGCTCTAGTCATTCTGTGATTCCTCCCAAATACCAGACTCTTCAATCCAGATGAAACATCTTCCAGACTCAGTCCACTGCTCACTCCAACCATTGTCCCATTCCCATTCAGTCCAGAAACAAGTGCCACGCTCATAGTCTCTTTGATATTCCTCTTTGGTATACCCATCCGAAAAGAAACACGCATCAGAACACAATGTGTCGCCGTTCTCACATAAATAACCTTCCTGCATACCAGAACCACACTTGACGCATTGACGGGGATATAAAACCTCGCCACTCGGTGTTTTGGGGCGCGAGTCAGTCTTCACGCTCACAGTTCCAAGCATCGCCATTATCGGCTCAAGGCTCTCAAGCAAAACCTCACGCTCCTCAATCGAAATGTTACTGGTAATCAAGCTACGCAAATCATTAAGCGTCATATGGAGACGCATCTCATTTTGAACCTCTGGACTCGGTTCGTGAACCTCGGTTCTTTCACTATTACTCATTTGTCTGTCCTCGTTGAAAGTTAACATAAAAGCCCGTATAATCAGGCAATAAGAGTATCGTATTTTATTCGGGGAAAGTCAACAAAACATTGGGGAAAGTTCTATAAAGTGAAACGTTATATACTTTCTGTAGATTTAAAAAGTTTTTATAATTTTTTCTCGTTTAGAGTGTATCACCTGTATCAGTGTATCACCTGTATGTAAGTACTTGTTTTTACTACATGTGACTGAAACATCTTTGATACACTTGATACACTTCTAATGGCGCAAGAGGATTGAAATGTTAGATAAACAAGAAAACAAACCTAAAGAAGATATAGAAAACGAGGGTCGTTACCTCACAAATAGACAACGAGAGTTTGCTAAACTGTATATTGAAGGCATCTACTCTAATGCTGAATGTGCAAGACGGGCTGGATACGCAAAAGAAAGCTCCAATGTTCACGCTTCTCGTTTGTTGAACGGCAGGGATTACCCTTTGGTTACTGAACATATCGCTGAACTTCGTGAAGAAAGAGAAAAGAAATATGGTGTGACATTGATTGGTCAGTTGAAAAGATTGTCGGACTTGTCCAGGTCTGCGGAAGAAGAAGGACAGTTTTCTGCCGCCATCAATGCCGAAAAGATTAGGTCGTCACTTGGTGGTCTTACTGTAGACCGACGCGAAAACCAACACATACATTCCATTGATAATATGTCACGAGAAGAGATAGCCGAAAGGCTCTCAAAATTACGCAACGAATATCCATCTGCGTTTATCGAGGGAAGGGTAAAAGATGTCACCGGAACAGAGATTATGGAAACAAGTGAAGAAAGAACTCCCGTCCAAATCACACACAACAAGGATTGAGAATACTGTCGGCGTAGGTATTCCAGACAGCCATATTGCACATGACGGCTCGGCCTTCTGGTTGGAACTCAAGATAGCAAAAGCTAACCGAATTGACCTTCGCCCTGCTCAGATTGCATGGAATTACGAGTATTCTCTTGCTGGTGGTAAGAATTTTTTCTTAGTTTCACGCCCCTCGAAGGGCGATGTATTTTTATTTGGCGGCGGTCAAAGCCTCGATTTGCACGAAAAAGGGTTGGAAACCAGGCCCTTGTATCACGGATCGAGTCTTGCGGATTGTGTTTCTTGCGTCTTGCGCCTTGCGTCTGAATAGTCCGGGGGCAGCACCGGGTGCCGGGGACCGCGTTATCCTTCTTTCGTAAGTCATTGAATCTCCTTGCGCCTTGCGCCTTGCGTGTTCCCAGGATCCGGGGGGCAGCACCGGGCAGCGGGCAAAAAAAGACCCGTGACAATTGGCGGGTCACGGGTCCAGGGAGGGATTAGTTGAGTATATCTCTGATTGCTTCGCGGACGCAAGTCTTATTGTAGCGTCCGCCGTCAGGTGTGGTGGTGGGTAGTTCTTCCAGGAGAAGCCTGACGGCCTTTGTTATGCCGTGTTCTTTTACCAGGTCTCGCGCTCGGAAATAAAGACCTTCATCGTTATTAATCCATAAGCTAACGTTCCAAGCGTTCCAGGATCTGTGTCCATTATATGTTGTCATGTGTGTATTCCTTTCTGTTAACACTTTAGTATAACTATTCCGGGGGAAAAGTCAACTTGCGCCTTGCGCCTTGCGCCTCTTGCGTCTCCGGGATCCGGGTCGCCGGGCGCAGCCGGGGGGCAAAAAAAGAGGGCAGTGCCGAAGCACCGCCCTCCACCTGCTACCAACAGGATTAGCAAATTTCAAAACCACCAGACAAGCGGCAGAATTGTTCGAACTCTTTGATGTTGTCAGCATCAAAAATATAATGCGTGTCCCAATTTTTGACCTTGCCTGTGCCGTCACATCCATTGCACTTGCCCTGCACATATTCGTCATCACGAACACCAGTGCCATTACACAAGTTGCAAGTTTCAAGAGGCAAGCTATCGAGGTGCGCTTGACGTTGCTCGGCGTATACTTCAACGCTTCCGCCTTCCAACGCTTCTTTTAATCGGTCAGCTATTACTAACGCGGTTTCTGCGTCATACTCATAGCCGTCATTAAAAGTGCCTTTGTGTTTTGCTTCTTCAGAAAGAACATCATCACAAGCTATACAGACAAACTCCCACAATGGTCGCCAGTACCAGACGTTATTGCGAAAATATGCGCCTTGATTTTCAGAATGCCACGCATCGCTTGCAGTAAGATATGCGTCTGTTTCTTCTTGTGACGGGTTGCTAGACCAGTCAATCTCTGGTCTAGCTCCCTTCAGGACGGGGTTTAATCCATAAACGTCCATTCCCATTATATGCCCTCCCTCATTGCGTAGTCTCTGACCTCAAAGAAATCCATAAACGAGACACGTTCTTCTAGTTCCTCTTTGCTAATCATTGGCGAAATGCTTTCACCTTCGACATCGTTTCCAAGAACCAGACCATTACCAGCTAGTGGGTATGGGTAGTTATCAAACTTAATGAATTTACTATCAGCAGAAAGCGACAACATGCCTTCATCATCTACATAAATGTCAGTAGATACGCCTTTCTCTTCATCGTAGCTAATGCAGACTGTAGTGAACAAACTAGCACCAATTAGCTTTTGAATGTTCTTATAGTCTCCGTCATATTCAACAACTTCGATTGTCTCCGTTGTCGGGTTTATTAAAAATGCCAACATGATATTCCTCCTTGTTGGTAGCTGGGCAACATTACCCAAAACAATATTCGGTTATTCGTGGGGAAAAGTCAACTCTTCTTCGTCATTTTCTTTTACTTTTTTCGAGGGGCGGTGGTAATACATCCAGCCTATTGTACCCTTTGCTTTGCGTCTCTTTGTCCCTTGCGTCTTCCAGCAGGTATCACATAACGGCTCACCGCTTGTGTAGATCATAGCAACAGCTTCGAATAAGGTGCTTGCGTCTTCGCCACAACATCCGCAGACCGGGACTTGCGCCTCGTTCACCATCATCCGGGCGAAGTGTTGCCACGATAGGTGCTTGCTTTTGTAAGAGACAAACTCTCTTGCGTCTGGTTGGATATAGCAAATGGCAAGTTGCCTTGCCGTGCGAGAGATAAGAGGGCGACGTTTCCGCCGCCCTCGGTTGTATTGTGGTGCCCTTAGCATATTTCATCCAGTAGCTCTGCCATGTCATCCATTGACCAGTGCTCTCGGATAGCTTGCTTTACGTTGTCATCTTCTAAAGCAAGGGCGGGGTCAATCGTGCGCTCTAAGCAGAGCGCAACGAAAGAATTGATGTAGGTTTCAGTCTCTGTCATGTGATGCTTCATGTGCGTCTAACCGGGTTAATAAAAAACTTATATCTAAATAGATATGGTTTTCGGCTGGTTCATCCGACTCCATAAAATGCCTGTATTCATCATCACGATAAAATTCTAGGATGCGGCGCAAGCTTTTTTGAAGTGTTGGGGTGAATGTCATTGGTTCAAACATTTTATAACTCCTAAAAATTAAGAAAGTTTAGTAGATAAAATTTCTATTAATTCTTTACGGGTATATGCGCTGGCAATTCTTTTATCAGAATCTTTTGCATGCCACTGTCCTGCAAAGTTTGTGATAATTATGTTTTCAAAACCACAAACAACCCAATCAGCCTTAGAAATGCCCATTCCGTTGCCTTCCCATTTTGATGAATTTACTTTTTTAAGTTTCAACATTTTAATCTCCTAAAAAATGGGGAGACGTTTCCGCCTCCCCTGTTGGTTTACTGTTCAGGGAATTTGACGAACAACTTTTCGATAGGCTTGAAGCTATAAAAAGCCTCTTGTTGCTCTCTAGTCAATTCTACATCAATGATGTAGGGGTTTATTTCACTAGGCTTGCCGCCGTTAACCGTTCTTAAATTACGCCCGTTAACGGTTTTTAATGAGACAACAGACCCGTCAGATGCGGTAGCTACTTTTTTGCCCGTTATTTCAAAAACTTCTTTCATGTGCTTTTTAGCTTTGGTTTCAGCATCCACCGCTTCTTTACGTTTTGCGGTAGCAAGTGCGACAGCATCTGCCGCCATTAAGATAATCATATCTTGGTTATTAAAATCATTCATTAGTAAATCTCCTGATTGGTAGCGGCGGCAATCATTGCAAGAATGAAAAGCAAGCCAGAGGTTAATGCAGATAAGGTGCAAATGAGTGAGCCTACCCAAGGGTAAAGCGCATACATCTTAACAGCACACAATAAGGCGAACCATGCCATGAATAGGCTGGATGCTAGGTAGAAACTAACTGCCCAAAACTTCGGGGTTGGTTTGAATTGTTTAAACATAATGTACTCCTTGTATAATGTTTAAGTTAACAACTACAGTTGTACAGGATAATATGCGAAAATGCAATACCCAAAAGAAAAGTATTTACTTTTTATGTGTCGGTAATTTGACGTATTGTGTGTCAGTAAATTGACACAGCGTCAAAAAATTGACGGGGTTCGGGATTGTTAGTTGGAATCATTCTAAAAAGGCCGCGCTTCTCGGGGTAACTGGAGGCGATTTCCTGTTCACTTTTTGTTCCAGTTGACCCCCCACCCCCCAAAATGCGCCCGCGCTGTCGTGTGCGGCGGCTACCTATGTTAGATTGATAAATTCATTCAAATATAATATCGTTCGGACATGAGTCTTGATGTAGTCCCTGAAGAAGCCCTCAAAGAAATCCTTTTGTTGAAGGAGGCTGAACTTAGTCTCGTGAGACGCGAGGCGGCAAAAGATAAATTCATGTCTTTTGCTCACCATGTGTATGATGACTTTATCGAGGGTAACCACCACCGAATTATAGCTGGGAAGCTTGAAGCGGTTGCACGGGGGGACATAAAACGACTTATCATCAACATGCCACCCCGACATTCCAAATCTGAATTAGCATCATATTTGATGCCCGCATGGTTTTTGGGAAGGAACCCTAAACTCAAAATTATTCAGGCAACGATGAACACGGAGCTTGCCACACGGTTTGGACGTAAGGTTCGTGATTTGATTGCTGATCCTTCATACAGGGAAATTTTCCCACATACGGATTTGAAACCGGACAGTCAGGCGGCTGGTCGTTGGGAGACGAGTAAGAAGGGTGAGTATTTTGCGGCGGGTGTTGGGGCTGCGATGACGGGTCGTGGTGCTGACTTGTTGATTATTGATGATCCGCACTCGGAACAAGATGCTTTATCCTCGACTGCTTATGACATGACGTATGAGTGGTACACATCTGGTCCGAGGCAGCGTTTACAGCCCGGTGGATCGATCATTATTGTTCAAACGCGGTGGTCGAAGAAGGATTTGACGGGTCGGTTACTGAACGAGCAGATGAAAGACACGATGTCTGATCAGTGGGAGTTGGTAGAATTTCCTGCGATATTGCCGTCGGGGAACCCAGTTTGGCCTGAGTTTTGGAAAAAAGAAGAGCTTTTGGGGGTAAAAGCATCGTTATCCCCGACTAAATGGAATGCACAGTGGCAACAGAACCCTACTTCTGAAGAGACCGCTATGGTCAAGCGGGAGTGGTGGCAAAGGTGGGAAAAGGAAAAAATTCCACGTTTGAAGTATGTTTTACAGTCTTACGATACTGCTTTTTCGAAAAAGGAGACGGCTGACTACACGGCTGTAACAACGTGGGGCGTGTTTGATCCAGAGGAGGACAACACAGAACATATCGTGTTACTCGATGCTCAGAAGGGTCGGTATAATTTTCCTGAGTTGAAGGAGCTTGCTACGGAGCAGTATGAATATTGGGAGCCGGACATGGTGTTGATTGAGGCGAAGGCTTCTGGTCAACCTCTTGCTGATGAGCTTATCCGTATTAATATTCCTGTTTTGACTTATTCGCCCGGTAAGGCCAAGGGTCGCGGTGGGATAGACAAGGTTACTCGTATGCACATGGTAGCACCGTTGTTCGAGGCTGGTCGGGTTTGGGCTCCTGACAAACCTTTTTCGGATGATGTTATCGAAGAAGTTGCATCTTTTCCTAATGGCGACTACGATGACTACTGTGATAGCATGACTATGGCTTTGATTAGGTTTAGACAAGGCGGGCTTATTACGTTAGAAGAGGATGAGGACGAAGAGTATCGTCCTTCAAGGAAACGTGAGTATTACTAATGGATCCCATAAGCACAGGTTTAGCTGGTATTGCTCTTGTACAGAAGTCTGTAGAGTTAATTAAGAGTAACATCAATACGGTTAACGATATTCGTGATATTGCGGGTGCGTTGGACGGTTTGTTCGAAGGCGAAAAGCAGGTTCAAAAAAAACGTTTTAATGACAAATCCATTATTGGTCAGTCAAAAGATGCGGCTCATTCGGTCATAGATGCCAAATTAGCTCAAGAGCAGCTCGAAGAAATTTCAATTATGATTGACAATCGTTTCGGTTACGGAACGTGGCGGGCTATCATTGCGGAGCGTAACAAGCGCATTGCGGAAGAGAAAGAGGCAATCAAAAAAGAAAAAATTCGCAAACAAAAAGAAAAAGAAGCTATGCAGGAAAACATGAAATTTGGTGCTATTGTAGCGGGTATTCTTTTCGTTGTTTGTTTTGGCCTGATAGTTTTAATAAAAATATTTTTTACGGGTTGATAGATGTCTTCTGAATCAGATCTCATAAAAGCGATGATACCAGAGGGTACTTTCGAAAAAGTGCTTGCACGGCAAAAGTCTGTAAAAAAGAAACCCGCGAAACAAGAAGCTCCGGTAGTTCAGTCTTTTTCAAACGGTGGCGAAGTAAACTATGATTTTACTCCTTTAGGCACGATTGAAGCTTACGAACCCTCTTTTTTAGAAATGACGGGTAATACGATAGAAGATTTTTTAGTTGATGCCGTTGGTTTTGATCGCCCGTATTCTAGGCGAGTGGCAAGTGGTATAGGGTTTAGCCGTCCTGAAGATGCTCCTCTTCTGCGCGGCACAGATGTTTTCGGCGGACCTTTGGGTGTTGGTGTAGCGACAGCAGACTTTGAAGCGGACCCTGGTATTCTAACTGGACTGGGTATTCCTCTTTCTGCAATCCCCTTTATTGGTGGTCCTATTTCTCGTGGGCTCGGTTCGCTTGCCAATTTATTTAAGAGACAGCCGTCAGTAGACGAGGCTGTTGATGTTGCAAAAACTAAACCCATAGATAATGATGATGATGTGGTTCAAGGCATAGGTGCTTTAGACCCTGTAAAAGAAGCGGCACAACTTGCGAGAGAAGAAAAAAGACAGAAAAAGATAGCGAGACAAGAGGCAGCAGCGTTTGTTCCGGGTGAGGCAAAAAACACTTCTGGGAGCGATTATGTTAGCAATGAGCTTACCAACATTTTGGCTGGAGCATCACCGGGAAGCAGAGAACCTGTTCGTTTGCTAGAAATGGACGAGTTACTAAAGAAGATGAAGTATAATTTTAAGTCTGGTCGTTTATTATTTAACCCAGACTCAGGTTTGGGTATGTCTCAAGCAGACAAGTCCCGTAATTCTAAATCTGTCTTGAACAGCTTTGAGCGTCTCGGTGTTACTCAGAACGAACTAAAACAAACAGGTTTGCTAGATTATTTAAACGCAAACAAAGAAGTTAAACTTTCTGACCTTCAAGAAGTGTTTAATACAAATAAACCTGATTTTAAAATGGTTAGGTTAGACGAAGCACCTGTGGCGACTGAATACTCAAACGTTCAACGTCTGACACATAACCCAGGAGATACGGACGTGGATGTAGGTTACGACACAGTAGATGTAATGACACATGCTTTTTTTGACGAGGGTCAACCTCGAATAATGAATGATGTAGTTGCTGATCCTCATTTCACTAGCGCGAGAGTCCCTCGCCTCAGTTTCTTTGAAAACACCGAAATCGATTTAGATTTGGGTACTATAGATCTCCCTAATTCTATGTTCCATACCCGTGGCTCTACTATTGTTTTTGATCGAGGCACAGACCTTGAAGCTAAGTTCCCTAGAGGCGTTCAAGTTATAGAGGAATTGCAAATGGATTATTTGAAGGAGTCTAAAAGAATAAAAAAGGCGGGTGATCCAAAAGAACGTGCAAAAATTGAAGCAAATATAAGACTTGCACAGGACAACGTGGCTAATAGCTCGGAAGAGATTATGAACATTTTTAAAGATGATTTTGTAATGAACGAGATAGGTGATGGACTGATTGGCTTTGATAGATCATCTGATTTCATAGCTAGAGAAGCCGCTGATCTCGGGCTTACTGTTGACGAGTACAAGGCTGGGTTAATTAGAGCTAAACTTGCGGGCAGGTTTTCTGGTGAAGGAAGAGCAATTAATTATAAAGCTAGAGGAGCTTTACAAGATAGCGACGGTCAATTTATACTTCTTAAAGATAGTGTCAAAGAAGGTATGGAGTTTAACGGACAAGCTTTGCTTAATCTAGCAAATGATATCGACGATTTAAATAAGGCTGAAAAGCGTCAGTTTTCTTCTCTTGTCCAAGGTTTAGACACAAATAAATTAAGACTAACGGGCGAACAAATAATACAACACGGAAGAGAGGTAAACGCTCTTAAAACGCTAGATGAAGTTGCAAAAGTTAAAACTCTAGACCCGACAATCAATGCTAAAATAGATGAACTTGTTCCTGAGTACAGAGAAAAAACAAAAGCTCTTAATAGAGAAATCGCAGAACTTGAGCAGAACGTAAACAACTATAACAAGATAACTATGAACAACACTCTTCGTAACGAAGGAAAAATAGACGCTTACAATAAAGCAATTAAAAATATAGAGGAAAACGTACCAGCGGGTTCAAACGAATTACGTCCATATTTACCTCGAGGCAAAACTGATCCCGCTGATCAAATACTTCTTTCTCGAGAAGAACTTTTAGATAGATACGCAGACGACAGAGCTTTCTTTGAAAACCAGTTGAAAGAAACACAGAAAAGGGGCGACATAAATAACCCAGAAGTATCTGCTTTAACAGAAAAACTAGGTAATAAACGAAAAGAACTTGCAGAATATGACAGTCAGTTCCGTCAAGACAATCCAGAAATTACATATTTCTTAGATGAAGATAATTTTGGTCGTACTAGAGAAGTTACGCCGGATTCTGTTTTTCAAGATCAAACAACTACTGCCGTGTATATGATTAAACAAGAAATAGCATTAGCTATGAAGAAGGGACTAGACGGCATTGTTTTGCCGAACTACCAAGATATAGCGTCGCGTCGCGGCAAAGATGCTGAACTTTTTAAACAAACGTATGACGATGCGCCAAAAAATGTTCAAAAAGAATTAGAAAAACTTGGTTTTGAGGTTGGCTCTATTGAGATACCGTTTGAGGGAGGCACGAAGAATTTCCCAGATATGTCTCCAAAACACAAGTCACTCTACATCAAATTCCCTGAAGGGCTAGACAACTTTGAGCCGGAAGTTAAACTCGCTAAAGGTGGTCTTGTAAGGAAACAGGTGGTATAAAGAAATATGTCAGAATTAGATATTGAAAAATTAGGTGCGCTTGTAGCGGATTCTATGGGACCCGGCGGTCCTGAAATGCGGCCTTCAGAAACTGAGGCTGAACCAACTCCTATCGAACTTGAAGAAAACCTAGAGGATATGATCGGTGTTGTCTTCGGTGAAGACGGTCAGGCACAATTTATTATGCCGGGCGAACAAGATACAAACTTAGAACTTCTCCATGACAGTAACTTAGCGGAAGACTTAGATGAGTCTGTGCTTTCTAGAGTAGCTTCTGAGTGCTTGGATATGTTCGAGGATGATCAGAACTCAAGAGACGAGTGGCAATCAGCGTTATCCAAGGGTCTTGATCTCCTTGGTATTCGTTACGAGGAACGTGACGCTCCGTTCTCTGGCGCGAGTGGTGTAACACACCCGTTGATTTCTGAGTCGGTCACACAGTTTCAAGCGCAAGCTTATAAAGAATTATTACCTGCCAACGGTCCTGTCCGTACAAGTATTGTTGGGCTTGAGTCGCCACAGGTTGTTGAGCAAGCAAATCGCGTAGAAAACTTCATGAACTATTACGTCATGGAAGTTATGGAAGAGTATGATCCTGACATGGATCAGATGCTGTTTTATCTACCGTTGTCTGGTTCGACATTTAAGAAAATTTATTTTGATCACATCAGAGGCCGTGCTGTATCTAAGTTTGTTCCGGCTGAAGATGTTGTTGTTCCTTACTCAGCTACTGATCTACGGACGGCGGAGCGCATTACGCATGTGACGAAGATGAGCGAGAACGATGTTCGTCGTTTGCAGGTTTCTCGTATTTATCGTGATGTAGACTTACCGGGTCCTGGATCTTCTTATGACACAGATAACGAGCTTCAAGATAAACGAGACGAGTTAGATGGTATGCGTCCATCTTATTCTGATGATGTGTACACGATCCTTGAGATGCACACACATTTAGATCTTGAGGGTTTTGAAGACACGGATGACGATGGGGAACCAACAGGTATCAAGCTTCCTTATACAATTACGATTGAGCGTGATTCTGGGAAGGTTTTATCTATTTATCGTAACTACGAAGAGATGGATGCTGAGAAGCGTCCTCTTCAACACTTTGTGCATTACAAGTTTTTACCGGGTCTAGGCTTTTACGGCTTTGGCTTAATCCACATGATTGGTGGTTTGTCCTATGCGGCGACATCTATCTTACGTCAGTTGATTGATGCTGGTACGTTGTCGAACTTACCTGCTGGTTTCAAGATGCGTGGTGTTCGTATCCGTAATGACGATGAACCACTTCAGCCGGGCGAGTTCAGGGACATTGATGCGCCTAATGGAGATATTCGTAATGCGATTCAAACTTTGCCGTACAAAGAACCGAGTGGCACACTCTCTCAACTTCTGGGTCTTTTGGTCGATAGTGGTCGTCGCTACGCTTCTATTGCTGATACCGCTACAGGCGATATGAACTCACAGGCTCCGGTAGGCACGACAGTTGCTTTGCTGGAGCGTGGCTCACGGGTCATGAGCGCGATACACAAACGTTTGCATTATGCACAACGTCAGGAGTTCAGACTTCTTACAAAGATTATTGCTGAGACGACAGAAGCATATCCGTATGCTTTGAATGTACCGCCGGAAACATTCAAGCAGGATTTTGATGGTCGTATTGACATTCTACCTGTCTCGGATCCGAACATTTTCTCTATGGCGCAACGTCATGCTTTGGCGCAGACACAGTTGCAGATGGCGGCGCAGAACCCAGAGCTTCATAATTTGCGTGAAGCATATCGTCGTATGTACGAAGCTTTGGAAGTTAAAAACATTGACGCGATACTGAAGCCGGAAGAAAAACCGCAGCCGATGGATCCTGCCACAGAGATCTCAACTGCTTTCAGTGGTAAACCGTTTGAAGTGTTCCCGAACCAGGATCAGGCGGCACATTTGGCGGCGTATGTGGCTGCTCTGGTTAGCCCTGTTGTTATGGAGTCACCGCCAATCAAAACACTTTTGATGTCAAAAATGCTACAGAGAATTGGCTTTTTGGCGCAACAACAAGCTCAACAGCAGGTTCAGATGCAGTTACAACAGCAGGGTGTTAACTTAGCGCAATTGCAACAAGTTAATCCGATGATGGCACAGCAAGTTCAGATGCAGTTACAACAGCAGATGATGACGCTTGTACCACAGCTTAACGCACAGCTTGTTCAGCAGTATTTACAGCAGGTTTCTCCACAACCGAAGACAGATCCGCTAGTTGGTATTCGACAAGCAGAAGTTCAGTTGCAAGCGCAAGAAAACCAGCGTAAGATGCAAAAAGATGCAACGGACGCGATGCTTGAACAGGCGAGGATTGAACAGTCGGCACAGCAAACGGCTGACAGGCTACAAACTCAACTCGAGATCGCGGGAGAACGCAACGAAATTAACCGTGAGCGAATCGAAACGCAAGAAGACATTGCGGTCATGCGAGAGCTCGGAAAGAGGACTAACTAATGCTTCAAGGACTCCTTGGCCCGATTACAAGTCTTGGTTCGACCTTTCTGAAGAATAGGGCGGAGCAAGCGGCGGCGAAGCAAAAGCTTAAAGTCGCAAAGATCGAGGCTCAAGTTAAAAAAGTAGAGAAGGACGGATCCTGGGAAGAGAAAGCGATGGATGCGTCTGCGGACTCGTGGAAAGACGAGGCGTGGACGATTTGCTTTATTTTGATCATAATTGCTTCTTTCGTTCCTGCGGCGCAACCTTATATGGAACAAGGTTTTGATTTTCTTCGGACAGCCCCGGAATGGATACAGTGGGGTATATTAGCTAGTATCGGCGCGAGTTTTGGCTTGAAGTCGATAGGAAAGCTGAAGGGGTGAGGTGGCTCATGTCTTTCATCTTCGAAATAGTGAGCGAAGGAGATGGAAGAGGGTTCAACCGTTCCGCGACTGATGACAAAGCTCCTGTTAAGTGGGCAGGTCGTTGGGGTGATTTGTATCAATCAAAGAAACACCCTGTGACTTGGCGGGTTCGTAAGATGTTGAAGAGAGTGGCGAAGTAATAGGGTTTAGGAAAACTTTTTAAAGGAGTGAGGTTATAGCTATGAAAACACCTATGGATAAATTACCTAATGAAGGCTTACAGGCGTTGGCTAAATCCGGCGAAAAAGGTAAGCAAGTTGTCGAACGAATGGGTTTCGAACATGGCGGCATGGTCAAGGCTGAACGTTGCCCACACCGTGACGCTCCTGTTGAAACAGCCCATACCCCTGCTTCAGTAACAGGCATCAAAGGTGCTGGTGCTGCTGTAAAGGGCGTTGGCTTTAAGGGTATTTTTTAGAGACCTGTCATGAAAGTACGCATTGAGATAGACACTGCTGATTTTGCATCCATACCCGTACCTGTTGATATGGGTGATGGTAATGGAGACAGTTGCCCTGTTGCTACGCAGGACATGGACGTTAATTTGGAGAACCGTCAGAAAGCTATCGATGAGTACGATTACGGTCCTCTTGATCCTGGTGTCGACGATACAGGTCAAAACGATAAGTTTTGGACAAAAATAGCAGACACCTTCAAGGCGGACATGGATTCTGCTCTTGAGTCTCGTTGTGCTAATTGTGCGGCGTTCAATCAAACATCCAAAATGCTTGAGTGCATTGCCAAAGGTATAGGATCAGAAGGTGCGGATGACCCTTATGATTCTATACAAGCTGGTGATTTAGGTTATTGTCAGTTCTTGAAATTTAAGTGTGCTTCACAACGTGTTTGCACAGCATGGGTTTCTGGTGGTCCTATAACCGACGAAGATATGTCGACTAAAGGCGATTTATTGTGAATGTAGTTGACTTTATCAACAAATACCGCAAAAGTCTTAATCGTCGAGCAGACGATATTACGGAAACTGTTTCAAGCGGGTCAGTAAGGGACATGGAACAGTACCGCAGTTTGGTAGGTGAGCTTCAAGGTGTCTCATTTGCTTTAAGTGAACTTAATTCCTTGCTGAAAGGTTTTGAAACTGATGACGAAGTTGATAGTCCCTGATTACATTGCTGCACAAGAAGAAGCAAAAAAACAAGCTGAATCCCGAAGTGTCATAGAACGTGTACCTCAACCAACTGGTTGGAGGATTCTTGTCATGCCCTACAAAGGCAGGGATAAGACGCAAGGAGGCATCTATATCCCAGATGCTGTTGCAGATCGTGAAGCATTGGCAACTGTGGTGGCGTATGTTGTTAAAGTAGGCCCCCTAGCATACAAAGATCCCGACAAATTTGGCGAAGACATGGAGCCTTGGTGTAAAGAAGGCGATTGGGTTTGTATAGGAAGATACTCTGGTTCTCGTTTTAAACTCGAGGACGGTGAGGTCAGAATAATTAACGATGATGAAGTGATCGCTACGATTGTCGATCCTGAAGACATTATGTTGTAGGAGAATTAAATGTCTAATCTACCAGAACCAAATGACGATGTTGAAGTTGAGTCATTCGAAATAGAAGAAGAACAGGAACAAGAAACGAGTGTTCCGCAGGAATCGGAACCAGAACAACAGCAAGAGCCGGAACAAGAGCCGGAACAAGAGCCGGAACAAGAAACATCCCGCAATGAGCAGGAACTAGATGAGTATTCTGCGGGTGTTCAAAAACGTATCGAGAAACTGACTTATCGCAGAAAAGAAGCTGAACGTCGTGAACAAGCGGCTCTTGAATATGCGGAAGCACTAAAGAACCAAGTGTCCGAGTTGCAAAAACAGCAAGAGAGTAACTCTTCTGCTGTTGTTGATCAATTCGGAACCAGAGTGGCTTCAGAGCTTGAAACGGCTAAAATAGCTTATGCTAAAGCTCACGATGAGGGTGATGCAGAAGCATTATTTGATGCTCAACAAAGAATTAGTCGTTTGGCTTTAGATCAAGCTAGATACGAAGAGGCCAAGAAAAAACTTGAAGCTCAACGTGAAGCACCTGTGCAGACGGAACCTTTGCAGACACAGGCTCCTCAAGCTGCTCCAACGCCTCAAAAGCCAGATCCCAAGGCACAAGCTTGGGCAGAAAAAAACTCATGGTTTGGCGAAGATCAATCAATGACTTATGCCGCTTTCGGTATACACCGACAACTCGTGGAGGAAGAAGGCTATGACCCAACGTCTGATGACTATTATGCAGAACTTGATAACCGCATACAGAACGATTTTCCCAGCAAGTTTGCTTCGAAAAAGAAACCGCAACAAAGAGTTGCGGCGGCATCAACGTCGGCCTCTCGAGCGACAACAAAAGGTGGCAAGAGGTTAATCCCTTTAACAGACTCACAAAAGGTAATTGCGCGTAAACTGGGCGTTAAGTATGAGGATTACGCGAAAGAAGTTGCAAAGTTACAGAAGGAATCGTAAGATGACAGAGAAACGCATACCCCGAGAATCGCAAACTCGTAAAAAAGAAGCGCGACGCACACCTTGGAAACCTCCTAGTATGCTGGAGGCTCCCGAACCCCCGCAGGGCTTTGTCCATCGTTGGGTTCGAGTTGGAATTAGAGGCGAGGATGACAAAACAAATGTTCATGCCAAGCTTCGTGAAGGATGGGAACCTGTTAGGTCAGATGAATACCCAGATTTCGAAGCTCCAACTATTGAAGAGGGAAAGTACCAAGGCGTTATTGGGAACGGTGGGCTTATGCTTTGCCGTATTCCAGAGGAAACGGTATCTGAAAGAACTGCTTATTTCCGGGATCAGACCC
>CAACVD010000704.1_pt1 | contig 16164 bp, 16 predicted proteins | sample 2381771 | NCBI WGS metagenome assembly CAACVD01 (sample SAMEA5211965, study PRJEB30684) | marine metagenome | biome: Marine; feature: Epipelagic; material: Water | collected 2015-10-15 | depth 15 m | reverse complement strand
TTCTTCAGATCCACCTTTATTATAAAGATTTGATGCTGATCCACCTCCACCACCACCACTACTATCATTAACCATTAATTCACCAGAAGCATTAAGTCGTAATAATTGTCTTGTTCCATCAGCGTGTGTTGGTGTAGCCACAACAACTTTACCAGCACTTAAAATGCCTCCATCAGTATCTTCAACACCTATACCTTTATTTGCCCCAGCAGAATTTAAACCAGTTATTCTTATACTATCATTTGAATTATCAGTTCTTACTATTAAAGCACCAGTAGAATCAACTTGTATTGATTGTGTAGAACCATCAACAGAAGAAATTGCAGTCTTGACAGAACCACCACCTAAAACAAATGACCCATTTGCTTCAACTAATAATTCTTTATCAGCACCTGCACCAGTTTTACCGAAACACATAGTTTCCAATTTTCCGTCAGTTTGAACTAGTACTGGAGTTTTTACACCACCAGCGGTTTCACCCTTGATGGTGACATCATCAATCGTCGCTTCTAAATTTGTTGTCAAGCGACCTTCATCATCACAGCGAACAAATCGCAATTCTCTTGCACTTGTTTGAGCTTGTATCACAGACATTTATAATATAAAAGAACATTTTAATTTTTTAAAAAGAATTTAATAGTGGTACTTCATATGCATTAATATTACAATTGATCAGATTATCACCGCCAGTTGTACCATCTGGTGTAATATTTACATATATATAACTACCAGCTTCAACCAATCCATCAAGATCATAATTTATTAAATTATTATTAGTATTTAATTTAAATACTCCTAATGGATATTCTAACCCATTTTTATTTTCTATAATACTTAAAGTGCCACCTTGAAAAAAAGAATTTATTGTAATATTTCTTAGTACTAAATTTTTAGTTGATGGTACTTGATATATAGCACCTTGAGAAACATTTCTATTTGGGTGGATTATTGCATAAATTCTAGAACTGGTACCATTAAGAACGGCGATTTCACCAACATTATTATTAGTAGATCCAGCAGTTTTTACACTTATTCTTAAAACAGATTTAGCGCTTACACCAATATAACCATTACCAGTTACTACATCAACACTTTGTTTTACACCATTAGTATCAATATAGATCATGGTTAAAACTTGTGCACCAGTATTTGTGGCATCTGAGAAGGGGGGATTTGCACCAACTGTACCATTATTAACATCATTTGAATTTACTACTGAAAGATTTAAAGCTTCTGCTGAAGCATTTGGGGTAAATTTATTACCAGTTGTAAAATCAGCACTAAAAATACCAAGTGTATATTCTGATGTAGGATATAATACATTTCCAGTTGTACTATTTAATCTATTTTGGTGTATACCTAAAATATTAACTTTACTAAAATCTGTATACATGTTTCTAACTAGATCTATATGAAAATCATTAGTATGTAACATAAGGTTTGCATTAGCATCTTTGTCAACTATTGAATTAGTAAATCCAGCAGGATTATATTGGGTACGAGATAAAAAGGTTGTATTTAATTCAATCGTTGCAGCAGTTGATGAAGGTGTTATACTCTGATCTAAAAATACTTGTACAATAAAATAATTATAATTAATGTTGAATCTTCTTTGAAATAATTGATCTGCATTTAATGTTTTTTGGTAAAATAATCTAAAATTTTCAGAAGTTACAGTTTTATTATGATTTAATCCAATAATAGATAAAGTACAATTTTGTGTGCATGATAAATTAATACCAACAACAGAATAATTTGCTATATATATAGGTTCAGATTCATATCCTTTATCTGCTATTGTAATTGTTTTAGAAAAACTGCATTCTGGACTAAAACGACTTACTGATATTACATTATTAATTGGCATTCTTTAATATATTAGAAGATTTTATATTAAAAAGTTATATTTAACAAAAATAATATATTGTAATAATATATAAAATGAGTTCTTTAAATGCTAATGGATATCAGACAGTAGAGTTAGTTCCTATTAACAATACCCAATTTTCAGTTACTAGGGGCAAAAGAGTAATCTTTGAATTACAACCAGATCTTGGATATATTAAGGGTCGTGACGCTGTACTTCAATTAGATGTACTTAATGCATCAGAAGATAAGCAGATGTCAGCATTCAATAATATGGCTGGTGCTTCATCATTAATTAATAGAATTGATATTTACTCTTTAAATGGTACACATTTACATACCGCAGAAAATTATAACCAATTTGTTGCATTAGATAATCAGTATTTTTATGATGATCAGAGTAATTTAACAACTTTAGAAGGATGTGGTCAGAATGTCTTTGCTCATGATTCTAGTGGCGATGTTACACAACATGCTAGTGATAATGCAGCAAATGTTTTATCACCTCGTAAAACTGATGGTTCACCAGTATATGGATTTAGAAGAAATACATGCCCATTAAGAATACCATTATTCAGATGGTTTGACGATGAAAGACTTGTACCAATTATGGTTTTACAAGGTTTAAGAATAGAAATATATTTAGAAGATCCTAAAGTAGCTCTTCAAGCAGTACTCATGACTAAAACTGATTATTTAAATAGTGATGCAGTCAGTAATCAAGACCCTATCACAGATATTACTTGTTTAGGTATTGATGCAGCAATTGCTGACTTGGTTATACCAGATTGTGCCTCAGTTAAAGATTCAGCTTTAGCGATTGGCAATAAAGTTACTGTTACTGATGCGGCCGCTGGTACACATGCCAAAACTATTTCTGCTTTAGCTGAATCAGAAAGTGGTAGTGAAATCAGTTGTGCTGCAACAACTACAACTGGTCGTGTTGCTCAATCTACAGCTGATCTTACTGAAGCTGATTCTAAACTTCAAGTAGGTCATGCTTGTTTAGTAAGTGTCCCTGCTGGTGCCGCTCTTACCATGGGAGCTATGGATTCGGCCGCTGGTGGTAATAATAATGTAGTAACAACTGCTGGTACATTTAATAATGTTAATGAATCAAAGATAGTTGTAGGTGATACTGTGATCTGTGATGGGGTTGCTTTTGCTAATACTGAACAAGAGCGTGTAGTTACAAATGCCGTATTAACTGGTGCACCAGCTACTTCAATCACTTACACTTTAAGTGGTGCCGTTCTTGCAGCAGGTACAGTTACTAAATTTCAGAGAAAGGCAAATACTCAGATGCGAACCGTTAAGACTCTTGCAGCAAATGGTAATAAATTAGACATTACTCTCATGGAGCAAGGCGATATTAGTGGTACTAAACCAGATCTTTTACCAGTTACTGGTGCTGATGAGATTAAGATCACAGCAAAGGCTACAGTTAAAGTAACCGTTGATTCAGTAATTGGTGCTGGTGCATCATTAGCCTCAACTAAATTTAAGTTTACTAGTGATACAAGAGCTGCCACCGTCAGACCTACACTTAAAGTACCATCAGTTGCTGTTGCCCCTAAAGTTCAATTACCATTCAACTATCAGTTTACTGGTTATGATCTTTTTGTCAATACTTTACCTGCCAGTTCGCTTAAACATCAACAAGACATTAACTCAGTTGCTAGTAAAGCAGTATGCATTAATAGCATGTATGTTAATGGAAATGAAGAACAGAATAGAACTCAATCAAGTTACTTTGCAGGTGCCACACCAACAGATCTTAATTTAAATTCAATTCAGTACTTTATTAATAATAAATTGTATCCAGTCCAGGCGTACAATCCACAGCCAAAAGCAGAAAGAGTAGTTAACGAAAACGAAAATGTTAAGGCATTCAGAACAATTAATAGAGAACCTAAAAATCTTGGAGATAATGCTGGTGGAAATCTTGAAGTATACTGCAACACATATTTACATTCAAGAGAATTAGCTCGCAACCAATATGTGTTTGATCTCAGAGAAGCTGAACCACAGATTAGAACTGAATATAGTGGTGCAAGAGCAAATAACCACACTATTAACTCTTTTGTTTGGTCTAAGCGCATTATAAATGTAGACAACGATGCCATGAGAGTTATTTTATAAATCCCTTTTTATCTTTTGTTAATTTATTTTATATGTAGTATAAAATAAAAATTAAAATGTTGTATTAATATATAAAATGCCCATAGACAGAAATTATTTCAGTATACCAGCTTTAAATGAAACTAATTTATCCAATAACGGTGGAAACTTGCAAGGAGGTTTTGCATTCAACGGTAACCCTACCGCTCAGTTTTCAATCCCTGCACAGAACCGCATGTTAGATATAACCAATTTATACTTAACTGGTCAGTTTATCGTGTGTGAATCTGATGGATCAGTATTAAGTAGTAGAACAAACCTTGGAGATAAGAATGGTGCTAATCTTTCTAAAGCAGGTAATTTAAATTTATCTAATTGGGGAGGTGTACAAAATAGTATCTCTAAAATTATGATTACTTCTAAAAAATCACCAGTTGAAATAATTAATGTTAACAATTATGCTATGTACCAAAATGTTCAAGCAGGACATTTAAATAATTCTGAGGATTATTTAAGATGCCCTTTAATCAGAGATCTTGCAAGTGGTGTACATGCTGATTCAGTAAATAGACATCAAGTATTGCAACCAAATGCTGGTGCAGCAACTGGTGGTGATTTTGGTAATATTGATTCCTTTTTAGATCCTAATTATGGTCAGTTTTTTGGTATGAAACTTAATGTATCATTATTAAATGGTTTTCAGAGATTGTACCTTGATGACTCAGCTCTTGGTGGTTTAATAATTACTTTACATTTAGCAAATCCTAACGCAGTATTTTACCAGAGATTTAACGATCAAGGTACTGGTCAGGCTGCAGGATCCGTTGAAGGTGTATTTTATAGATTAAAGAATTTAAGATTAGAAGGTTATTATTTAACACCTACTGACGATGAGATTAAATCCATGAGCGCACAGATTAATCTTAATTCAAGACAAAATAATATTGATTCAATTGTATCAAGTAATAGTATTACAAATATTACCCCCCAGTACAATTCAGTTAAATCATTCATTAACCTTTTCATGGATGATGATCAGCAAAATGATATCAAGAGCAACCAAGCAAACTTCAGAGAGCCTTTAGCTTTATCAGCATATACTAATACTAAGAATAATATCAGAAACCCACAAGACTATAAGGTTGAAGTATTACCTAACTTTAATAGTCCTCGTGATGAAGATGGTGTTGCTTATAGTCCAGCAGATCTTTTGGTTAAGGTTGCTGGTAACGGTAATAGTGAAGTTGCTGCAAACTTTCAGAGATCAATTCTTGATGGTGCATTAGCTGCCCATACTTCTCTTACATTAGATTTACAAGAAGGTAGTTTAGAACAAGACTTTTCTACTAGACCAGGTGGTAATGTTAATGATGGATTCAGAAGAAATACATCAGCGAACCTTATGGGTATTGGTTTAGATTATTCATTAGGCATGGGATCTACTCAGAACTTCAGAAATCAAGATTATGGTTTAAGAATTGAATCAGCTGTTGCATCTGGTGATACACAATTACCTGCACAACGCAGAGATAAATTTGAATTACTTGAATCATTTGTTAGACACAATTCAGTATTGGATACTAAAAGTCTTGTTAAAGCCATGTAAATTATTTTCTTATATAATATTAAATGCCACCCAAAAAAGTTAAAGTAGAACTAGATGGTGAAAAAGTAGAATTCAAAGAAGGTACTCTTAGATCCATGTTAAAAGCACCTAAGGAAATGAAACTGACTGCACCAGTTTTAAAAAAGATAAATAAAACAGAAGTTGGTAAGACTTTTGATTTTAATGGTAGAAAAATTAAAATGACTGCACTAATGAAGAAGCGAGTAACATTAGGAATTAATTTACAAAAGAAAAAATAATTTTGATTTGTTTTTATTTAAAATAATATCTTGAATTAATGCATATGGTTCAAGACATTAATTGTATTACTGAAATTGAAATGGAACACAATTGGCAAAAATATCATTATGGTAGATGCATACTATGTGGTGAAGGATTTAAGAAAGATGATTGGCGATTTGAGCGCATCATTTTTGAAGATCAATATGGGGAAGATCCACTAATATGGGAATACATGGAAACAGAGGCATGGACTAATCAGAGTCATGAAGGTAATGGTGTTTGTTATTGTTGTGCATCAGATGTGATGCTTGGAAAATATAAAGATAATGATGAAAAAAAAGAATTAAAATGAATGCATTAAAGTAATGCATTACTTTGGCTCGTGCGAAACCGCACTCGCTATTTTGCTTTAAAGTATATGACCTCGTCGTCTACATGGTAGTGATCTTCATATTGTTCTGGTGTATAGTACTTTGCTTTATCAAATTTTAATTCACCACCACCATTACCATAACCATCAGTAGATGGCATAGTTATAAATGTACCAATTAATTCTGATCTTGTTATTCTTTTCTTTTCGTCTTTGCCATCCCAACGATCTTTTATAGTACACATTTTTTTGGTCACCTTGACCACTTGCAAGTGATAATCGTAACCACGATACCAACAAACATTTGGAAAAATATAATGTCCAACCTTGACTCCGTACTCGCTCATTTTATTATATATCTAATACAACGCATTTCTTCAAGTAGTTTTAAAAAAAACATTTAATATCATATGACTTAAGACTATTTGCTGCACTTAATATAATGATATAAGTTAAAGTTTATTTATATTATGACTTAAAGGAATGTTATAAAAATTTTTATATTACCTTAAGTCCTTTTAATATAACTATTTTATTACTTATATTATTATATTTAACTAATTAATATCATATAATATACAATTATTCAGATACTTAAAGATAATATCTTAGTATATAGTATAAAATGAATTGCTGCAAGGATGAATCTAATATTTCTGTAACTAAACAAGTATTTAAAAATGGTGTGACCCACCACCGCAAAACATGTACAAAGTGTAATAAGTTTTTAGGTTATGCCCCACAAAAACTATGCAAGGATACTACAAAAATATATTTTGGAATTCATAAACATCAATATGTAAAAGATCTACCACATGATTATTTAAAATGGTTACTAGAACAAGATTGGGTAAAGGCAAACCTTAAAGACCTAATAGTTGAAATTCTTAATTAACTTTTTCTATATTTGATATATTATTGTAATAAAAAATATTATAGTAATATATAAAATGAACTTTAATTTAGTATCTAATGAGGAAAATAATGGTCATGAGTTTAATGTAAGATTAAGTAATCCAGTTACCATACCAGCTAATAGTCAGATCTATATGAACTTTGCAGAGATGACTAGAGATAGTAAAATAAGATTAAATGAAAAAGGAGTTGTAACTCTAAATATTAATAAAGTATATCCAGATGTTTTACCTAGTGATCTGACAACACCAAATAATCCTTTGGTATTAGATCCAGCTGTAAGTACAGCATTTACTAATTCATTTGATATACCAGTTGGTCAATATACATTTACTGCTTTTAGAGATTTATTAAATGATAATTTATCAAAACTTATTGATGGTACTCATGCAGCATTTTATTCTGCCAAAGGTGATCCGAGAGTACCAGACGATTCAAGAGATAATGATGTTAGATTTGGTTACATGTTGGGGCAAAAATATGGTAATGCTTCAGATCCTAATGACTCAACAGTTAGTGTAACTGATCAAGGACTAAGTGCCACTAATCTATTTCAATCTACCCAAGCAGTTACAGATACTGATGACCCATCTGGGTTAAGAGTTGTTGCATACGCAAAAGCGACTGGTACTGCTACTGCTAAAGGTTATGATAATTATGGTTTATCTAAAAACCATTACTACCATTATGCTTTTAAAGGTGAAAAATTTGACAATATTGGCATAGAGGATCCAACACAAAATTTTATATATGCACAAACTATATTACCAGTACATGCTATGACTGGTGCAGTAACAATTGGATTATACTCACCAGAATATGCTCTCATGAGTGGTGGGGCATCAAGAACTGGTGGAGCAGCTGAACCAAGAAATATACCGATCGCTGGGACTACTAGTAGTAAACTAGCATGTTTCTGTGGTGTAGAATTTTTAGAAACTACAAGGACTGGTCCAGGTGCAGCATCTTTAATGCGTGTCAATTGGGCAACAAGTACAATTGATGGTGTTCAGAAAACTATTAAGGATTGGCCTAATATTAACCAAACTATTAGTGGAATGAAATCTGACAATATCGGTAATGCAGCAAGTATTTTTGGTGCAGGTAATCAACCATTAATTGCTATGCAAACTTATTTAGATGAAGATGACGATGTATATGAAACAGATCCTAGATTATATTTAAGAATATTAAGGGTAGGTAATACTAATGGTAGTGGTGTACCTTTTTTTGATGAAATTTATGATTCTAAATTAACTGGTCAGTTTATCCCCAAATCATTTTTTGAAGCAGATCCTGCCTTTTATGATGATACTAATAAAGTTAATTCACAAATACCCTTTAGTGTGATCATGGCTGCACAAGTAGCAGAAGAGGGTTGGGAGGTAGTACAATATTCTGAATTAGATAAAAGTGTTAATAGTTCAGCTGATGGTAAACCAGCTACAATTATAGATAACTACTCATTATCATTTAATGCAGAATTAACTAAAATATTTTTACAAACTGCTACTGAAGCATTATATCCTAATCATACATTTAGGAGAACGGATCTACTTTATAATCGTGATTTTAGTTTAGAATGGAGAAGAAAAAATTATACTGTATTTTTAGACAATTTACCAATACAAAATTATAAGAATGTTACAGAAAAAAGACAACCAGCATATCAAAAAGCGATCTTAGCAAATATTCCTGCACCATTTGGTATTGCATCACAATTAGTTGAACCTGGTTCAGATGAACAAGAATTAGTTACAGTATACGAACCATATAATAGTATTATTACTGATCTAAAAAATAATGAATTGGTTGTTAATAATTTTGGTATTAGAATTGTTGACATGAGCGACGAAACTACTGCAAAAGAAATTACAGAATCAGTAATTAACTTTACAATAAAATCTAAATAAAGTATATATGCTGAAAAATATTAAAACTAGTAAAGAATTTAACCAACAACTTGCAGTACTAGGTTCAATTGTTGATAATGAAAGATTAAAAAGAAGAGATCCTAAAAAACAAAAAAAAAAAGATACAGAACAAATATTTGTTAAAGCTAAAAATAAAACTAAAAAGAAAAATTAAAATGTTGTAATAATATATAAAATGAATTCTATGGTAGATATTTTAACTGATTATAGCGTTGATGACACACCCAATATCATGGATGTTAAAACAGAACTTATAAGTCCTATTTCCAGTTCTACTAACTCTTACAAACAAACATTTAGATTAGATACTGCTGCATACTTAGATGCTAACACACTTTTATTATTTAAGGGTGTTGCCAAAGATGCTAATACTTCTGCTGATGATGTTAGATTTAATTCTGCTACTGGATGTTTAGGTTGTGTAGATCGTGTACAATTCCGAATTGGCGGATATGTGATCCAAAATTTATCTAATGCAGGTTTGTGGGCTGCCTTAAATGTTTTGTATAAAGAACGCCCAGATAAACAGCAAAAATATTGGTCACACTATTTTGGTAATTGTTTATACTCTAAGGCAGCTGGTCATACTGGTGATGCTGATTTAGCAAAAGGATCTGATGCAGGCAAAAATGCCACTACTGGTTCTTTTGTAATTGATAGTGCTAAAAATGGTTTTGATTATGGTGCGGCCGCTGATGGTGCAGGCGCTAAATCAAATAATTCTAAGATCACTAACACCGCAGACAACAACATGCTTAATGCAGTTCCATTAAGTGTAATTATTCCTGCATTAAATAATAAAAGTTTGCCACTCTTCTTATTTGAAGATTATAAGGTATACATAGATATATTCTTTTCACAGAAGGCATCAGAATATGCTAATAAGGCATCTACTGCTGGTGGTGGTGGAGCAGCTAACGCTGATGTTGCTTGTAATGATGGTGATATTGTTTTTCAAGATGTACAAATGCTTGTTGACTATTTGATCTTACCATCACAAGTACAAGAAGGTGTTAGAGAAGAAACTAGAAAAGAAGGTGGTTATGATCTTGAATTTATGAATATTGTTAATGTTAAGAAGCGTATTGCTGATGCAACCGCTAATGTAACTCAGAGAGAACAGCATAGAATTAATTCAGAAAATCAAGAAGTTCATAGTGTACAGATGACCAGAAAATTTGAAACACCCCAAGGTAAAAATAGTAATAAGGTTTGGTTAGGTCAGAGATGTGATTCATGTAGTGTTGAATCTGTTCAGTATGTAGTTAATGGTGTTGAGGTTTACCCAGAACCATATGCATCACCTATTTCACAATATAACCAAATTGGTGATACTCTTGCTGGTGATCTTGAAGTTGTAAAACCACTTTATGTAAATGATGTTAATACACAGTATGCATTAGCTGCTGCACCAGAAAGTGGATTACAAGGTAAATTTAAACCCCTTGGTTTATCACTTCGTAATGGTAATGGTGGTGTAAGATTTTCTGGTAAACAGATCGGTAACTATCCAATCATAGTTAGATATACAAGAAGACCTCACGGTGCCGTAAATGTTAATGCATTAGGCGGTGGTGCTTCAGATATTGCTCTTGCTGAAAATGGTGCTATGGATGTTAATTATTTTGTTGGCATGACTAGATTGGCGAAGGTAACAGAACAACCTTCTGGCATGATGGTACAAGTCGTTAATTAAATTTTTTCTTTATTAAATAACTTATATTATAAAAATCTTTTCTTATAATATAATGACAACTACATATATTGATGTAAATGCACAAAACTCTGATGTTAAAAATAAAGACACCAACGCATCATGGCAGTATAAATTAAAAGAACCAATAGTATTACCAGCAGGATCACAGATTGCTGCACTTAGTTCATTCGTCAATTTTAAGGGCATAGTAGGTCAAGCTATTGATGTTAAAGAAGAAATAATTGAAGAGATCGCCATGGGTTATTTTATGCAAGATACTTTTTATGAAAAACCTAGGGTAGCAGTAACAGCTAATACTGATACTGGTACCAATTCAACTTTAGAAGATGCATACTTTAGGGCAAATTATCAAACACATAGTGGACAAATAAGCGCTAATGCAAATGTTACTGTAGATGAAAATTGTGGTTATACTGAGAACATGATGCCAATTATAGGTGGGATCAGACAAAGTCTTACTAATACATTAGCAGTACCATTAACAACAAGAATAAAAATAGTTATACCTAAAGGTGTTTATAGTGTACAACAAATTTCAGAATTAATTACTGATCAACTGAATGGTAACAAGATTTTTGATTTAGATAATAAATCTTCTATTTCAACTATGATTGAAAGTGGTGATTATAGAGGTATACCATGTAATAATACTATGTCACGAACTTTAGGATTTCAGACAGAAGCCGCATTAACTGGTTATTTGGCATCTACTTCATTTACTGATAAAGAATTAGCATTTAATTCTTCTTTCTTTCCTATGGCAGCTGAATTTCAATTTGGTAACATAACAGATTTTTCTACAGATGGTAGAACAGTTAATGGTCTTGTAGATCCACCTGGATTTTTACCAGTATGTTGTGGGGTAAGACCAAGTGTAGCAAGTGGATTATTTTCTAAATTAAAAACTGTAGCATTTAGTAAAACTGATGGCACACCAACATATTCATCAACATTAAGTGCATCAGAAAGACCAGATTTTTCACAAACTGGAGGCACAAAAGATTTTTCTTTTGGTTGTATTGTAAATACTGCAGCACAAAATTCAACTGGCGATCCTTTAACTGCACTTAATGATACAAGACAATATTGTTTATTCATGGATCGTCCAGACCCCTTAACTAATTTACCCTTTAATCTATATGATGAGGGTTTTGTAGTTGGTACTACACAATTTAAGGTTTCATTCTCTCAAGAAGAACAGCTATTTAATATTACTGGTTTAAGTCAAACTAGAAGAGAACCTACAAACGATAATTTAGGTAACGAGATGCCAGATCCTAGTAAAACTGTTGCTTATGAAAGAAGGGTTTCAAATAATATTACAAGATTTGTTGTAAATAGTGGTGCATTAACTACTGATGAAACAAGATCAATCCATAGTACATTATCCAAACCCATGACACGAATTGGTGGCACATATATTTATAATTGGGGGGTTACCACCGCTAAAAGACTTAGAACAAATTTTGACCTTGCAGGCACGACAGCAGATGATTATAAAGAATTTAAAGATTTTTTTAATACTGAAATAGAAGCAAGAGAAGCATGGCAATCAACATTATGGTTTAGATTAGGTTTTTCGTATGATCAGATACAAAATAGTGGATCATGGGGTACTAGTAGATTTTTTATGGATACAGCAGATCAAAATCCTGGATTCACTACAGATCTTAAATTAGATGATGGTGCTATTTCTTTTGTATCTACTATGTTTAGTAATCAAGATTATACACAACCTACTAAAGCGGCATCTGCTGGTGGTGGCCCAGATATACCAGCTGGTCAGAAATACTCAAGACCAGATGTAAGTAATTTACAAGTATTTACAACTATGGATGTTAACATACCTAGTATACAATTAAAAAATACCACAACACCACAAAACCAAGGAGATCCGACCGCAGCCCCACCAGATACCACACCATGTGTTTTCCCATATAATGGTTCATTTTTTACTAAGGCAGTTATGTTACCTATTGTTACTGCTGAGATTGCAGTAGAAGCTGCGAAGTTACCACAATTATCAGAAGATGGTTATTTAATTATAACTTCCCCAACATTCCAAAACGATGATCAGATCTCTAAAATGTCACCAGTATGTTTATTAGATATTTTACCACTAAGTGCATTAAGTAATCAAGATTTTGTATCAGATAAAAATGAGTTAGTGCATACTTTAACTAATGAAAAGATCATAGAATATGTAGAAATAAGAATATTAAGACCAGATCTTACAGAACCAATATTAGATGAAAATAGTAGTGTATTATTAAGGGTAACAATACCAACACAAACAGTACCAAATTTATTAAGTAGTGCATCAATAACTCAAAGTGAAAATCAAGTAATAGAATCAGTCATGCCACAAAAATCTAAAAAAAAATAATATATTAGTAATATATAAACATGGCAAACAGTTGGATTGAATTTGTAAAATCTTATGCAAAGAAAAATAAGATGAAATATAGCGAAGCGCTTAAAGATAAAGGATTAAAGGATGCTTACAATAAACAAAAGAAAAAATAAAATATATGATATTATTAATGCATAGAGTTGAATGCGAAGCTATTATTAAACACTTAAGATATTATTATTGGTGCTTATGTGATGCTTGGGAAGATTTTTGGTATCCTCCTTGCAAAGAGTGTGGGATCAGAAAAAGTCAATAAAGTCATTTATTGCCCATGATTTTAAAACCTTCTTATATATAAGATATTTGTATAGTACTTTTCATTTTAGGGGCAATTTTTGACCTTTTTGACTTTTTAATTTAATATGTTCATATATTATGTACACTCCAGAAGTTTTTTTAATAAAAGTTGCTGTAATGGTTACATATGAATTCTTACAATATTACTTTGATTAAATCTCTTTACCATCTACTGATCCACCTACAACTTTCTTACCCTTGACTTTTCTTTTAACTATAATTTTCTTTTTAGGTTTTTCTTTTTCTTCTTTTTCTTGCATTACTTGTGATCCAGATTTACCAGTTAATTTGAACTTAATTTTTTTCTTTTTTGGTTCTTTTTCTTTTTTAACTGTTATAGTTTTCTTTTCACCTTTTGAACCTTTTGTATGCACTTGTATGTAATTAAATTTATCTTTATGATCTAACATAAAATTAATTAAAGCTGCTTTTTTCATTTTACTGTAACCCCTTAAATTAATCTCTTTTGCTTTTTTACTAATTTCTTTTCTAAGATTTGTAACTGGATGCGATTCTAAACGATCTCTTAATTCCATATATATAACTAATATATTTTATTTTATTTTTTTCTGGGTTTATTATATAAATGAAGTTATTAGAATTATTTAGTGGTACACATAGTATTGGTAAAGTCGCAAAAGAATATGGTATTGAAGTAGTTAGTTTAGATCGTGATTTAGGTGCATCACATGATGGTTATACATCAGATCATCATATAAAAGCAGATATTATGACATGGGATTATAAACAATTTGCACAAGATGAATTTGATATAATTACTGCATCACCAGTTTGTTTATTTTGGTCAAGGTTACGCAATTGTTGGATCGGTAGAAAAGCTAAATCAATACACCCAACAGAAATAATTACTAAAGAACATTTAGATGCACAAATAAATGAATATGGAAAACCTATGGTTGATAAATGTTTTGAAATATTAGAATATTTTCAACCTAATTATTGGTGGTTAGAAAATCCACAAACTGGTTTAATGAAAGATTATATAGCAGAAAAATATCCAGAATATAATACATATTACGATGTTGATTATTGTAAGTATTCTGATTGGGGGTATCAAAAAAGGACTAGATTTTGGACTAACATTATTGATTATGATCCTAAAGTATGCAAGAAAGATTGCGAGAACATGGTAATAGTAAATGGTAAACCAAACCACAAAACTGTTTTAGCAAATGGTTATACAGAAATTGATGGTAAAAAAGTATTATGCAATACTAAAGAAAGACGGCAAAAGATCCATAAAGAAAGAATGGGTACAACAAAAACAGTAAATGATAATGGCAAAATTATCAGAGTAAATACAAAAGAACTAAGAAAAAAATATAAAGATTATGAAAATATACAATCTAAACATAGTAAGACAATAAGTAATGTTGGTGGCGGTACTAATAGATTAGATCGTTATAGAATACCACCAAAATTAATAAGAGATTTATTAGACATGTGCATGTGCACATAGCTTTTTAGAATACAACATTATAAAGTACCTTGCGGATCTTTGTTGTCATATGCTTTGAGATCTTAAAATCCGCAAAGTCCTCAAACCAGTTACGGTTATGAATGTAAAAATCAAGTGCACATAGTAGATTTTCAGCTTGAAAAAAATAGTCTTGCAAGTCAGTTTCAGAAAAATCTGATGAATCTGCACAAAAAATTTCTAGATCATCCCACATAGAAAAATTATTATGTCCATCATAGTTGATCATGAAGTTGTGCATGTCATCATTAATATCTGAGCGCATACTAATAATTTTAAGGTAAATAGAGCGTAGAGCTTTGGTCGCATTTGGGGTGATTGGGTGAATTGCCATGTTTGTCATTTTGTTCTATATGTTATACAACGCATTTCTTTAAATAGTTTTAAATATATAAAATATTTTATAGGGGTACTTAAAGTTTTGATCAAATTTTATATTTGTCCCAAATTTTTCGGTCAACATTTCTTGCAGCACCATTTTTCATTATTACTGCTGCAAGTCGTGCTAATGCCCATGATGTTGGTGTTTGATTTGGTCTAGATCCAGATGAAAAATAGGCAGCTTTGCCTTTAGCGATAATTTCATCAATACCTTTTTTTTTAATTATATTTTTACTAATAAAATTAAAGTCATTTATTTTTTTACCATATTTTTTTTCAAATGCAGCAACATTTGATGATCTTTTACTTTTAAAAGAATCTACTTTTGGTCTTGGTTTACCTTCTTTTATGCTCTTAACTTGTTTCTTTTTATCTGCTGGTGTTAAACTCTTTGGCACATATTTTGGATTAATCTTGGGAGGCATTTAATATATATCAATATATTATTATGGATGTTATCCTATTTTTTTGTGTACTTGGTATGTCATATATGGTGAGTGATATCTGTTATAGTTTGTATAAGCATTATAGAAACAAATAAAATTTGTTATTATATAATATAAATGCACGGCAAAGACGATGAATGTGAATGCAAAGATCTTAATATTTATCCAGTTAAAGTTGACGAAGATAGACTAAATGTAGTAGATAAATATCCTTTACCAAAAATACCTTTTTTTATGGTAATTTTAGGCAGAGTTGCAGCAGGTAAATCATGTATATTAAATTCATTAACATTATCACCTAGATTTTTCTTTTTAGTTTTATTTTTAGCTTTAACAAATATTTGTTCTGTATCTTTT
>CAACVD010000703.1_pt1 | contig 16169 bp, 18 predicted proteins | sample 2381771 | NCBI WGS metagenome assembly CAACVD01 (sample SAMEA5211965, study PRJEB30684) | marine metagenome | biome: Marine; feature: Epipelagic; material: Water | collected 2015-10-15 | depth 15 m | reverse complement strand
GAAATATGGATGTTCCGTCCCCAACATTACGTACATGATGAACAAGTATAATCGAGATAATGAACTTGTGGAGAAGAAGAAGCGCGCCAAGAAGGAACAAGCCACCAAGAATCCCCACACCTATCCCACGGACCCAATAAAGTTCCGTATTGGGAAAATACTGGAAATTGAAGGGGACATCCAATTTGCACGTGATGAAAAGGTTATTCACACCTTGGGGAGTCTTCACAAACTTCATCTTTCCCTTCATGATGAGCTTCGTACTTTTGTAGATGCCACGAAGGAAGCCCACGGCGCAACACCGGAACAACTCAAGATTGAAATCGTGGATGCCATCCAAAGTCTTCCCCCGTTATTGAAGAAACAAGTAATGGATGAATTGATGGTGGATAATTCCAATGTAGTGAGATTGAAGACAAAATGATTGCACTACTACAAGCCGCCAAGAAAGCCAAAGAATTGAAGAACCTTGTGGATGAATGCCCCCTAGATTATTTTAGGCCGTCATTACCCCAGAAAAAAGTATTGGAATCGGAAGATAACATTGTTCTTTTTCGCGCGGCTAACCAGCTTGGGAAAACCTACGTGGGCGCAGCGGAATGTCTGTACATGATGAAAGGATGGAGTCCATACAAAGATTTATCCCATATAAAGCCCCCCATTATCGTTTGGGCTATTGTCCATTCGTGGGAACAATCCAAGATTATCCAAGCCAAGATTCATAGCTTGATTGGAAAAAATGAATATGCGGATGATTCCCCCGACTTTCTTGAAGGGCGTGGGTATCGTGCCAAGAATCCATGGTTCAAGTTAAAGAATGGTTCCATGTTGTTCTTCAAAACCGCCAACCAAGGAACACTTGGCGCGGCATCAGGAACGATTAATTTCTGTTGGGTGGATGAACCTTGCCCCCAAGCGCTTTTTGGGGAGCTTGCGGCTCGATTACTTCGGAACCGTGGGCGGATGTTAATGACCATGACCCCAATTGGTGGTGGTGACTTGACGTGGTTGAAGAAACTCACAGAAACAAAGCCTCCAAGGGTCAAAGATATACACGCCCCTTTAACCGTGGAGAATACAACCCCCATCGACTTGGATGGAACCCCGCTTGAAAGTCTCTTGTTACAATCCGATATAGACCGCATAGCAGACACATATCTTTCCATAGATAGGGCGGCGCGGCTTGAAGGGTCGTGGGATATAGGGGTTCCCATGGATGGACGAATTTTTGATTACTTTGGAGAAGACCATATCAGTGATGCACCATGTCCCACAGGTGAATACAAGTTTTCCATAGGTATCGACCATGGACACCATCCAAATTCACAATGTGCCATTCTTGTGGCCATCTCAGAAGATGACAAAACCATATATGTGTTGGACGAATACTTTGCCAGTGGTGGAGAACAACAGAAGGCCACGGCAAGAAGACACGCGCGTGCGATTATTGCGATGATTAAAAGAAACGGATTGGAACCGCTACAAATAAACCGATGGACGGGGGACCGCCCCCATGGTGGTGGAAAGCACGGGGGGAGAATGTCCAATTCACTTCTTCGTTCAGCTTTGGAACATGTGTTGGATTATCCCGCCAATTCTTGTCCCTTCCGAATTCACACAGCACACAAACCCCGGTGGAGTGTGTATTATGGATGCCAACTAATCAGTGAAGCCATGGTTCAAGGGCGGTTCATTGTGCATCCAAAATGTAAACGTCTTATCCGTTCACTATCATCATGGACATTGAAAAAAAGTGGTGCTATGGATAGGCTATCTGAATGGAAACATGCCGTGGATAGTTTGCGTTATGCATGCGTTCCAATACTTGATGCTAAATATAGCGCCCCCAAATTTTCAAAAATACCAATTCATAGGAAATAAATATGTTTACAATGCCAGCCAAACCGATTTTTCCGGACAAAGCATCCAATGATAGAAGCGAGACTACAGCAAGACGAAGAAGATTATTGGAAGGAAATTGGGCTTCCGATTTAGAAGACTTCATAACGGATTCCGTGGCGCTAGATAGGCGCGCGATATGGGGAGCTTTGGACACGTCTTCCAATGTTTTTAAACAAGGTTGTGAAGCGTTGGCGGTTCTCTATTCTCGTAAGCCTTCCGTGGGAATCGAGAGAGAGAACGCAGAAGCCGCGCGTGAATTTATTGGTCCCCAAGGTGCTTTGGACAAATCCCACTATTTTGAAATGATGGCATCCATCCAGATGAAAACAATTGGACTTCGTGAAATGTTAATGAGAATAGATATAAGCGATTCCAATCAAATCATGTTTCGTCCCGTCACCCCTGATATGGTTTTTGCTATGGCGCCGGCAGGGGACCCCATGAAACCCAACTATCTATATGAATTGAGACTACGAAAAAATGATTCCACGGGGGAAATGTTTTGGACGGCAGATTGTTATGACTTGAGAGACAAGAATAATCCAAAGTACGCCGTTCATCATGTGGAAGCGGATGGGGTTTTGGGTGAAGAAATGACGGATATGTTTTTGGGTGGAAACATGAGTGGGGCCCATTATCCATATCGTGATTCGAAGGGGGAACCGTTTCTTCCATGGGTATTCTACCATGCCGCCATAGATGGACAATTGTTTTCCCCTTATGAACTATCGGAAGTGGTGGCGGGTTCCATGGTAGCGAGTACATACTACACATATCTTAAGCACTTAATATTTGATTCGACGTACCCCCAACGCTATGTGGCTTCCCTACAATTGGCGGGACTGAACACGATGGACACCAATATGGCTTCTCAAAGAATGAGTGTTTCCACGGACCCATCATCCATTCTTTGTTTCACGTCCGACCCTGACAGCACCACCCAACCTTTGATTGGTCAGTTCCAAGCGGGAATGAGTGACCCCGCGACAATGTTGGGGGCTATAACCACATATGAAAGAAGATTGGCCACACAAATGGGAATAGACCCCGCTAGTGTTCAAAAGGTATCCAGTGACCCAAGAAGTGGTTATTCCATCGCGATGTCTAAAGAGTCCATGAGAGAAGCCCAAGAAAGATACGAACCGGTGTTTCGTGTATCGGACATTGAAGCCATAGAGAAAGCCGCCATGATTTCCAACTCCATCTTGAAAACATCCTATCCGGAAAAAGGCTATGTTATCCAATATGAATCCATCGAGTTATCCGAAGTAGAACAAAAAAGTCAACGTGAAAATATAATTGCGCTATTGGACAAAGGTCTTCTTTCTCCCGTGGATGCTATGTTTAAGCTGTATCCAGATTTAGCGACGGAAGAAGAAGCCATCCAAAAACTTAGAACAATCAGACAACAAAAGATTGAATTTGCATAACCCCAACCAAGGACAAAACCATGAAAACAATAACGCATGATGGACAAGAATATATTTTGAAAACCGAAGTGGATGGAATCGTTCGTGAACGTCTATCAAAAGTAACAGAAACAAAAAGAAGCGCGGAAAAACGTGTTCAAGAATTGGAAACCCAATTGGAAGATATGGGTTCCAAAGTAAAGGGAGCGGAAGCGATGGCCACACAATTGGCATCCCTTCAAGATGAATTGGCGGTATCCAATCAAAGATATGAACGCCATCAAGCCATAGCCGCCCAAGGAATCACGGACCCGGAAGTTAGGGATTTAGTAGAATGGCAATACAATAAAGCCATGGAATCCAAAGCCAAGAAAGATAAAATCCCAATGGGTGAATGGATGTCAACGATGAAAGAAGGTGGAGAAGTGCCCACGGTTTTGAAGCCATATTTCCAAGCCCAAGAAGCCCCACAGAACGCGCCCCAAGAATCCAACCCCGTCAATGTGGATAGAAGTCTAAACCAACCCGTAGGAGAAGCCCCACAATCCACGCCACGTCCATCCACCAATCAAGGAGTGGCCCAAACCCAAAACCATTCCACGAATGGGGACATGTGGAAACGTGCGGGACGTGATTTTGAGTTCTACCAACAAAACAGAGCGGAACTAAAAAAACAATACTACGCCAAAAGAAACAACAGATTTAAACAATGATAACAGACATAACAGCCTATCAAATAGGCGGTAAATACTACTTGCACAAGGGGACCCCCAATGCCAACACAAAGAAAAAAATCAAGCGGATTATCCAAGAAAATGAAAAAGTCCAAAAGAAAATCCATAGTTACAGCTTTGTCGATGGGTGGGAAGAAGCGAAAGAAACCAAGTCTTCCCAAGCGTGGACAAAGAACAAAAACCAATAACCGAAGAACAAAATAAGGAGGTGTCATCATGGCAGCCATAGATTTAACAACATTAAATTGGTCCAATGGTGGAGCAAATTACAAACAATCAAGCGTTGGGGCATTAAACCAACAATTCAAGATTCCAAAGTGGTGTAAACTTGTAACCGTTAAGGCGGCGGGTCAAGATGTATTGTTTTCCTATGATGGAGCGGATGGAGTGGCGCCAAGTTCCCACGCGTTCCCCCAACCCGTGGATTCTATCATACAGTATAACCCAGTACAAACCGCCCAAGAAAGAAGTATTTTTATAGCAAGTTCCGTCGGAACCGCTACAATATATTTAATCTTTGAATAGACAATAGGAAGGAACCATGGCCATCCCAATATATTCCCCCGGTGGTGGGGGGATTACTCAAACCACCACGGAATTCTTGAATCAATCTAGTGTATCAATTTCCCATAATTTTAGTCATAAACCACGAATAATCATAGTAGATTCTAGTGGGGAAGTGATTATGGGGGACATACAATATTATTCTAATTCCATAACCATAACTTTTTGTACCACTGTTACGGGTACCGTTTATCTTAGCTAACCAACAACACTATGGAGTAATACACCCATGCAATTTTATAATCCGGAAGTCACCTTTAAAGGTGGCGTAAAATGTGACAATGCACCAACCGAAGATAACCACCTTGTAAGAAAACAAGATGTGGCGGGTCTTTCTTTTATCGATGGAATCGCTGATGGTTCTTCGTCGATGCTTTCGGTTTCAGGTGGAAAACTTTCCATCTCGAATCTAGCGCTAACAGATGTACACGTGGATTCCACACAATCATCATTGGCAAACTTCATTACCAACCAATCTTCCACGGCGGCTTCTCTCCAAACTGGTGATGTACTTATTCTTACGGCCCCAAGCGCGGGAACGGAAACATTCATGGTTTCCGGTGCCAATGGTTCAGTAGCGGGAAACTATACCGAGATTGAAAGCCCACTAAGCGCGGCGGAAGTCGGCGCCGTTATCAACGCGGGTGATGGAATTAGTGTCAATGCCGCCAACGCCACAATAAGCGCAAACATCGAAGCGGGAACAGGTCTTTCCAAAAGTGTTTCCGGTGGTCAAATTACTTTTGCGGTGAACGCAAGTAGCGACCAAATATCAGAAGGTTCTTCCAATTTATATTACACTGATAGCCGTTCACGAAGTGCGGTTTCTCTTGAAAGTGTCGCAGGCCCAGATTCCAACCTGATGCAATACAATAGTTCCACCGGTGAATTTAAAGTTCTTCTTTCTGATGTTGTGTCTGAATTTTCAGCGGGAACCGGATTGGCCTATGATGGCGGCGGTGGATTTTCATTGTCAGCGAATACGGACCAAGTTTCCGAAGGTTCTTCTAATCTATACTTTACCCAAGCTCGTTCCAGAACTGCTATTTCTGGTGGAACCGGTATTTCATACAATAATACAACCGGTGCTTTGGCTATTAGCTTAACGGGTGGTGCTGGAATCGGAATTTCAGGAAGTACAATTTCTTTTAATGGTTCCACTTCCGACGTTTCCGAAGGTTCCAACCAGTACTTCACACAATCGAGAGCGCGCGCAAGCATTCAGGCAGACCCCGCAAGTGGAAACCTTCTATCGTATGCAAACGCTAGTGGTGATTTATTGGTTTCAACGGCTTCCGTTCGTGGTGCTTTTAGTGGTGGAACCGCTATTGGACTTTCAAATGGTGTCATTTCTTTTAATGGTAGCACTTCCGACGTTTCCGAAGGTTCCAACCTGTATCACACAGATGCTAGAGTTCGAAGCGCGGTTTCATTGGAAAGTGTCGCAGGCCCAGATTCCAACCTTATGCAATACAACAGTTCCACCGGAAAATTTAAAGTTCTTCTTTCTGATGTTGTGTCTGAATTTTCAGCGGGAACCGGATTGGCTTATGATGGCGGTGGTGGGTTTTCTTTGTCAGCCAATACCGACCAAGTATCAGAAGGTTCTTCCAATCTCTATCATACACCGGCCCGTGTTCGCGCGGCGGTAACTGTTTCTAGCCAAGCGGATGAACTTATTGGATACGATTCTTCCAATGGTTCTTTTTCACTTCGTCTTCAAGAATTGCGTCATGAACAAAGCATCACTTTGTCAGCCAATACAGCGGCGACAATTACCCACAATCTTGGGAAACAACTTGTTCATGTTTCTGCGATGGATGCAAGTGGAAACAAGATTGAATTGGAAACAGTCTATCTAAATAACACTTCTCTATCCGTGAAAAGCGTCGTTGGTATCACTGTCACCATCGCTATTTCTGTATAATCTTCCATACTTCTCCATAGGGGTGGGGTGTATGCCCCACCCCTTTTTTTATTAGGATATGAAAATGATTGAAATGATTGGACTTTTGATTGGTGGGATGATTGTGGGTGGTTCCCTCACGTTTGGGATTATGAATGGTTCAAAAGCTCCCGTTCCCATCGTGGTTCCTTCGGACCCCGTCGCCAAAGAATTGGGGAAGCTCGATGTGGTTCTACCCATATGTGAACCGTCATTCATTGAAAAGAATGGGGATGAATTATGCAGGGAACTTATGTGTATGACTCAAACCAATAGCGCCACGGGGGAAGTAAGTGGAACAACGTGTGACAACATTACCAACTTGAGGAACAAGAAATCGATTATTTCATTTTGTGGCTCCCAACATTCAGAAGCGGAAGACATCGCCAAGTGTATAGATTTGTTTCAACGCCGTGGAATATAGTTATACACAAGTTATTCATAGGCTATTGATAACTTTTATCCACAAGTTATTCACAGGAGCTTTCCCCATCACAGACACGCTCAAGCGTAATTTAAAAAAGTTATACACAAGTTATACACAGGATATGAAAAAAAGTTATACACAGGTTATACACAGGTTACAAAAACCTTGTATAATGACTTTGTGTGGTTAGGGTCGTACCCGTAACAACGAAGGAACCACGGATAACCCCAAACCATATAATAGGATTATAAAATGGCTACAATTACTTATAGTACGCTTCAAACGGATGGACTTCGTATTGATGCAATGATTGAAAATGAAGTTCGTGCACTTTTACATGATGCGGCTTCCATTCGAAATAGCGGCGCCCTTCTCTTTGCTGGAGATGTGGCGGGAATCGGTTCAGATGCAATTACATTGCGTTACGCCGGTTTAGATGGGAAAGAACCCATGAACACCGTTGGGGATGGTTCAGAAATCACTTCTTCCAATCTCACAACAGCTACCCAAGACATCACAGTGGGAAGAATCGGACTACGTTATGATTTGACAGATTTGGCCGCGCTCACAAAATTGGGAAGCGATATAGACGTTTTCCGCCTTAGTGAATCCATGGCCGGCGCTTTTGAATCTCGTTTTATGGAAATGGTATGCGCTACATTCACAGGATTCGCTTCAAGCGCTGGAACCAGCGGTGTGGATATGTCAGTGGATGATTTCATGGATGCTTTGTATCTTCTTGAAATCGCGGATAACCCTTCCCAGCTATTCTGTGTGCTCCACCCACGTCAGATAGCCGACCTACAAAGCAGTATTAGAAATGAAACGGCCAACGCCATCGCTTTCAATCCAGCACACCACGACCTTTTGAAAAGTCTTGGACAGGGATTTGTAGGTGATTTTATGGGTGTTCAAGTCCATAAATCTTCTTTCTGTCCTATCAACGGCGCAAACCGTGAAGGAGCTATGTTCTCAGCGGGTGCGATTGGATATGCATTGGGTACACCGGTACCACTTGCGGCCCCAAGCGGTGAAATCCGTCCGGCGGGTACTCCCGTTCTCGTGGAAATGGAACGTGATAGTGCTTTCAGCTTGACCAAAATCGTGGGAACAGCGTACACCGGCGCGGCCATTATTGAACAAGCGCGTGGGGTACTTATCTCAACAGACGCATAATACATTTGAATGGGTGGCTTTGGGGCTGTTTTCATGGTTCCAAGCCCCCAAGCCTTTGGGGGGATTGTATCCCCCACCATCCCTTTTTTAATAACCATGAAACTAGGAAAAAACCATGATGAATCAACCTTGGACCGGTGGCGACGTAAGCAAAAATAACGCGCTACCAATAAAACCAAACCAACCTTTTTGGTACATGCACCACCCAAACACATGTTGGGAGTTTATCCAACATCGTGAAAAGTGGATGTTCGTTCCAACCTTCCGACGTCTTTTCGAATTGGCCGGCGTGAATGGTGTCCGAATGGTTCCACGTGGTGGAACAGATTCACAGATGGCGCGCGTTCGTATGATGGATGATGGGTTTGAAGTGTTAGAATGGGACCTTGGTTATCAAACAAGACACGTCACAAGAAACGGGGGATTTTACTATTCAAGTGTATGGGATAACCCAAAAGTAATTGGGAATCGTGTAGTGTGGAAAATAGACACCCAAGCATATAATGATTGGCGTGTAGAGCTTATGGAAGAAGGTGTGATTGATTTTCCAGATATGGACATTCTTTCTTTTTTCGTAGACATGCAAGAAAAACGAGTGGAACGAAACGAGGGAAAAAACATGACCCCAAGAATCAAAAAACTCTATGAAAGAGATGTGAACAAACTGGAAATGATGAAAAAATATATCGAGATTGAAGGACCGGTAACTTCCGAAGGAAAGAAGCCCAAAGCCAAGAAGGTGAAAAGAGATGTCTAGAAAAAAATTCGAAGTGTTCACACAAAGAATAATGGAACAATCAAAAAAAAATGGTGGTAGTATGAGTGAAGCAGAAGCGCGAAAAATCGCGGCTACTGTTGCAATACGCCACGACCGCAAAAACAGCGGGAAATAACCCATAATAATAGGATTTCGAAATGGCACAATATAACGGAAAATCTAAATTTGTTCTTCCACGTGGTCTTCAATTGAAGAATGGCGTGAATGTAGAAACCATTACACAAATCAAAATACTTTCAGATTTAGATTCACAAATTCAAGTACTTACAAATGATAGTGGAAGTGCCTTGGATGTAAAGTTAACCCCACCCAAAGACGGGGCTTTTTATTTTATTCGTAGCGCCGGCGCTAATGAAATACATGTTCGTGATTTTGAGACTGTAAAAACATATGCTGTTTTGACAGCAAATCAAGGTTGCATGGTTGCGTCTGATGGTGCTGATTTTTATCTTGTAATAAAAGCATAATCTAAGGATTGAATGATGGCGCTTCTTGATACATACTACGCCCCACGGATAAGGGTCCCCCAAATGATTCAACGGGGAAAAACCCAAATTGTGGAGCTTATCATATATCGGAACGGTGCGGAAGTTACTCCCACCGGCGCCACATATCAACTTTTGAATGAAGATGGAACGGAAATCATTTCCACATCTAGCGCGGCGATAGTTGGAAACAAAATCCAGTACACAATAAACACTTCAGTGGTTCCCCAATCTATGTCCCTTACTGATGGACTTTTTGAACTTTGGGAAGTAGAAATTGACGGATTGGATTATTCTTTTCAACGTCCTGCATATTTGTGTCGCCGTCCTTTGTATCCGTGCATATCTGATATCGATTTGGAAGCGTCCTATTCTGACCTCTCCAATCTTCTTCCAGATAGCTACACAGATGGATGGCAAAGATACATAGATGAAGCGTGGGTTCGCATTATAGAACGTCTTCGTCAACTTGGGAACCTTCCATATCTTATCACGGACCCCCAAGCGCTTCGTTCTTCCCATCTTGAATTGGCGTTGGCTTTGATATGGCGAAATATGCATTCTTCCCTTGGCCAATCTAATGGGCGCTACTTGGATTTGTATCGTGAACATATCAAAAGTTACGAATATCAGTTTAAACAAATATCGTTCCGCTACGATTTAGATGAAGATGGGCGTGCTGATGATGTGGACAAAAGGAAAGCCGGCTTTCCAATGATTTCCACCACCAATCCCCCATCCCGCTTTCATCGAACAAAGTTTAGGCGGTATTGATGGCCACGGTTCGATTATCCACCATACGTTCACGCGTGGCCACGGCCATGGAAGCCATAGTGGGAGCCGGATTGAACCAATCCCCGCTTCCCTTTGATGCATTTGGGAGAACACCCAATTCCATAGCCCACAAAGCTTTTGCCGTGGGAATCGGTGGTTCCAATGCCATGGATGACAGACAACGTCCCACAGAAGGGGCGATGTTACAAACCGACTTGGATATAACTTTTGCGTTTCGTCTTCGTCCCTTGGACCAATTGACAGATGTGGACAACCAATTGAATCTTGAAAATACCATCATCACCGCATTATTGGATAGAAGCAACGCCGTTCTATATCCAAACCTACACATCAAATTAATTTCAACCAATCGAGCTTTGACTGATAGCGGGGAATATATTCTTTCTTCTTTGTCTTTTGAAGCGCTTCATTTTATACCACTTTCATAATCACCAATAGGAGAAAACCCCATGAGTGAATCCACAGTAGTAGCCGTCCCACGCGACGGAACCATAAGCATCACCAATGGAGATGCAACCACGTACACCGTCAGCTTTGAAAATGGCGACATGAGTATGAACCTAGACCTAGCAGAAAGAATTGTTATATATGATAGGGGAACAATTGTGGGCCTGCGTTCAGGAAATGACCCTATTCCCACAATTTCTTTTTCTGTTCATCTTCGTGAATTCACAAGAAGTTCCGCTGACACGCTTTTGGATTTCATCTATCAAACTGGAAATTCAAGCGCGGCCACATCAACAGGTGGAACAGGGTTTGAACAATTTCTTTGTACCGTCGAATTTTTAGCGAACATGTCCACAATTGGCGGTTCAGCTACAAAGGTAACCTTCAACAAGGTTCTTTTATTCGCAAGTGTGGCAGAAGGAACCCCAGATACAATTAGCGTAACCGGTGAAGTATACGGTTCTATCGTTCGCGCTGCAGTTTAAAAATGGATAACCGAACCATGAAAAAATCCATTGGAAAACTAGATTGTGAATTTGGGCTTCCCCCATCTATGTCCACAATGTGGGATGTGTTCTATATGATTTCCACCAATCCCAACCGCGCCCAATTAGGTCGTTTGTTCGCGGCTTTGGTGGGAATCTGCATCCAAAAAAATCCATCATGCCCAACCTACAGTATTTCAGATTGTGATTTGATGGCTTATGGTGGGAAGGTTCAAGAATGGCTTTCATCCCAAAAAGTGAATCCCATTGAAGTTCTTCAAGTAGGGACGGAACTTTTCCAGATGATGACGGAACACATATCCACGGATGCGGAAGTGGAAGCCGCTGAAAATTTTACTTCACCCCCGCCGGCGGAATAGTCCGGACGGGGTTCATCATATCACGGTATTGGCACCAAGAACCAACATGGTTCTTCCATCTTCCCAAGAATCTTCAAGCGGAACTAATAGCGGATTATAGATTGGCCAATATGAAAACCGATGATGTGAAGAAAAAGAAGAAGCGCTTCCAAATTCAGAATCTGAAAAAGAATCATGCTAGATTTAAAAGAAGAGGGGCGAAAGATGGCTAGAAAAATAAGATATGGAAAAGGGAAAGCATCCATTGAAATCACGGGTCCCCAACGTGAGCTTTTCGAACAAGCGCTTCGAGAAGTCGCAGGTGAAACCATGAAGGTGTTGGAAGATGAAATCGACACGCGCGTAAAAGAAGCCAAAAAGAATTGGATTGTGAGATATGGAAAACCCATAACAAACAAAAGCGGCCAAACATTTATCCGCAAACAACAATCCAAGCGTTCCGTGGATAAATTCACCAATGGAATCCGAATCATTGAAGGAGGAAAAGCGATAGAAGGATTCTTTCGTAATGATGCCCCATACGCTTTTGCTATCAAACCAGCTTCCTATTCCAAACGGGAAAACGGAAGCGCTTCCACGGTTCAAGAAGGGAAGAATCTAGCCAATGAAACGATGTGGAAACCCGCGAAAAAGAATGTGAACAAGCTAATAAAAAAAATGGCTGATGCCTTTATAGCCGACCAAAAGAAGAAGGGGTAATATATGCCTAGTGACGTGAATAAGACAATTCAAATACAATATCGTGCGGAAGTTCAGAACCTTGTAAACGGTTTGAAAAAGGTTGGGAATGTTAGTGAAAAGGAGGCGAAAAAACTAGTCAATGAGCTAGACAAAGCATATTCAAAAGCATCACGGGAAGCGGAAAAAAGCGCAAAAAAACAACAGCGTGCACTAAAAAAAGTAAGCGCCCAAGCCAAGTCAACAGGAAAAGGAATCAAAGCATCCTTCTCTAATATTTCAATCGCGGCGGGGGCCGCTGCTTTTGCGGTTCTTTCTTTTGGACAACACATTGCGGATATGTCCAATCAATTGGTGGACGCTTCCACCAAAACCGGCGTGAATACGGAAACACTTCATGGGCTTAGATTAGCGGCGGAAGGGGCCGGTGTATCTTTCACAGAACTGGAAATGGGATTGGTGAAACTTCCGTCACTTATGCAAAAATCTGCAGAAGGAAGCAAAAGCGCACAGAAAGCATTTGAAGCGCTTGGGGTACAAACTACGGAAACCGTGGATGGGTTCCAACAGCTAAGAAGCGCGGATGATGTTTTAAAAGACATTTTTCACAGTCTCCAACAGATTGAAAGCGCGGAAGAGAAAGCCGCGCGTGCTGCTGACATCTTTGGGAGAACTGCAGGCCCCAAGTTTATTCAATCCGGTGCCATAGATAACTTGGATAAATTTGTTTCATTGGCTAACGAATTTGGGGTGGCGTCCGGACCGGAAATGCAAAGTCAAATGGCAGATTTTCAACGAGTAAGCGCCACGGCGACAGAAGCCATCCAAGGGGAGTTCCTTAGACTATTGGATGTCATAGCCGGCGGCGGTTCTGGTGATGGATTGAATTCCATTATCTTGGGTGCCACAAAAGCATTTATCGTATTCGGTGAAATAGCGGGAAACACATTGAAGGGGCTTCAACAGTCCTTTGGTGCTGTTTTGGCGGGTTTGAATGTAGCCGTCACGAGCATCACAGGAACGGCGGATGAACTCGAACGTGCCCAGATTGTATTTAATGAGATAGGAAGCGAAATTTCCCAACATGGTGATAAGTTTTTGGACCCCTTTGGCGCTGCTAGTGAACGATTGGAGAAGTTCAACAAGCTATTGAAAGCCACCATGCAAACGTCCCAAGGTGGTGGAAGTGGTTCATCAAGAAGAAGCGGTGGTGGTGCATCTCAAGCGACACAACAAACCACCAAAGCCGTGGATGAATTAGCCATAGCCATGAAGATGGTGGAGGACATTGAAAACAAAACATTGGCCGCGATGCTGAAAATGAGAGATGAAAAGGTTTCTCAACTATCCGGTGAAGAAAAGATTGTGGCGCTTCGAGACATTGCACTTCAAAAGATTCATGAAGAAAAACAAGCGCTTACAGATTCCGTGAATACGGAGCTTGAAAAACTAAAAGCGATGGAACAAACCCAAGAAGTATTGGACACCATTTCCAATCTTGAATTCGTCCATGAAGATGAAATGATAAGATTGAAAGATGAAAGAAAGAAGATAATCAAAGAAGCATTTGATGCCAACAAAAATCTTATTCTTGAAACTGCAGAATTAGAGATTGAAAAAGATGATGAAGTTCTTGAAAAGCAATTGGAGAACGACAACAAACGAAAGAAAAGCGCGCGTGAAGTATTTGATGAAGTTATGAAAGGTTCGGATATGGTGGTGGATGGCTTGAATGTAGCCGCCAATCTAATAGACCAAAACGCAATCAAGAATAAAAAAAATGCGGAACTGGTGTTTAACATTCGAAAAGCGGCGGCCATTGCGGAAATTGCTATATCAACCGCCAAAAATGTGGTGGAGGTGTTCCCCAATCCTTTTTTAATGGCGGGGGCCACGGCTTTGGGTATCGCCCAAGGTGCTTTGGTTGCCAGTGAACAACCCAAGTTCCACATGGGTGGGATGATTGGTGGTGGTGGAACATTGGCACCGGATGAAACGATGGTAACGGCCAAACGAGGGGAAGCGATTCTTTCCACGGCCGCCGTGAATCGGATAGGTGAAGATGGGGTTCGTAGCTTGGAAACAGGTGATGGAATCACACCAAAGATAATTGTTATGAATCCCTTCAAACATTATGATAGATTCATACGTGGAAGGGATGCTATGGGTATGGGTTCCACTGGAACGGGAAGAAAGGGGTATTGAAAAATGGGTAACAACGTAACACCGGAATATATAAGAGGTTTTATCGTTCCTTTGGATGTGGGAGTGGATAACATTTGGCAAAGTGAAACCACCATTTCACAACAGAATCCAAGCGCGGGGGACCCTATGCCCCAACAGTCTTCTAAGATGCGATTATTGGCCACGGGAAACCAAAGTGATAGTGGGAATCTTTCGATTGTTACACGGAAAGCAGGAAGCGCCGGTTTTGGTTCACGGTTCACCTTCAAGGAAAACACCACATCGACTTCCGTGGAATATGGACGGGATGCCATAACCACCATAAGCGGATTTGAATATAAGCTAACCGGAAGTACAACAACCAGTACAGCGTACAGAAACCCCACCGCTTTGGTGACATCTAGTGACACGCTTTTGGTCGCATATCAACATGTAACAAGTTCAGGAAATACCCTAAAAGTGTTACGTATAGACAAAAATGGAAATGAATCCACATCTTCCACGTTGTATTCTATACCCGCTTTTCTTTCCACCAATCAATATATGCACCCTTGCATGTGTGAATTGGAAGATGGTTCCATCATTTTGATTCACATCTTGGAAGATGCGGATGAAGCCAATGTTCGACTTCTGAGAAGTGAAGATGATGGTTCCACGTGGGACGTTGTAAGCCGTGAAGGATGGAATGAAACCATCCCCGTGGGAGTGACCGCCGGCGCGGGAACGAATACATATAATGTTATCCGGATGAGATTGGAATCCATCACCGGTTCCGTGGTTCTACTGGTAGAAACGGAATACAATAATACATCCACAACCAAAAGAAACCAGCTGTTCCAATACGTTTCCATTAATGGGGCGGCCACATTCACATTATTGTCCACCACTTCCAACCTTGAATCCAACAGCTTCCGAAAAGTAAATTTGGGAAAAAGGTTGGGTAGATATGTGGTTTCATACATTGCCCAAACGGGTTTCATCCATTATATGGAGCTTCCAAACCCTTTTTCCAACATCCATCTTCTTAGAGAAGCGAATACATATTTCGCAAAATTAATACAAAATGCGTCCACGGGTACGGATGATTATATGACAGGTGGAGACACCGCCATGATGGTGGATAGTGATGGCTTTGTTTCTATATATGCTTATAGTGGTGGTTCCAACGATTGGTATACAGCGGTTTATTTTGAAAATAACTTTTTTGGATACATGAATGTAAACAGGACGTTTAATTCAACAATAAATTTTAATGATTCATTTACTAGATTATCAAATATTCATGGTGTCCATTGGTTGGGGCGTGGATTCATTGTGTCCAACATGGATTCCAGTTCTTTCTTTGACTTATCTATTCTTTTTACTTTTCTTGGTGGTTATTCCAATCTAAACCTTCCCAAAGAAACGTATTCTTCAACAGAAGCAGATTGGGCAAGAATCCGTTTTTTGTTCTCTTATCTTCCATTGGATGAACCCGCGAATATAAGCGGATTGTCACCAGTGGGAACGGGAAATGATGCTTTGACGGGTGGATTCTTGAGAATAACCAGTTCCACCACATATCCCAACGCACGGTTTTATAGATGGAACAACCTTCCAACATCTTCCACCAATTCAGATTATACCAATCTTGGAATCATTGTCCGTTCTTCGTGTAAGGCGAATAGCGGCGGGAACTTTACGACAAACCAACGTGGATTCACTTTGGAAATGGACAATGGAACGAATAGATACAAAATAGCGGTATACATCACCACAACACAAATAAGAGTTCGAGATG
>CAACVD010000702.1_pt1 | contig 16181 bp, 22 predicted proteins | sample 2381771 | NCBI WGS metagenome assembly CAACVD01 (sample SAMEA5211965, study PRJEB30684) | marine metagenome | biome: Marine; feature: Epipelagic; material: Water | collected 2015-10-15 | depth 15 m | reverse complement strand
TTCAAACAGGTTTTACATTTGAATTAGTTAGTAATGCTAGTAGCACAGAAACAGGGGGCGGTTTACAGTGTACAGTTGGACCGATTAATGATAGAGGTTAATTATGTCAGGAGTTAAAAAATACGATTACACAACATTAAAACAAGCTATTTTAGATTACGCTGAAGTAGATGATACTGTTTTTACTACAACTATTTTAGATGGTTTTATTATGTCTGCTGAATTTAGAATTTATCAAGAGCTTCCTATGGATGCTCAAAGACATGTTCAAGAAGGTACGTTAGCTGCAAATGATAATACAATTAATGCACCAGCAGGATGTTTATTTATAAGAGGAATTGAAGTTTTTGAATCTACAGCTAATACTGAAGGTAATGGAAAATGGTTAGAGAAAAAAGATCAAACTTATTTATCAGAATTTGTAGATAGAAAATTTGGACCTGTAGGAGAAATACAATCTCCTACAGATACTACTAATTCAGTTACCGGATTTCCTAAATACTATGCAATGTTTGGTGGCGCTGATAATACTACAGATACTTCATCTGGAGGTATGTACATAGCTCCTACACCTGACGCTAATTACAAATTTAGAGTTTATTATAACAAAATGCCTAACGGTCTTGGATCTGGTACTGGTTTTAATAACAATACTTATTTAAGTACATATTTCCCACAAGGTCTATTATATGCATGTCTAGTAGAAGCTTTTGGATATTTAAAAGGTCCAGTTGATATGTTGACATACTATGAAAATAGATATAAAAATGCTATACAACAGTTTGCAGGTATGCAACTTGGAAGACGAAGACGAGATGATTATACTGACGGAACAGTTAGAATACCAGTCAAGTCACCGTCTCCATAAATTGAGGAGAAAAAATTATGGCAATAACATCGGCAGTTTGTTCTAGTTTCAAACAAGAACTACTTCAAGGTAAGCACAGTTTCGATACATCTGGAAATAGTGGTGATACTTTTAAAATAGCTTTATTTACAAGTTCTGCATCTTTAGGTGCAGCGACTACAGATTACAATTCATCAAATGAAATTACAAATACTTCTGGAACTGCATATACTGCGGGTGGAGAGGCATTAACTAACACGGGTGTAGGTTTAACTTCTACAACTGCGTTCACAGATTTTTCTGATGTCTCTTGGACATCAGCTTCTTTTACAGCCAATGGGTGTATGATTTATAATACAACAACAGCTGGCGGTTCAGGTACAACAGACGCTGTTTGTGTTGTAGCATTTGGTGGAGATAAAACAGTCTCGTCTGGTACATTCACAGTTCAATTTCCAGCTAACGACGCAACTTCTGCTATCCTGAGATTAACATAAGGAGGTAGTTCCTTATGGCTAACTCTTGGAACGAATCCGGCACTACCTGGTCGCAAGGTAATTACGGACAACAGAATAATTTTACTACAATAGTTTCTGGAGTTTCTTTTTCAACATCCCTAGGCACGCCAGTAGCTGCATCTGAACAAGGATGGGGTAGAGCTGAATATGGACAAGAACCATGGGGAGATAGTTTTAGTCCTGTTGTTGCTATTTCAGGTTTAAGTTTTTCAACAGCTTTAGGTACACTTGATTATGCTCAATCAATAGAAGGTTGGGGTAGAGATGAATACGGTGTAGGTAACTGGGGACAAAATATAACTACAGTTCTTATAGATTCTTTAAGTATGGACACAGCAATGGGTCCAGAAAATTGGGGATCTAACTCTTATGGATTTGGACAATGGGGTGGAGAATTTACATTTAATGTTGCAGATGTAGTTGGAATTAGCGGACTTAATATTCCTTCTTCTGTAGGAACTCTTACAACTAATTTTGATTTTAAAGTTTTTCCTACTGGTGTAACAACTGGAGCAGGTTTAGGAACTTTAAGTTTAAATAATGGTGCCGATCATTTACAAGGTTTAGCAAGCTTTGCAGTACCTGCTTCTGTAGGTTCAGTAACTGTAGTTCCGGAAACCATAGCATCAATAACAAGTGTATCAGTAGGATCTAGTGTAGGTTCGTTAGTAACAGGTACAGTAGAATTTGTACCAATAACTGGTGTTTCTTTTGGTTCTACTTTAGGAACTTTAATAGCTCCTGTAGACCAAATTACTGTAGGATTATCTTCACAAACATTTAGTTCTGCAGTAGGAGTTATTACTCCTCCACCAATGGTTATAGGATTGACAGGACAAGAATTTACTGCTAGTTTAAACACCGTCGGATTTGGAACTATAGGTTATAAAGACATTGACATTACCGGTAATCCAAATTATACAGACGTAACGATAGCATCGTAATAGGAGAAAAAAATTATGGCATCATCATATACGGATCTTGGTATAGAACTAATGGCAACCGGCGAAAACGCTGGTACTTGGGGAGATAAAACAAACGCAAATTTAAATTTAATTGAACAATTAACTGGTGGATATTTAGAAGTATCTATTGCAGGTGGTGCTCAAACTACAAATTTAGATATTGATAATGGAGCTCTTACAGGTACAGCTCAACAAAAAGTTATTAAATTAACAGGAACTATATCTGGGAATCAAATTGTAACAGTCCCTCTTCTTACTGAAGCATTTTATTTTATTGAAAATGGAACATCAGGAGCACACACTGTTCAAGTAAAAGCAATATCTGGTTCAGGTGCAACAGTTACTTTTTCAGCTACAGACAAAAATTTTAAAATTTTATACGTAGATGGTGTTGCTACAAACACTGGAGTTTTTGATATGGGGTTTGGAACTGGTGATGTAACTCTTACAGGAACACAAACTTTAACTAATAAAACACTAACTGCACCTAAAATAGGGACTTCTATTTTAGATACTAACGGAAACGAGTTATTTTTATTAACTGCTACAAGTTCAGCGGTTAACGAATTAACATACGCTAACGCGGCTACTGGGAATGCCCCTAGCTTTACAGCATCTGGTGAAACTAATGTAAGTATAAATTTAGTTCCAAAAGGAACCGGGCAAGTTCAAATTAATGGTAATACAGCAGCAACCGTAGGAAAAGCTATTGCAATGGCATTAGTTTTCGGATAAAAGATCAACAGGAGAAAATAAACTATGGCAAACCCAAATCTAGTAAACGTAACATCGATAACAGGTGAATCGGTACAAGCGGCTTTGACTACTACTCTTACTACAGAGATTTTAGCAGCAGCATCAGATACACTTGTTAAAATTAATAACATTATAATTGCAAACATTGACGGTACAAGTTCAGTAGATGTTTCACTTTTCATAACTAAATCAGGTGGATCACCTGTAGCAATTGCAAGTACAGTTTCTGTACCAGCAGATTCTACATTGATTGCATTTGATAAAAACTCTACTATCTATCTTGAAGAAGGTGATAATCTTGAAGGTGGCGCGAGTGCTAACTCTGATGCAACTGTAACTGTTAATTACGAAATTCTAAACGACGCGTAGGAGACGATTGAATGGCACATTATGCTAAAATCGATCCAACTAACATCGTTACATCAGTACATGTTGTAGCTAATTCAGATGAGAACGGATCAGAAGAAAACGGAATAGCTTTTTTAACATCAGTTCATGGTGATATTTCTCCAAGCTATTGGAAAAAAACTTCTTTCAATACTCATCTTGGTGTTCACAAATTAGGTGAAACACCTTTAAGAAAAAACTTTGCTGGACCAGGTCACACTTATGATGCAACAAAAGATGCTTTCATACCACCAAGACCAATGAAATGTAATTTTGCAATAACACATGATTCTTGGACTCTTAATGAAGATACATGTGCATGGGAAGCACCTATGGCATGGCCTAATGACACTCATCCAGATAGTTATAAAATTAATGGAGAACCAACAACTTGTTCTTGGGATGAACATAAACAAAGAATGGTTGGTCAGTTAGTAAACGGTGGCGCTGCAGAAGGTCAACCAAGACCAAGCGATGATCAAGTAACATTATATGTTTGGGATCCGGATACTGGCACGTGGTCAGATAGCGGGTTTACATTTGGACAATTTATAGATACAAGTTACACAGGAGATTAATTATGGCAACTAACAGATTAAACGGCGGAGTTATAGGACCATCAGTTGAAAACAGTGGTCAAACTTCTTTAGATACACAAACTTTTAATAGTGACGGAACTTGGAGTAGACCTCAAGCTGCAATAAGCGTTGTTGATATTTGTGTCATTGGCGGCGGCGGAGGAGCAATGGGCCAATCTGGTGGTGGAGGAGGAGCTGGCGGACTTCGTCAAATATCTTCTGTACCAGTTTCAGGACCCGTTGGTATTACTGTAGGAGCCGGTGGCCAAGGTGGTTTAACCAGTGGTCAGACTAAAGGTAATGATTCAATTTTTAATCCTGGTGGCAGTGAAGGTTCAACAATGTACACTGCAACAGGTGGCGGAAAAGCAGGAAGAGCTGCAACCGATTCTGGCGGTCCAGGAGGATCAGGCGGAGGAGGATCGGGAGGTCCAGGAGGACCAGGAGCAGGATCTCAAGGAGCAGGAAACACACCTCCATTTAGTCCCCCACAAGGAAACCCAGGCGCAGCCAACCCAAGCGGCACAGGCGGCGGCGGAGGTTCAAGCGGATCAGCATCGGGAACATCAGCAGGATCAGGAACTACTCCTACATTATTTCCAGGACAAACTTTAGCTACGGGCGGAGCCGGAGGCGGATCAGGTGGTCAAGGAAGTGCTAACACAGGAGTTGGCGGCCAAGGTCACTCAAGTGGTTCACCAGGAGGACAAGGCGGATCGGGAGTTGTACGTGTGGTATCACCACAACAACCATTTGCTTTTTACGGATCTGGTATTTGGGACATGAATGCTGTTTATACGTATGTCAAATCCGGACAGTGGTCTTAATTTAACTTTACATTTTTAATACATTTAATATACTGCCAGTCATAAAGGATGATTGGACTAGAAGAATATTATTGGTGTTTTGAAAAAACTATTCCTGAAAATATTTGTGATGATATTGTAAGATATGGAAATTCAAAAGTATTAGAACAAGGTTTAGTAGGACACGACGATAAATTAGTTGACGATAAAAAAATAAGAAAATCTGAAGTTTGTTTTTTAGATGATCAATGGATTTATAATTTAATATTACCCTATATTCGTACAGCTAATAAAAATGCAGGTTGGAATTTTGATTGGGATTGGTCAGAATCTATTCAATTTACAAAATATAAACCTAATGAATTTTATACTTGGCATTCTGACGATCTGCCTAAGTCTTTTGGTAAAAATTCTCACCCTAATTATAAAGGTAAAATTAGAAAATTATCTGCTACTGTAAATCTTACAGATCCTAGTGAATATACTGGTGGTGACTTTGAATTAGATCTTCGAAATAACCATGAGGGTAGAAATATTGTTACTTTAGATCAAATAAAACCAAAGGGATCTATACTCGTATTTCCTTCTTTTGTAACTCATCAAGTAAGACCTGTAAGAACTGGAGAAAGAAACTCATTAGTTATTTGGAACCTCGGACCTCCTTGGAAATGATTAATAATTTATTTTCCTGTCCTGTGTATGAATCTAAATTAGAGCTAGATGCAGAAGCTATTTCAATTCAATGTTTAAATATAAAAGATAAATCAAAAGGTGTGGTAAAAAGTAATATTAACGGTTGGCAATCTTCTATTACAAATGACGAAATTAAAAATGAAATAATAAGACATGTTGGTATATTTAATAATACTCTTAAGATTAAAAAAAATCTTTCTGTAAAAAACATGTGGGCAAATATCAATGGTTACAAAGATTATAATATAGAACACACACATCCTGGAGCCATACTTTCTGGAGTATATTATAGTCAAACAGAGTCTAATAGTGGTGATTTAATATTCATACATCCAGCAAAAGATTCTTTAATACATGATTGGGATAATTGTGAATGGCAAGAATATAATCAACACAATTCTTTAACTTGGTGGTTTACTCCAAGTGTTAACAAATTATTTTTGTTTCCTAGTTGGTTAAAACATTATGTAAAACCTAATTTAAATAATAAGGAAAGGATATCAATATCTTTTAATTTAGTATGATTGCAAGTAGAGACAATATTTTTAAACACCCGAATCAATTAGTTAAACTAGCAAATAAAATTGATTATTCAAATGTAGGTTATGTGCGTGGGGTTAGGTCTAAACCAATTCATGAAATAGATAATGAATTGTTTGAATCTATTAATATAAAAATACTAAATTGTTTTTATCCAGACGCTCAAATAGAATTTTTTGCAAGAACATATTTTCAAAAAAATGATTATGATATTAATGATGGTTGGGTCCATAAAGACGATTGTATGATTACAGGTATTGTTTATTTAGACCCTAACAATACATCAGGCACTTCTTTATATAATATAAAAAGCAGCTTAGGATCGCCCCTAGATCACAACCGTAAACAAGATTATTTTAAAAATTACGATAAATATTCTGAAGAACAGAAAAAAGAAATTCAAGAATTAAAAATTAAAAACAATTCTATGTTTTATAAAACTGTATCTTTTACAGGTGAGTACAATAGACTTGTTGCATTTGATGGACAGATGTTTCATTCGTCAGAAATACAAGAAAAAGATAAAGAGCGTTTAATTCTTATTTCGTTTATAGAAAAAATTAAAGTAATAAAATGATAAAATTAAATTTATTTCCTACTCCGGTGGCTTTATTTAAACTTAATGAGTTAAATAAAGAAGAAGAAAAATTTTTATTAAATCTAAACACAGGAAATCAAAACAATGATTATTTAAATAACATAGCTTCTAACGACAATTATGTATTAGATAAACCTGAAGTTAAAGATTTAAAAAATCAAATACAAAAATGTGTGAATGAATATAAAGACGATATCATGCAGTGTAAAAACGAATTGTACATTACTAATTCTTGGGTTAACTTTTTAAAGACTGGTAATAGACATGCTATGCACCACCATTCTAACAGCATGTTATCAGGAGTTTATTTTGTAAATGTAGATAAAGACATGCCTAATTTTACTCTACAGAGTTCTCAAACTAATTTATGGCCTCTATGTTGGGAACGAAAAAAATGGACAAATGAAAATACATTAGGAGAAATAATTTTAGTAGAAAAAAATATGTTAGTATTGTTTCCTTCAAGTGTGTGGCACAGTGTTGATGTTAATAAATCACCTAACACTAGAGTGTCATTATCTTTTAATACTTTTTTAAAAGGAGATATTAAACATAATTTTTATGTATCGGATTTAAATTTAAAATGAAACCACAAATACTTACAAATTTAATACCAGAGGTATACCAAGAAGAACTTAAACAAACTGTAGAAGAAATACCATTTTATTACACACCCAGTATTGGATATAATTCTACAAGTTTACCGACAGCCGGAATAAAATTTTTAGACAACATAGGTTTTAGTCATGGACTCGTAATAGAAGGACAACAAGATTCTATGTACTGGAGTTTGTTTAGACCTATTTTATATTTCTTTACACAAAAAACAGGTGTTAAAGTTAACAAAGTTATTCGTGTAAGATTACGACTTACATTTCAACATCCAGATAGAAATGAATTTTTATTTAATAAACCACACACAGATTTGTTTGAGTTTAATCAACCGTATAAAACTTTAGTATATTATATAAATGATTCTGATGGTGATACTTTTATATTTGATAAATTATTTAATAAATCTGAAGACTTAGATAATGCTTTAGAAGACATTGATAAAAAAATTATATTGCAAAATACACCTAAACAAGGGGATGCTATTTATTTTGATGGACACCAATACCATGCGGGAAATTCTCCTATTAAATATAAACACAGATATGTTATTAACTTTGATTTTACCGTATGAACCATTTTAACACTCATAATTATTCAATTATTAAAAACGCTATCTCAACAGAAATGAGTAATTTTATATATGACTACATTTGTTTAAGAAGAAAAATAGCTAATTATTTATTTCAAAATAAATTAATATCCCCTTACAATAAACAGTTTGGTTCTTGGGACGACCCACAAGTTTTAAATACTTATTCAATATATGGTGACACTGTTATGGAAACTCTTTTGTTAAAATTAAAACCTTTAATGGAAAAAGAAACAGAACAAGAATTAATTGAAATGTACTCTTATTGTAGAATTTATAAAAAAGATGATGTGCTGCATAGACATAAAGATAGAATGTCTTGTGAAATATCCACTACACTAAACTTAGGTGGAGATCCTTGGCCCATTTATTTAGAACCTTCTGGAGAAACAAATCTTAAGGGCAATCAAGTAAATTTAGAACCCGGCGATATGTTATTATACAAAGGATGTTTGTTAGAACATTGGCGAGAACCTTTTGATGGAGATAATTGTGCACAAGTATTTCTTCATTATAATAATAAAAACGAAGAGTCTGAAAAAAATAAATATGACAATAGAGAGTTTATAGGAGTGCCAGATAAAACATGAACTATAAAGTAATTAAAAATTTTTTAGACAAAGATAAATTTATTAAAATTAAAGATATTGTAACAGGGGAAGATTTTCCATGGTTTCACAAAAGTAATAATGAAGTAGAAGGTGGTTATTTTTCACATGCTCTTTTTCATAATAATGATGTTAACTCAACATTTAATAAAATATTGACAAGTGATATTTATGAAGTCTTGAATCCAGTTGCTGTTATTGGAGCAAGAGCAAATTTATTGTTATCTTCTTTGTTTTGTGGTAGAAAGTCTAAGTGGCATACTGATTATGATAATAATAATTTTACAGCAATTTATTATTTAAATAGTACAGATGGTGGAACTGAAGTGAAAGATAATAACGACATAAAATTTATAAAGGCAGAAGAAAATAAACTATTAGTAATGAAAGGACATGTTTTGCATAGAGCTTTACCTTCTCCTGACGTAGAGAAAAGATATATTTTAAATTTTAATTACTTTGAAACAATATGAGACAAGAAGTTAAAGGAGTAGATAAAGACGGTTTGTTTCCATTTATCGTAGCCGATAATTGGTATTCACCAGAAGAAGAAAAATTAATTTGGAAAGAACTAGATTTTTATTATCAACCTAAAAATTTACAATCTGCCGCAGAATGGTCAGCTGCAGACAAAGGACAACATTTAAGCAACAGTTGGCGAATATACCCTTGCTCAATGTATAATAAAGAATATTTAAAATTTTCTAAAATTATAACTTCTGTTAATAAATACCTTACTCCTAAGTTTCATAATTTTGTAAGAGAAAGCATGCCTCAAGGTATTCAGTTTATGAATGCTACTAAAATGAATACTATGATTAGTTATTATGATAACAGTCAAGAATATAAACCACACTTTGATACAGTTCAATTTACAAGTATTATTTGGTTTTATAAAGAACCTAAAAAATTTGTTGGGGGAGATTTTATATTTACACAACCTAATCAAACTATAGAATGTAAACATAATCGTATGATATTTTTTCCAAGTTATTACATGCATTCTGTAACTCCGGTATCGATTGCTCCAGAAAACAGAGATAAAGGTCTGGGCCGATTTGCTATAACTAACTTTTTTTTAAGTCCTTATTAATATGAGAAGAGATAACTTATTTCATGATAAAATGTGTCAATGGTTTATTGACCTATACAAAGATAATGATGCAGCTAAACAAGTATTCAATGATAAAAAAGTTTTAAGACTTTATGATTTAATAAATAAAGAAGAGACTATTAAACAATTGATTCCTTTTATACATAACTATTCTCATCAAGAAGTAGATAGATCTTTTTACATTAAAAATATGGAAGTTGTAGAGTGGGGTGAAGGTCAAGGTATGGATTGGCATAGAGATTATCCAATATACAGAGGAACATCTATACTTTTTTTAAATGATGATTTTGAAGGAGGTGAGTTAGTTACCGCTTCTGATTATTCAGAGGCCATGTCTTCAACTCGACAAGTACATAAACCAAAAAAAGGTAGTATAATTAGTTTTAAAGATGTGGTCTGGCATAAAGTTAATCCGGTCACTAAGGGAAAACGATATACCCTAGCTATTTGGTATGACGCATTTTAAAGATATGGCGTTAAATAATAAAATATAGTATATTCAAAGCTTTAATTATATAATAAAAGGTCAATATGCTACAAAAATTAGGCTTTGCTCCAGGATTTAATAAACAAGTCACCGAAACAGGCGCTGAAGGCGAATGGTTTGATGGTGATAATGTACGTTTTAGATACGGCACTCCTGAAAAAATAGGTGGTTGGGATCAATTAGGTCAAGACAAATTGACTGGTGCAGCCAGAGCACTACATCATTTTGATAATAATAAAGGTGTAAAGTATGCTGCTATTGGAACCAACAGATTATTGTATGTATATTCAGGGGGTACTTTTTACGACATTACTCCTATCAGAGTTACTTTAACAGGTTGTACTTTTTCTACTGTAAATGGATCACCAACAGTTACAATTACGTTTCCATCAGCACATGGAATGAACATCGACGATGTTCTTTTACTTGATAATGTGACAACTTTAACTGGCTCTAGTTTTAGCACAGCTTCTTTTGAAGATAAAAAATTTATGGCGGCATCCGTTCCGACCTCTACAACTATAACAGTAACAATGACAGCCAATGAAACCACTGGCACAACCAATAATGTAGGAAGTGCTGAAGCAAAAATTTTCTATACAGTAGGTCCTGAACAACAATTAGGTGGTTTTGGTTGGGGTACGGCTAACTTTGGTGGTACTACTTCTGGTGTTGCTTCTACAACTTTAGCTGCAGCTATTACTAATACAGTCGACACCACAATTACGTTGTCAGATACCACAGCTTTTCCAACTTCAGGAGAAATTAGAGTTGGCACAGAAGACATTAGCTTTGCTAATAACAATACAGCTACAGGAGTTTTAAGCGGAGGAGCTAGAGGAGTTAATGGAACTACAAAAGCAACACACAGTAATGGGGCAACAGTATTAAATATTTCGTCTTATGTGGCATGGGGTGATTCTTCTACAGACGATGTAACGTTAGACCCAGGTTTATGGGTACTAGATAACTTTGGTACAAAATTAATTGCTTTAATTTATAACGGTGCTTGTTTTGAATGGGACTCCTCTCCAACAAACGCCACTGATACGAGAGCCACTTTACTTGCAAATGCACCTACTGCATCTAGACATGTACTGGTATCTACACCAGATAGACACTTAGTATTTTTTGGCACAGAAACTACAGTCGGAACATCATCAACTCAAGATGATATGTTTATTAGATTTTCGGATCAAGAAAATATTAACGGGTCTGATGCATATACTGTTAAAGCTAACAATACAGCGGGTACTCAACAGCTTGCTGCAGGTTCTAAAATTATGGGAGCTATTAAAGGTAGAGATGCTATATATGTTTGGACTGACACCGCATTATTTTTAATGCGTTTTGTTGGTGCACCGTTTACTTTTTCTTTTGAACAAGCTGGAACTAACTGTGGATTGATTGGTAAGAATGCTTGTATTGAGGTTGATGGTGCAGCTTATTGGATGTCTGAAAATGGTTTCTTTAAATACGATGGTCAATTAAAATCAATGCCTTGTTTAGTAGAAGACTATGTTTATGACGATATTAATACCGTATCAAGAGATTTAATTAATTGCGGATTAAATAATTTGTTTACTGAAGTTAGTTGGTTTTACCCACAAGATGGTTCAAATGTGATTGATAGAGTAGTTACTTATAACTATTTAGAATCATCAAACAAAAGACCTGTTTGGACTACAGGAAGTTTAGCTAGAACATCTTGGAAAGATTCTGCTGTCTTTGATAAACCCCATGCAACTTTTTACGATAATAGCAGCAATGATTCTTATGATGTTATTGGAAATACAAACGGTTGTTCAATATACTATGAACACGAAACAGGGACCGATCAAATTAATGCAGGAGGAGTGGTGACAGCCATTACTGCAAACATTGTCTCTGGAGATTTTGACATTACACAAAGAAGAGCTAGCACAGGACAAGTTGTGGGTATGCCGGACTTACGAGGAGATGGAGAATTTATTATGAGAATTAGTAGATTTATACCCGATTTTATTTCGCAGACAGGAGACACTGCAGTTAAATTTAAAACTAGAATTTATCCAAATAGCGCTGAGCAAACAACTAGTTTTACATGTACCTCATCAACCACTAAACAGGATGTAAGAATACGTGCTAGACAAATCGCATTAGAAGTTGCTAATACAGCTGCTAGTCAAGATTGGAAACTTGGTACGTTTAGATTAGACATACACCCAGGAGGAAGAAGATAATGGCAGTGTTATATAATTTTGGAAACCCTAACGCTAGAAAAGAAGGATTTAATTTTATTAGTGCAGATAAATATTTACAAGATCCTTTTAAAGCACCTGTTCGTGAAGTAGAAAAAATTCAAACAACCTTTGGAATACCTGCAACCAATGCTTTTACTGGCGGCGGTGGAAGTGGCGCAAATTTTTATCCTGGTTCCCCTAGCAATTTAGTTACAGATTATCAAACAACTGTAGATAATAGACAAAACAGACTTAATAATCCTTCCGATACTTTTTTAGGTTTTAATACTATGAGAGATCAACAATTAACAGGAGCAGACGCAGGAGAATATATTGGATCTGGTACGGCAATTCCTCGAGAACAAACTATGATGGGTAAAGTACAAAGTTTCTTTGCGCCACAATCTGCTCAAAGTATTATTGACGATGGTTATCAAGAACCAAGATTTCAACCAGGAATAATTGGAATGCTGGCAGGAAAAATTGATAATTACCGTAACCTACCAGAAATTGATCAAGCATTTATTGCACAAAATATGGGTTACACAGGTCCTACAGTATTTGGAGAAAATCCATCTGGTTTAAGTAAAGATCCATTTGGATTAAATACTAGATCTGCATTTGGAAATTATGGAGAAAGAGTTGGAGTAGAAGTAGATAAACTTAGTGATGCTTTAAGTTCTACAGGAGCAATAGGTGGTAAATCTGCTTATAAAGGTGCAACATTTAATGTTGAAACAGGAATGTTTGAAGCTGATGATGAGGATGATCCAAAAGCTGTGGCTGCAGCTTTAAAAGCAAATCAAATGACTAAAATGGTGAGAACTAAATTAAGTTTTTACAGAGGAAAAGTTAAAGAGAGAGATGAAATACAAAATCAAATTAATGAAAGAAACGCTGCTGAAGCAAAAGCGGCAGCGGCTGGTGGTGATAGGGCCGCACAAGCAGCTCAAAGAGCAAGAGATGAGCGTACAATAACAGAAGCTAATAGAGCTTTTCGTGCAGGAGATGATAGTGCTTATTCTAGTGGTGTAGCAGGAGAACAAAAAGATGGTTCTTACAATGATCCATTTGATCCAGGTGGTGGAGAAAAAGATGGTGGATTTATTGACGGCAGTAACAGAAGACCGTTTGCATACGGAGGGCTAGCAAGTATTTTATAATGGCAAAAATTGTACAATCATTAACTAGAGCAAGCGAGGATTATGAACAAACTACATTTCAATCATTAGTTAGAGATTTGGATGGAGTAATAAATAAATTAAACACAACATTTCAAGAAGAATTAAAACAGGAGATAGAAGCTAGAAGTTTCTTTTTAGAATAATGGCAGTAGTAAACCAGTATAAATTTGTAGGTAAGGATAACGATACAACAGGAAACGCATTAACTGTTTTTGCAACAGGTGATCCAAAGGTAAACGAAACTATAATCATTAAATCACTATTGGTTACATCAGCAGGTACGCCAAGTGTAACTGTTTTAAACAACAGTATTACAGCCATTAAATCAGCAGCATTAACAGCAAATCAAACAACAGAGTTATTAACTCAACCATTAATAGTAGAAGGTGGGTCATCATTTACTATACAATCAAGCACAACAGACTCGTTTGATTTTGCAGTTAGTTACTTAAACATTAAAAAGGACGTAATAAACTAATGAATAAAGACATACCAACAATAGAACCAAAAGAAGTTATACTAACATATAGACACAAGGAGACTGGTGAGACTTTTAAGCAAAGAAAAGACTGGGAAAGCAAAGGTTTTAAAGAAGAGGAGATGGCTCAAGATGTTAAGATTGTAATGCCAGCTCTTGATTTGTTTGCTAAAACAAAGTAAAACGATTAATTAAGGTAAAATTATGGCCATATCTAGAATGCAAGAACCACAACAAATACAATCAGGAATAGGTTCCTTACAGGACCCTAGACAAGGTTATTTCTTAGGTAAGATTGTAAAAAAAGCTGGTCGTGCTTTAAAGAAAGTTGTTAAAAGTCCTCTAGGTAAGATGGCTATATTAGGTGGTCTTGGTTATGGATTAGGTGGTGCAAAATTTTTAGGTGGTAAAGGTATATTTGCAGGCGGCCAAGGTCTTAGTCGGTTTGGTAATCTTGCAAATTTATTTAGAGCAAAAACTGCTACAGATAAAGCAGGACTTTTAAGTGGATTAATTAGAAACCCTGATGGTACTTTTAATTTAGGAAGAGCAGCTTTAACTGGCCTAGGTGCTACAGCAATCGCAGCTCCATTCTTAATGGGTGGGGGTGATGATGAGGAAGAAGAAATTGAAGATGTTATAGATGTCGGTGGTATTAGACAAAGTGCTAGAGATTATTACATGGGAACTGGCGGAAAGAATTTAGCATTTATGCCACAAAAAAAATATGTAATGGAAAATTTTTATCAACCTAATGCTGATGGTGGTAGAGTTGGATATGCTGATGGCATGATGGTTGAAGATGAAGAAGAAGAATTTATGAGAACAAGTGCAGGTATATCTAGAAGACAACCTAAAGCATTTTTAAATATGGGTGGTGGCGCAGGTCAAGCTCAAGCAGAACAAATGTTAATGATGGAATATGTTAAGTATAAAAACAAAGGTGGCGATTTATCTTTTGAACAATTTGTAAAAGCAGTAATGCAACAAGCTGCACCAGAGGGTGCAGGCATGGAACAACCACAACCGGTTATGATGGCGGCAGATGGTGGACCTGTACCAGATTCTACAGTTCCAGGATATACAACACCAGCAGGTTATAACAAATTTGATTATAGATCAGGTGGAGTTCCTGTTAGAATCGGCAAACAAGAAGGTGGGATTATGGAAACTGAAGTATCAGAAGAAATAATGCCTTTACTTGATATGGAAGGCAAAGAAAAAGATTTTAGAAATACAGGTGGTTTTGTAGAGCTTGGTAGAAAAGAAAGAGCTGACGATGTACCTGCAAGACTATCAAAGAATGAGTTTGTATTTACAGCGGATGCTGTTAGAAATGCAGGAGGCGGCGATATAGATAAAGGCGCTGAAGTTATGGAAAATTTAATGAACAACCTAGAACAAGGGGGTCAAGTTTCTGAAGACTCTCAAGGTCTAGAAGGAGCACAAGCAATGTATGATCAACAACAAATGTTACAATCAAGGATGATATAATGGCAATAGCAGATTTTATAGAACCGGCAATAAAAGATTTTGCAACACAGGCAACGGCTACTTATTCAGCACCAATAAATACCGATACTTTCACTGGTAGAAAATTTGTTGCTGGTGAAGATCCTTTACAAACACAAGCAATCAATCTTGCACAACAAGGTGTAGGTTCTTATGCACCATTTTTAGCAGACGCCCAAGCTGCACAAAAATTAGGAGCACAACAAATAGGCGGCGCAGCAACTACTGTCGGTGGATTAAGCGCGTTGACTGGGCCACAAGCTTACCAACCTTTTATGTCTCCATACCAACAACAAGTTATTGACACAACTCTTGCAGAGTATGACAAACAAAGTCAAGCAGGTGCACAACAGATTAGAGATGCAGCAGTTGGCTCAGGAAATTTTGGTGGTGGTAGAGAAGGTGCAATGCTTGGTCAATATCAATCAGACGTATTAGGTGACAGAGCAGCTCTTCAAGCACAATTATTATCACAGGGATTTGGTCAAGCGCAACAAGCAGCTCAACAAAATTTTAGTAACGTAGGTAATATTGCTAACATGCAATCAAATCTAGCTAACGCTTACGGACAACAAGCACAAAACATGTATGGTCTGTCTAATTTTCAAAGACAAGGTATGGGTCAAGACGTTTCTGCACTAGGATCTCTTGGTGCATTAAGACAAGGTCAAGAACAAGCAAGAT
>CAACVD010000701.1_pt1 | contig 16183 bp, 25 predicted proteins | sample 2381771 | NCBI WGS metagenome assembly CAACVD01 (sample SAMEA5211965, study PRJEB30684) | marine metagenome | biome: Marine; feature: Epipelagic; material: Water | collected 2015-10-15 | depth 15 m | reverse complement strand
TTTCGATTAACCCAAAACTTTAGGAGTAAACAATGGGCGACAGAGCAAACATAACTATGACACTTGACAAGCGTCTTGACGAAATGACAGAAGAGGAAAAGGATAATTGTCCTTCTATTTATGTGCATTGGCACGGCAATCCCGATACTGTGCAAATGTTTTTAGACGAAACCAAAGAAGTTATGAAAGGCAGAGAGGGCGATAGAGATTATTCTTTTGCTAGACTTTGCCAAGTAATAGGCAATCATATAGACGGTAATTTATCTTTTGGCGTAGGCACTCGCAAGAGTGTTTCTAATGCCGATTGGGATAATGGTACTTTCTGGATTGATAACCATCTCAATATAGTTGGCAGAGAAAACTCTTCTCTTGAAGAGTACAAAGCTAACACCGCTTAATATTTCCTCGTAGATGGAAAAGGGAGTCTTCGGACTCCCTTTTTTTGTATAAGCCAAGTTAAGTTATTTTTTCGATAGCTTGTTATTTGTAGCTTGTAATATGCTTCCGACCCTCTTGCAGAACCTTTTGAAATGTTTTCATGTGCGATTTGCTCGTCAATTTGCGGGTTCTTGTGCGATTTATTGTGCGATTTGCGAGTTGATTGCGTGATTTGCGAGTTGTCAGCGTTCACCAGAATCGCCAGACCAAAAAAAATCCTGGCATAAGCCAGGATCTTCTTTCCCGATCTGGGACTAGCAATCTTCAAAGATCACATCAAAACCATAATATGTTTCAAGATACCAATCTTGTTTCACATTGGGCCAGGCGTAACTCTCTGGCTGAGAGCCGAGAGAATATCCCACGCCCCATTCATATGGGCCTGATTCCCAACAGACCCAAATTTGCCCCTCGCTGATCTCGCTACAGTTCTCGTGGTCGCTAGTCATAAAGACTTCCCATTTTGGATCCATTCCAGAGTCTTCACACTTTTTGCAAAGTGCATCATAGAGCATTTTTGCGCCCTTCTCTTTTGATATCTTGCCATCGTTTAAATTTGGCAAGCGTTTCTTAGTAAATATGTCGTTGTGATAACTCATAATTTATACCTCATAGATTAAGTTAAAGAATAAATTATATAATATGCTATACAAATTGTCTAGACCATGTTAAAATTATTTCATAATTTCAACCAAATAAAACGAGGTAAATATTATGAAAACAGATGAAATTAAAAAGGCGTTGGGTACTCTCCAGGATCTTAAAAATGATGTTGAGTACTCAATAAATAAGGCTAGAGAAAATCAAGCTAGAAAAACCATATCAACATGGAATAAACCTAAAAAGGATAAATTAAAATATAAGTTATCAAGGCATGGGATATTGATCCCTAAGAAAGCCATTGAGAATTTTTGGCTTAAAGAAAATATCCAGATAGAAGAAACCATCAAGAATGGCAAGCAAGCTCACACCGCCACCGCATGGCTAGGGCATGGCGAGTATATTGAATTTGATATTACAAAAAGGAAAGCAGTTCCCGCCACTTTGGTTTTTTCTAATCACAAATTGGGGAATGCAAGATGAGTAAAGAAAATTTAAGAACTCCAGATAAAATTTTTATTGAGGACACTATCTCTATTTTAGAAAGAAATATGTCAGACTCCATAAAAATAACATGCTTAAAAATTGCTTACACAAATTATCTAAATAGGGAAAAGGGGGAACAATAAAAATAAATCAAGGAACCCTATCAAAGAGCCGAGCATTTTTTGCTCGGCTTTTTTTTTGCATGCCACCCCCCCTAGAAACGCGCGCACAAATATATGTATATATAAATAACGTTTCACATATATAATTACCAAAATTTAAAAAGGAACCCTAAAGGAACCCTATTGAGTCCATGGAGAAAACTAGACTAAAAATTATTCCGATGACTTTGCGCAAAGCAAACGATTTCGTAAAAAGGTTCCATAGGCACAACAAAAATTCACAAGGTCATAAGTTTTCGGTAGGCGCCAGCTACAACGGCGAACTCGTTGGCGTGGCCATTGTCGGCAGACCCGTGGCTAGAAAATTAGACGACGGCTTTACCACAGAGATCCTAAGAGTTTGCGTCCGTGATAGCGCACCAAAGAATACTTGTTCTTTTCTGTACGGCAGATGCTGGCGTATCTGGCAACAAATGGGCGGCAAACGCATGATAACCTACACGTTACAGAGTGAACCAGGCACGTCTTTGAAAGCTGCTGATTGGAAGATCATGGGCGAGACCAAGCCAGAAAAAAACGGTTGGCACAGAGAGTCAAGAGCGAGATCTTGGCAAAACGTGTACTCTGAACCAAAATATCGATGGGAAAAACATGAGCTTTGAGCATTTACCAGACGAAACCATAAAAGAAATTTTAATGATTAAGGATCGTCTTGAGGTTATGAAAACCAAAGACAAAGCCAAAGAATCCTTTCTCGAGTACATCAAGCATGTATGGCCAGAGTTTGTCGAAGGCGAACACCACCGTTTGTTTGCGCAAAAGCTCGAGGACGTAGCCAAAGGCAAGATCAAGCGTTTGATCGTGAACATGCCACCAAGACACACGAAATCTGAGTTTGCTTCGGTGTATTTTCCGTCTTGGTTCATGGGACTCAAGCCAAACACGAAAATTATGCAGACGACACACACCGCCGAGCTGTCGATTCGGTTCGGTCGAAAGGTTAGGAACCTTATGGATCAGAACGAATATAAGCAGATCTTCGATGATGTCGGGTTATCTGCGGATTCCAAGTCCGCGGGACGTTGGGAAACGAACAAAGGGGGCGAATATTTCGCTGCGGGTGTCGGTGGAGCCATCACGGGACGTGGTGCCGACCTCTTGATTATCGATGATCCGCATTCTGAGCAAGATGCACTCTCGCCGTCGGCGCTCGAAAGCGCGTGGGAGTGGTATTCGTCTGGACCACGACAACGTTTACAGCCTGGCGGTACCATTGTGATCGTCATGACACGGTGGAGTTCCATTGATTTGACCTCAAAACTGATCAAACGCATGGGCGAGGACAACGCCGATCAGTGGGAAGTCCTAGAATTACCCGCGATTTTGGACTCTGGCAAGCCGCTTTGGCCTGAATATTGGAAGCTAGAGGAGCTTGAAGCCGTGAAAGCTTCGATTCCCGTAGCTAAATGGAACGCGCAGTACATGCAGAACCCAACGAGTGAGGAAGGAGCGATTGTTCGCCGTGAGTGGTGGCAAATCTGGGAACACGAGGATCCACCCGCCGTTGAGTACATTATTCAGTCGTACGATACGGCGTTTTCCAAGAAACAAAGCGCAGACTTCTCAGCTATTACCACTTGGGGCATTTTCCGTCCGTCGGATGACGCGCCCGAATCGATTATTCTGCTGGATTCTAAGAAGGGACGCTGGGATTTTCCCGAGCTGAAGTCAATTGCGTACGACGAATACCTTACATGGAACCCGGACATGGTGCTGATCGAGGCACAATCGAGCGGTACGCCGCTGACCCAAGAGTTGCGCATGATGGGCATACCGGTGATCAACTACCGACCGTCGCGCGGTAACGACAAAGTGACACGAATGCACTCGGTCGCGCCGATGTTTGAGTCGGGTATCGTGTGGGCACCTGAGATGGGTTTTGCCGACGAGTTGATCGAGGAAGCGGCGTCGTTTCCGTACAGCGAACACGACGATTTGGTGGACTCGATGACGCAAGCTCTGTTAAGATTCAGGCAAGGTAATTTCATCACGCTTGATTCAGACGAGTTGATGGAAGATAATGAACTGAGAGAACACGTTTACTACTAGGAGCGATTATGCCAGGACACAGAAAAAACATGAAAAAAGTGCCAAAAAAAATAACTAAAAAACCAACTCAAAAACCAACTCAAAAACTTTCTGCTTTTGGAAAAGCTTTTTTTGAAGCAAGAAGAGATAAGGGCCCAAACTCTACTTTTCCCTTCAAAGGAAAACAATACAGCACAGTAACAGCCGATCAAGTTAAAGCAGCTGGTTTTAAAACTTTGCGCGAATATTTAAACTCAAGAAACCCAAAACCAATAAAACCAGGCAAGCCTGTTACAAAGAAAACAAAAGCTGGTGGTCCTTTTAGAAAATCTGCAACGGCTGTAGCGACTAAAACAAAAACCGCTCAAGCTAAAAAAAGAGACGCTAAAGTAGCTGAAAGAGCTAAAAGAAGAAAGGCAAGAACTCAAAAAGGTAAGTCATTCTTTAGCGGTTTAAGACAAAGAGCGAATAAAAGAAGAGATCAAAGACTAGGAAGATAGTCTAAGGAGAAAAAAATGGAATGGTTCAAAAAAACAATTGATTTTTTAACTGGCACAGAAAGAAAAAAAGTCAGAGCTAGAGATGAAGACGGCAAATTTGTTGCCGACGACAAATCAACTCCTGACGTTAACGAAGCTTACACAGAAGTTAGAGTCGAAAAAAAAGAAGACTAGCGCATGTCTGTAAACATCGACGAACTTTCTTTTGAGGAAGCTCGAGATCGCATGGAAAAGATCATAGCTTTTTTAGAAAAAGGTGAAATGTCTCTTGAAGAGCAAATGGAAGCTTACGAGCACGGCATCAAACTAACCGATCACGCCGAAAAATTATTAAACTCCGCAGAGAGAAGAGCTAAATCTATATCGAGCGATGCTTAGCGACTATCTAAAAATATACCTAACAGAGTTCACCGAAGAAACCGACGACAAGATTTACGCTGGGCCAAATATTTTTGCCACAGACTTTGACTCTGCGCAAGAAATAGCCGACACTATGGGACTAATAGTTATTGGAGAGCTTACCGATATCGTAAGCACAGAGTTAACAGGTAAGAAAAAGACACTACACTGATGGCGGATATAGAAAAAGCAATAGATGCAGAAGATCAAATAGATCTAGACGTTGAGAATCAAGACAAGTCAATCAAGGTCAGTCTGCCAGAAGACAGCGACATAGACTTAGCTAATTTTGAAACGCTTGAAGACGGCACCATATCTTTCGGTTCCGTGTTAGCGCCAGACATACAAGAAGAATTTAACGCAAACTTAGCAGAGCTTATCGATGAAGACGAGCTGACAGGCATTTACAACGATTTGATTGATGCCGTTGACGGCGACAAGTCATCGCGTCAAAACTGGGAGGACACCTACAAAGAAGGGCTCGAAACTCTCGGCATGAATTACGAAGAACGTTCGCAACCGTTTGAGGGCGCTTCAGGAGTTATGCACCCGCTACTTGCAGAATCGGTCACTCAGTTCCAGGCGCAAGCTTACAAGGAGTTAATACCTTCAAACGGTCCTGTGCGCACACAAGTCATCGGTGCGGTCACGCCAGATTCCGATGCTCAAGCCGACAGAGTGCGCGAGTTCATGAATTACCAACTGATGAGCGTCATGGAAGAGTACGACAGCGAAACCGATCAGCTATTGTTTTACTTACCGCTATCTGGATCTGCGTTCCGTAAAGTTTATTACGACAACAACTTACGTCGAGCGGTGTCGCGTTTCGTGCCCGCCGAAGATCTTGTTGTGCCCTACGCCACCACCGATATTTACAGCGCCACCAGAATAACGCACATCATCGAAATGCCGATGAACGACGTGCGTAAATTACAACAAGCGGGTTTCTATCGTGACGTTGACATATCAACGAGTGCGATCATTGACGATAACTACGATGAGGTGCAATCAGAGATAGACGATCTGCAAGGCATCGAACCAAGCTACAACGAAAGCGATACTTGCAACGTTTACGAAATACACACCGAACTGGATCTACCAGGCTACGAGGATCTAGACGAAGAAGGCGAACCAACGGGCATCAAACTGCCGTACGTCATAACTTTGTCCACTAATTCAAGCGAAATCCTATCGATTCGTAGGAACTACAAAGCCAACGATATTACCAAGAAACGTATTAACTATTTTGTTCACTACAAGTTTTTACCAGGTTTAGGCTTTTACGGCTTCGGGTTGACGCATATGATTGGTGGGCTATCCAAAGCGTCAACCTCCATTTTGCGACAATTGATTGACGCGGGCACGCTATCGAACTTACCCGCTGGTTTCAAAGCAAGGGGTATCCGTATTCGTAATGACGATCAACCGTTACAGCCTGGAGAGTTTCGTGACATGGATGCACCAGGCGGTAGCCTACGGGATGCGTTTGTGCCGTTACCGTTCAAAGAACCCTCGGGCACATTACTGAATTTATTAGGCACATTGGTTGATAGCGGTCGAAGATTTGCAGCGTTGGCGGACATGCAAATCGGTGACGCTAATCAAGCAATGCCCGTTGGTACCACGGTCGCATTGTTAGAGCGTGGTACCAAAGTCATGTCAGCCATTCATAAACGTTTGCATTCTTCGCAACGCTTTGAGTTTGGTTTATTGGCAAAAGTATTCGCTGAATACTTACCGCCAGAATATCCGTACATGACATCCAACGGCGATCGCATGATCAAACAAATAGACTTTGACGATCGTGTCGATGTCTTGCCCGTATCGGATCCGAACATATTCTCCATGAGTCAACGTGTTATGTTGGCACAAGAGATACTAACGGTCGTAAATTCAAACCCACAGATACACGGGCCGCAAGGAACTTACGAAGCTTATCGCAGAATGTATTCTGCTATGGGCGTACAGAACATCGAACGCTTGTTACCTCCACCACCGCAACCGATGCCAACTGACCCTGCAACGGAAAACCAATTGCTACTGTCTGGACAACAGGTACAAGCGTTCCCTGGACAAGACCACGATGCGCACATCAACGTGCATTTATCGTTTGCGCGTACCACTAACGTGATGACCAATCCGCTTATTTTAGGCGCCGTGCAAGGCCACGTTTATCAACACGTCGCGTTGCGTGCTGCCGAGTTGGTGGAACAACAAAACCAACAAGATCCTGGCTACATGCAGACCATGCAAATGATTCAACAAATGCCACCCGAACAAGCTCAGATAATGTTGCAACGAATGCAAACGGCTGTGGCTAGAGACGTAGCACAAGTACAAGCTACTTTGATGGAACAAGTGAACGCTGCCTTCGTGCCACCAGCACCACCGCCAGATCCTTTGGTTGAGTTGCGCGATAAAGAATTAGATATCAAAGCTCAAGACGTCGATAGAAAACGCGAAGAGTTTTTTGCTAAACAACAGTTCGATGCACAAAAAGTTATGCAAGATATGCAACTAGCACAAGACAGATTAAACGTTACTCAAGAGATAGCGAGAATGAAAGACGATCTAGGTAGAGATAGATTGGACGCATCGAATAGAATTAAACAAGCAGAATTATTAATTAAAAGGGATAAGTAATTGTCAGTGTCTGTACGCAACTTCATAACCCTCCCCAAGGATCGCTTGTCAGGCACTGACTCCTAGTTATGAGTGATAATCCAGAAGCCTTTGTATATCAAGCCGAACTCGATAGAGTGGTTGACGGCGACACGATCGACATAATTTTAGATCTTGGTTTTGACGTGAAACTGCACAAACAGCGCGTACGTCTGCACGGCATTGATACTCCAGAATCTAGAACTAGAGATCTAGCTGAAAAAAAATTAGGTCTTGCCGCGAAAGAAAGATTGCAAGAATTATGCGTCGGTAAATTTAAAATAAAATCTTTAGGCAAAGGCAAGTACGGCAGAATATTAGGCATACCGTACACCGAAGACGGTGAAGATATTTGTCAAATATTGATAAAAGAAGGGCATGCGGTTGAGTATTACGGCGGCAAAAAAGTAAAAATTTGGGGAGACTATTAGGTGGATGCAGTAAACCTAGCTGATTGGTTGTTAAAAAAAATTAATCAAAGACAACAAGATATACTTGAAACATTAGGTGCGGGTAATATACAATCCGTGGAAGACTATCGCTTCCACATTGGAGAATTAACAGCACTTCGCTCCTTGGAAGCAGAAATAAGAGAGGCGCTGCAAGAAGAGGAATAATCGATGTCAGAACTATCAGTTCCAAAACACATCGCAGAAGAAAGAGCAAAAGCGAAAGCGCAAGAAGCCACAAACGTAGATTCAGCTTTCGTAGAACCAGACAACAGAGTGCTCGATCCGTCTCTGTTAGACAAATCACTACTAGAAAGATTACCAAGTCCCACCGGCTGGCGACTCCTAGTTTTACCTTATCAAGGCAGAGCTGTCACCGAAGGTGGAATTCATTTAACCAGTTCAACTTTAGAACGCGAATCGTTAGCGACCGTGGTTGCTTACGTTTTGAAAGTTGGGCCTACGGCTTACCAAGATGAAGGTAAGTTTGAAGGCGTTGCTTGGTGTAAGGAAAAAGACTGGGTATTGATTGGTCGTTACGCTGGCGCGAGGTTTCGCCTAGAAGACAACCATGAGGTAAGGATAATTAACGACGATGAAGTTATTGGAACGATTGCAGATCCTGACGACATTAAAACTTTATAGGTGATTTATTATGGCTGAACAAGAAGAATACAAACTACCAGAAATATCGGAAGAGCAGATTGAAAAAGCTGCTATGCCCATTGGTAAAAGAGTAAACGAAGATGTTTCTGAAGAAACTCAATTTATTGAGTTAGACGATAACAAAGACGAACTCAAACCTTTACAAGAAGACGACATCACAGAGGACTTTGAAACAAGTCAAAAAGTTGTTGAGGAAACCAAAGATAAATCTGAGGTCGAAAAGAAAGCTGCCTACGCGCAGAACCGAATCAACAAAGCAGTAGCGCAAGCGAAAGACTTTCAACGCAGAGAGTTGATGGCTGTTCAATACGCTAAACAACTGCAAGAAGAAAACGAACGTTTAAAAACAAGCAAGCAAACGTTTGAAGAAGATATGTTCGAAAGTCGCAAAAACGAAACCGACGCTGCAATCGAATTAGCAAAACAAGCGCATAAACAAGCGGTTGAAGCTAACGATTCAGATTCAATTTCTAGAGCGACAGAAGCTTTGAGCACAGCAATAGCTGAGAAAAAATTTATTGAAGCAAGCGAATCCAGAGTAAAAATGGAAAAAGCTAACGCTCCAAAAGAACAAACTACACCAGAGGCTGTTCAACCTGCACCGCAAGTTGAAGAGTACAGCGAACCATCGCCAAAAGCTCAAGGTTGGGCTGAAAAAAACGCTTGGTTTGGATCCGACAGAATAGCTACCAACGTAGCTTTGTCGATTCATGAAGAGTTAGCAGGCGAAGGTTTTGATTTAAACTCTGATGAGTATTACAATGAATTAGATACTAGGCTGAAGAACGAATTGCCTAACAGGTTTAATAACGTGGAAGCTGACCAAAAACCCGTCCAAACGGTTGCTTCACCATCACGCACAACATCAAGCGGACGCAAACAAAGTAATCGAGTGGAGCTTTCTCCAAGCGAGCAAAGATTGGCGAAACGTTTAGGCGTTTCATTTAAAGATTACGCAATACAAAAAGCGAGGTTACAAAAATCGTGAGTAAGGAAACAAATACAGTTAACAAAACTCCTAGGTCTGAAGATACTAGGGAATCTAAAAAAGCCAAACAGCCTTGGACTCCTCCAAGTATGTTAGAAGTACCTAACGATCCGCCTCCGGGCATTAAGTATCGTTGGATACGAGCGGAAGTTTTAGGTTTCGATGATCGCAGCAACGTCTCTAAGAGATTTAGAGAAGGTTGGGAGCCAGTTAAACCTGAAGAGGTTCCTGGTTACGATTATCCTACAATTGATGATGGTCGTCATGCTGGCGTCATCGGTGTTGGTGGGTTGATACTCTGCAAAATTGACGAGAACGTTGTCGAACAACGTGATCAGTATTATCAACAACAAACCGCTAACCAAATGACAGCAGTTGACAATGACCTAATGCGTGAAGAGAATCCTGCTATGCCTATCTCTAGAGAAAGGAATAGTAAGGTTTCATTTGGTGGGGGAACTAAGAATTAATAGTTCTTCTTTATTTTAACGTTTGGAATTTAAGTCGAAAATAACATGGCAAACGAAACTACTAAAATGGGCTTGATCCCAGTTAGAAAGGTCGGTGGACAATCGTGGACAGGCGGACAACAAAGATACAGAATCGCAAGTGGCGCAACTACTGCTATCTTCCAAGGTGATTTGGTAACTCAACTCACTGCTGGAACTATCGGTAGACATGCTGCAAGTGGTACTGTACCAATTGTTGGTGTCTTTAACGGTGTCTCATACACTGATCCTACTACTGGCGAACAGGTCTTTAAAAATCACTACCCTGGTAGCATCGCCGCAAGCGACATTATCGCCAACGTGATAGATGACCCAATGGTCGAATTTAGCATACAGTCAGATGAGGCATTCCCTATAACTGACTTGTTTGGTAACTTTGACGTAGTTGAGTCTTCTCCTGTTGGTGACACAAGTTCTGGAACTTCGAACATTCAATTAGATACTTCAACTGGAGCTACAACAGCTACGCTTCCTTTGAAAGCTATTGATATTTCGCAAGATCCAGAAAATTCCGATACAGCAAGCGTTGGCACTAACGTAATCGTGGTTATACAAAACCACGTTATGGGCGTGAAAGGCGCTGGCTTAGCGTAAGAGGTTTAATAATGGCAATATCTAGAGCACAATTAGCAAAAGAATTAGAGCCTGGTTTGAATGCTCTTTTCGGAATGGAGTATCAAAGATACGAAAACGAGCACGCTGAAATTTACGACACAGTTTCTTCTGACAGAGCGTTTGAAGAAGATGTGCTACTCGTAGGTTTCGGTAACGCCCCTACAAAGACTGAGGGACAAGGTGTAAGTTTTGATACAGCTTCAGAATCATACAGTGCTCGATACACTCACGAGACAGTTGCGTTAGCATTTGCTCTCACAGAGGAAGCTATCGAAGATAACTTGTATGACAGACTTGGTGCAAGATACACAAAAGCATTAGCTAGAAGTATGGCGCACACTAAGCAAGTCAAATCTGCTGCTATATTGAATAACGCCTTCAACTCAAGCTTTACTGGTGGAGATGGGAAAGAGCTTTGTGCTACTGACCACCCTCTATCTAGTGGCGGCACGTTGAGTAACGAGTTAAGCACTGCTGCTGATTTGAATGAAACTTCTTTGGAAAATTCATTGATCGATATAGCTAACTTCAAAGATGACAGGGACATGATCCTTGCTCTTAGAGGTATGAAACTAATCGTTCCTACAAATCTACAGTTTGTTGCTGACAGACTCATGGGCACACCAGGAAGAGTTGGCACTTCTGACAACGACATTAACGCCGTAAGAAACATGGGCATGGTGCCTGATGGTTACGTCGTCAATCACTTCTTAACAGATACAGATGCGTTCTTTATCAAAACTGATTGCCCTGATGGGTTTAAGCATTTTGAAAGAACTCCTTTGTCTACTGCTATGGAAGGTGACTTTGACACGGGTAACATGCGTTTCAAGGCGAGAGAAAGATACTCATTTGGGTTCTCTAACCCAAGATGTGTATTCGGTTCACCAGGAGCGTAAACAAACAGATCTTAATGAAGTTCTAATCTCTGCTTTATAACTCAAAGAGATTAAACAAAGGGGCATTTATTTGCCCCTTTTTTTTGTTATAATCAAAAATCAACTAGGGACAACATTAACTATTTATCGACTGACCTAGCAGACAAGCCGAGACGATAAATATAATTAAGGAGACTTAATATGGCAAAATCAACTTTCAGTGGACCAGTAAAATCACTGGCAGGATTTATTTCTGCTGGTAATGCAAACGTGGTCAGTTTAACCGCAGACACAACTTTAACCGTGGCTGCACACGCAGGAAAAATTTTAACTACTAACGATGCTGACGGTAAATTTACTTTACCTAGTATTGTTGCTACTGCTCCGGGCAGAGACGACGATCCTAATCAATTAAATAATTTAGGAGCTACTTTCTTCTTCGTAGTAGAAACAGCAGCTACTGACATGGATATCAAAACCGATGGTACTGATAAGTTTGTCGGTGGGCTTTACACAGGTAAAGACGATGCTACTGGTAAAACTTTTATATCAGCCGCTAGTAACGATGTAATTACAATGAACGGATCAACAAAAGGTGGCTTAGCAGGCAGTATCGTAAAAGTAACTGCTATGGCTTCTGCTAAATACGCAGTAGAAGGTATCATCTTAGGTTCAGGCACTATAGTTACGCCATTTGCTGACGCATAATAGGAGATAAATTATGGCTGATACAGTAACTTCACAAACCATAGCTGATGGCGACAGAATCGCCGTTTTAAAATTTACCAATGTCAGTGATGGCAGCGGTGAATCAGCTGTAAAAAAAGTTGATGTATCTGCACTTGCTGCTAACAGTCAAGGTGAAACTTGCACTGGTGTAAAGGTAGCAAAGATTTGGTGGGCATGTAGAGGTATGGGCGTCAATTTAGAGTTTGACGCCTCTACCAACGTATTGATTACAGGCTTGCCAGCAGATAGCACAGGCGATGAGTATTACGACGAAGTGTTTAGCGGTATTCCAAACAATGCAGGATCTGGTAAAACAGGCGACATTGATTTTACTACCGTAGGTCACAGTAGCGGAGATACTTATTCAATCATCTTAGAATTAATAAAAACTTACGCTTAATAGGTAAAATATGTATAAGAAAACAAAAGGTTATGCTACGGGTGGCATGGTCAAAAAGACCAAGGGCTACGCTAAAGGTGGCATGACCAAGAAAACCAAAGGCTATGCAATGGGCGGCGCAGCTAAAAAAACTAAAGGCTACGCTAAAGGTGGTATGGCTAAAAAGACCAAAGGATACGCTATGGGCGGAATGGCTAAAAGAACTAAGGGCTATGCGAAAGGTGGCATGGCTGGCAGAAGAAAATAGTTTGTGCCAAACTTAATTAGTAATATCCCGTACTTTAGGTGTTGGGTAAGGAGAGAGTTTACATGCAACCACACTGACTACCATGGAGAGTTTATCCATGCGTATGCGATTGCAGTTAATACCATACCAGACAGATCTTTAAGCTTTCAGGTCGTGTTCACAGGTTGTGAAATAGACAACGATGACTGGACTGAAGGCAATATTCATGGTGGCGCTATGTGGGCACGATTGCCCATACAAGCCATGGTCGCTGATATACCTTTAAAAAAGTGGCCTGAACCCATGGAAGATCATCTAGCGCAGCCTTGGGACTGCGAATCGAGAGATCATTCAGTAATCACTATGGATAGAGTCAGCTCTAGTCCATGGATTTGTAAGATAGGCAATAAATTTCACACAGGTAAATATCTGTTTACTGTTGACTATACTAACAATGAGATAGCAGATGATCCCGCTCAACATAAACAATCACATGTGTTATATTTAACCGACGCTGGAAAGTGGACTGGAAACTTTGTTGCTTTACCAAACAACAGAGTTAGGGCAACAAGCCCGGCATTGTGGCGAACTGGAGAAGGTGCGCCAGACTTCATGCCTTCGCAGTGGACACACTCAGCAGAAGGACATGAGAGTTATTTGGATCCCAATATAACTTTTAACAATTTATACGAGGATTGAAATGGCAACTTCTAACAGCACAAATTTTGAACCAAACGTAACGGAGTTCGTTGAAGAGGCTTTCGAACGTTGCGGTTTAGAATTAAGAACAGGTTACGATTTAAAAACTGCTAGAAGATCTATTAACTTAATGTTGGCTGAGTGGGCTAACAGAGGTTTGAATCAGTGGACAATAGAACAAGATACGCAAACTGTCACTGAGGGCACCAGCACTTACACTTTAAATGCAAATATAATAGATATTTTAGACGTTGTTGTTAGAAGAACTGTCAATCAAACTCAAACAGATATCAGCATGGATAGGATTGGTAGAAGCGAATATTTAAATATTCCTAACAAAAATACTAAAGCCAGACCTACACAATTCTTTTTAGACAAACTAAACACTCCAGTGTTAAAAATCTGGCCATCGCCAGAAAACTCAACCGATGTTTTAGTGTTTAACAAGATAGTTAGAATGGACGATGCTGATACTGCTTTGAATACAATGGATATGCCGTTTAGGTTTTATCCTTGTTTCGTTGCTGGACTAGCTTATTACCTATCCATGAAAAGAGCTCCAGAAAGAACCATGACTTTGAAAGGCGTATACGAAGAGGAGTTTAGAAGAGCAGCAGATCAAGACGAAGACAGAGCATCTTTACGAGTTGTTCCTTATCATCAAGGGTACTAATGGCAAAAGCTGTAGGAAAAAACGCTTACGGTATATGCGACATAAGTGGTTTTCGTTATCCGTTAAAAGATATGAAGCGTACCTGGGACGGGCTCTTGGTGGGTCCAGACCAATGGAATGCTAAACATCCACAACTAGAACCAAGAAGACACGTTACTGACGCTGAAGCTCTAAGCAATCCTAGACCAGATCAAGACGCTGACGGCGGTAAAGGTTATGTGGTGATAACGGCAAACTTAATCACGCAGAACTTTTCTATGATTAACGATTCGTTGCCAAAACTATTTGAAGTTGGCAGATCCGTAGGTTCGGTTGGTGATGTTACTGTTACCGTAGATATACCAGCAAATAGAGCTACGCCTAGCGGTCTATCTGCCACTGTCTCTTTAGGAACAATATCTGTTACAGGCACCACAGTGAACGAAACTTTAACAGGTCAGGCAGCTACATCTGGGTTAGGCACACCAAGCGTTACCACGTCATCGTTAACTACATACACCGTTACCGTTGCTTCTGGAACTAACTCTTACGGCACTGGTAATAAATATTATTTAAACGGATCGGTTAGTCCGACCATATCGTTATCAGAGGGCAGCACTTATAGGTTTGACCAATCAGACTCTTCTAATAGCGGACACCCGCTTAGATTTTCTACTACGGCTAACGGCACCCACGGCGGTGGTTATGAATACACAACAGGCGTTACCACTAATGGAACTCCAGGTAGTTCAGGTGCGTACACACAAATAACGGTAGCCTCTGGAGCACCAACACTATATTACTATTGCACAAACCACTCTGGCATGGGTGGCACGGCTAACACACCTTAATGCTATAATTAATTATGACTTACGCAGAACTAACAACATTGATACAAAATTTTTGTGAAAGCACAGAAACAACTTTCACGGCAACCATACCTGACTTTGTTAAAAACGCAGAAGAAAGAATATTTGAACTGGTGCAGTTTGATTTTTTTAGAAAGAACGTACAAGGTAATTTAACAACGGGTAACAGATTCTTAACAACACCAACAGATTTCTCTAGCAGCTTTTCTTTAGCAGTAATAGATGGCAACAACGACTATGAGTTTTTATTAAAAAAACATCCTAGCTTTATGCAGGAATACACCGTTGATGTATCCGATACTTCTTTGAGAGGCAAACCTTTGTACTATGCAGACTTTGATAAAGAGCTGTCTACTGCATCGAATAACGGTAGCACCATAATTGTTGCGCCAGTTCCAGACAGTAACTACAGCGTTGAACTGCATTATTTATACAAGCCAACTAGCATAGTTTCAGATACAACTGGAACTTGGTTATCAAGCAATGCTAGAAACGCTTTATTATATGGATCTCTGGTTGAAGCCTATACATTTTTAAAAGGCGAACCAGACCTTATGGCTCAGTATGAAAATAGATTTCAACAAGAAATACTTAGGTTGAAAAACAAAGCTGAAGGTAGAGGAAGAAGAGATGAGTACAGATACGACTCTTTAAGAACGCAAGTAACTTAACGTAAACAAAACAAGGAGAAATAATGGATAAGATAAAAGATCTTGAGGGTAAAAAAGTAGCTATTGTAGGGCTAGGACAAAGTTGGTTTGACTTTGCATTAGCTAAAACTAACGGCACAAAGTTTGATGAGGTGTGGGCAATCAACGCGGTCGGTAACGTAATCTATCACGACAGAGTTTTTATGATGGATCCTGCGTCTAGATTTTTTGATAGCGATGACGCGGGTTTTCAAACCGATGGAGCCGTTGAAATGTTAACAAATCATCAAGGCCCAATATATACATGCGAAGTTGATGACAGATGTCCAGGTCACGTTGCCTATCCGATTAAAGAAGTTTTAGAAGAAACTAACTGTCATTACTTAAATAACACGGTTGCTTATGCCATAGCTTTTGCTTTTTGGAATAAAGTAGGTGCTTTGCATTTATTCGGTATAGATTTTGGTTACAAGGGTAATTTATATTTTGCTGAAGCGGGACGAGCTTGTTGTGAATACTGGCTTGCTCTTTGCATGAAAGAAGGCATAGAAGTCGGTGT
>CAACVD010000699.1_pt1 | contig 16202 bp, 18 predicted proteins | sample 2381771 | NCBI WGS metagenome assembly CAACVD01 (sample SAMEA5211965, study PRJEB30684) | marine metagenome | biome: Marine; feature: Epipelagic; material: Water | collected 2015-10-15 | depth 15 m | reverse complement strand
GACCTTGTTCGTTTACTCTTGTGGCTGATGAGCCTCTTGTAAAGTCAAAGTCTGCGTCTATTACTTCTTTTACGCTTACGTTGTCTATTGATGCATTTGTTCCACTTAATGGATTTATTCTTAAAAGACCATCGGTGGTTGGTTGCCCATAATAAGTATAAATCCCTGTTTCAGTAAAATAACCGTAGATAGAGCTACTAAAATTTACACCAATACCAATTCTCAAACCGCCACTTGTTATTTCTGTTATTTCAAATGTAGCTTTATATATTTTTGACGTATCTAAAACATCTTGATATATACTTCCTGTTGTTGAATTTGTTGCAGTTGCCTTACCATTAGCAATACTCCAAGAACTTCCATAACTCCAATCGCTATCAGTATCAAAGCCACCATTAGTAATTAATTCACTACCAAAAGTTCTAACTGGCTTAACACTATGTAAAGAGCCATTATCGTAAGCAGTAGGTGTTAGTAATATACTTGGCTTAGGGCTTATAGCAGCCATTAGCTTATCTGTTTCGTTGCTATTCTCGTAATTGTCTGAACGTACAAACATTTCGTTAGTCGCATCAAACTTCTCGTAAGTATCGCCCCAAGCAATATCGTTTACTGCATTACCCCAATTACTTCTATGATATATTTCGTTTGCCATATTATGTCGTTAATTCTGTTAATTCTGCATCTGTTAATGCTGTATCGTAATATCTTAAATCTTTTACTTTTCCGTAGAAATCATTTGAGCCAGTTGCGTCTTGTAATTGCAATTTATTCAATCCTATCGGTGTATTACCACTTGGGTCTGTTGAGGCTTCTGTTCCATTAACCCACAAGGCAAAGTCATTTTCTTTGTATTTAACTGCAATTTTATTAAAATCAGTTGCACTACTCAACAAACTAAAACCACTTGCTTGAAAAGAACTACCGCTATAAATGTGATAATCTATTCTGTTAGCTATTGTTCCGTAAAAAATCTCTAATCTATCGCTTGAACCACCATCACTTAAACTTATTCTTCTGCTTGTTCCATCATTAGATAGAGCAGCTATCTCAGCATAAAGTACACCCTCGTTATCGTTGAATGTATTAGCATCTCCAGCATTGTTACAAACATCTGCGTTTCTTGTTGTAAAACCAGTAGATAAGTTTGGTATGTAAGATGTTGAATAAGATTGCTGCTCAAGCTGTGCGCCAAAAATATAAGCGTACTCATCTCCATCAGCATCCCAAGTAGTTTGTGCATCGCTTTCATTTAAGAATATTTGCAAACTCGCTGAACTTGTTGCGGCTGTGTTACCTGTTTCGGTAAGTGTACATCTGTACCAGCCATTACCATAATCTTCTATGCTTGACTGCCCCCCAGCATCCACAGTGCCTACTACACCGTTTTGTATGTCAAACCAAGCTCTAACTGTACTTGAAGAACCATTAAAGCGAAGTCTAATAAAATTTAGGTTGCCTTTTTTTACAAACAAAGAACCAGTTATAGCACCGCTTACAATAGCAAAAGTGTCGCTATTCAGTTGGTGGTTTGCATCTGAATTAGTAGCCAGTAACTTATAAGCAGTTGGTTTTCCTGTTGGTGCTGGTATTGTTGCAGCAGATACAGTTGTTGAAGATACAGTCCATTGACTGAAGTCCTCGCTATAAGGCACTAAGTTAGAACTTGATGGCTCTAAAAGTAAATTAGGGCAGTTAGAGTTTAACCAGTCAAGTCTTGGAATGTCTGCCGCAACCTCTTCAATAAGTCCATCCTTACGAACTCTTGTTCCAGCAGTCGGCGTATCTCTATCATAGGTAAAATCCCCACTACCGTCATTAGGCAATATAGAATACACCGTTCCAGTGTTATATCCGCTTGGTATTAATGCTAACTTTGGATTGCTCATTTCTTATTTATTTGTCCTAATATACTATCTTCTAATTGTATCTTGCTAAGGTATTTCTTTAGCTTAACAACATTGACCTTTTTAGGCTTGTATATGTTTATCTTTTTCTCTTTCATTATATGTACCAGCCACCTGTATAGTTAACATCTCTGTCTGGATTCATCTCCTCATTGGCACTGCTTGTGTACTCTGGGAATAAATTAGAGTAATTACAAATGTAATCTAAGAACCGCTTAGTATAAAACTCAGCAGTATCATTCATTCTTTGAGCCAAGTAAGTCATATCCTCATGTGTAGCTGTCTCAGAGCTTTCTGAGATGTGCTTCCCAACGCCTCCATTAGTGATAGAGAACATCATATAAGGCAGTATCGTTGACTGCGTGTACCATATTAGCATAGGCTTGATATAGTCGTCTAAGAGGGTCTTATAATTAGAATTAGCAGCTTGAGATATTTCTCCAGAAACAACAAGTTGCTGTATCTTTTTGTATAGCTTACCACCTAAATAGTTTTGTATGTGTAAGTCCTGAGCAACCTCAATATATTGAACGATTTTGCTGCTGTCAACATTACCGTCAATAATAGACCTTTTCTTAAGGTCGGCTACGCTTATAAATAGTGCTTTTGTTGACATTATTCCTCTTCGTCTTTTAGTTCTACTTCTATCTCGTTTATCTCCTGTTCAACCTCAACCTGTGAGCTTAGTTTCTCTCCAGTCTCTTCCTCTCTTTTTACTTTAGTAGATATGTTGTCTAACTCTGTAAATTCAATAGGCTGTAAGGTTATAAAGTACAAGTCTAAGTCAATATCGTTGAACTTTAATATGTCTTCTAGTGCCTCAATAATTCCGTCTTGTAATGGTCTTATAATTACGTTATCCATAAGCACAGCAGCCGTTCTAAGCTCCTCTGCGTTATTTCCGAAGCCAGTGTTATCTTTGATGCCTAAAAGTATCGGAGAAACGATGCCATGACCTAACATAATCTTTTCTCTAGCTTCATCAGACATAAATTGATATTGTGCATGAGCGTCAGGCAAGTGTATAGGCTCTATATCTGCCTTAGTGTCTTGTGACTCGTTAAATGCAATTATAAATTTACCTGCGTTGCTAGAACCTGAGAACTTCTCGTAGATTTTGCGTTCTAATGCCGCTTGAGTTTCTTCAGGTGGTGTGCCGTTATTGAAGTTAATCAATAAACTTGGTTGCAGACCATTCTTGATGTTGTTTATGTGATAATTAGATACCTCCTGCTCTAAGTTGCAGTATTGTAAGCATCCGTTATAATCTACAGGGGCGTAATAATAAAAGCCGCTTCTGTAAGGTTTTACGATGTATAGCTCGTTTTGTTGCTTCTTGCCTCCGTTACCAAATGTAGGTATTCTCTTGGGCTTGTCAGTAGTCTTATACTCAGCCCAGTTTGGGTGGTAGTAATAAGCCTTTATAACTCCGTTAGCGTCACACTTCTCAGCTCTCAGCGTTTCCATAGGAAAGTGAGATACCTTAAGTATTCTAGTCTTTCTCTTGTTGTATGTTACCTGTATAGCAGCTTGCCCTAACATCTTGTAGTCGTGAGCTATTCTCTTTACAGTTCTCTTCTTGAGAAGGTTCTTCATCTCAATGTACTGCTCTGGCTTATCTTCTCTGTTTGTAGCTTCTAATCCTCTACCAGCAATCATATCAACAATACCATTGATACAACGAGAGTTCGTTGGAGAACCCATGTAGTTGTCTATAAGAGTCTTGAAGTAGTTGTTATCTTCTCCATACTTAACCCAATCCTTGTTGTATTGTTCCTCAACTAAGGGGGTTTGGTAGCCAGATAACTCTATTATTCTAATGTTTTTACTTTCCATTTTTAAATATATAACAATTTTAATTCAGGACACTTTCTAGGTAGCGTCAGAGTCGTATATGAAATAATCATCATTGTTGTTGTACTGCGTGTAATCAGCAGCAGTATTCATCTCTCCACTAAACCTAACAATATCCCTATACAAAGGAACACCAGATTCAATCAGTATAACTGATAAGGTTGTGTCGCTGTCAATAGAAGAAAGAAAGTCAGAGTCTGTTATATCAAATGTCAAAGTGCTTCCTTGAGTGTATGTAAACGTAGACTCCTCTATAATCTCTTTGGACTCTTGGTTTATTACCTTTACAGAACTTCCTGTTCCTTCTCTGCCAGTTACATTAAGTGTAATTGTTGGCAAGTTATTTACGTCTGCTATTGTCATAGTATTATAACAACAAACAGGTGTTTTTGTTTTATTTAATAAAAAAAGGGGCTAATGTTAAACAAGAGCCCCCTAATATTAAAGATGATTAGTTATTACGGATTCATAACGGCAGTATTAATCTCAAATCCAGCCGCATCTCCCATAAGTGTTGAATCTACAAATAATGCAGGTCTAGTTTCTTTACCTTCAAATGAGATGTTGTAACCATTAAGGTCTCCCATAGCACCGCCAGTAGATGTATTTACTGAAACTTCAACTCCGTTTTGAGCTCCAGCTAAACGGAATTTTCCGTTATAGTCCTCTATAATTATATGAGGTCTACCGTAAGACATAAGCTTTAATTGAGCTTGTGTTTTAAGGTCTTGAACCTTTAGTACAATATTTCCTGTTTGAGTCCAGAAAGAAGTTCCATTGTCTCTTGAGTTCTCGTTAGTTTCCTCAAAAGTGTTGTTTTCTCCTCTTAGCTCAAATTTATAAACCGTAACAGCCGCTGTTAATGCGGTAATCTGCTCATCAGCATCAAGGGTCAATCCGTCAAACATACCGCTGTTAAAATTAGCAATATATAAGTTTCTTAATCCACCGACTGCCTCCTTGCAAGCTTCTAGCCTGCCTCCTGTGAAATCACATGACATAGTTTTATATTTTTATTGTTAAACAAAAAAGGGGTGGGATAGACACCCACCCCCTTATATTAAATGAACAGGTTATTAAGCTGTGTAGTATACAATCTCAGCTCCAAAACCATACTGGATTCCTGAAGTGAAACGTGCGATTACACGGACATTCTGTGAACCGTCTAAGTCAGACATGTCTAAAACTTTTACTTGGTTTAAGTCAGACAATACGCCTGTACCGAAGTATAAGTTAGAAGATTGAGCAGCTACCATTTTGTTATCTGCAAGACCGTTAGCCAAGAATACAGATACTCCATCAAAAGATAAAGCTCCGTTGTCATACCACTGTGTTCCTTTGTTGTCAGAACCAGCAGCACCTAAACCTTGAGCTCCAAATCCGCCTAATGCACGAACGTAAGCTTTCATTACGTTTTTAGAAACGTATAATTTAAGGTCTTCTTTTCCGTAGATAGCAGAAGGAATAGCGTCAACCACTTTGCCCATTTCAGCAATTACGTTAGAAGCGTCAACTGTAGTTCCAGGTACGTCAATAACGTCTCCGTCAGCAGCAAATAAAGTAGTAAATCCGTCTAAAGTCGAGTCATCACTAGGGGAAGATTTATCTCCAGACCAAATCATAGTTTCCATTTCTTCAGCTACTTTAGCAGCAACGTGGCCTACTAAGTAATCAGCGAAAGATGGAGGCAAGCTGTCAAATGCAGAATAGCCCATAGAGATAGCATCCCAGTCAGAACGAAAATCGTCCTTACATAGTTGCAAGTTAACCTGAAAAGTCTCTGGCTGTAAGATTCTCTCATCGAGAGTTACAGAAGAACTGTCAGTAAAGTCGCAAGTATCTCCAGCAATCAAAGCTCCTGTTGCAAGAGACTTGATTACGGCTTTAAACTTGACGTTTGGTTTTACTGTAACACCACCATTTTCAATAGTGTTAGCAGATAATAATGCAGCAGAGATAAAGCCTTGCAATTTCTCACCAGCATAAGTTGTGTTAATAGTTGTTGTTGTTGCCATTTTTATTTAGAATAATTAATTATTAAACATTTTGTTAAACACTCTGTCTTTAGTAGTCATTGGTCTGTTTCCGCCAATAACAAATCTAGCTTTGCTTTCAACGCCAGACTCAGGAGAGTGAGAAATTTCCTCAGCATCTTCTGATAAATCAGAACTTAATTCTGCTGGTACTTCTTTTTTATACTCTTCTTCTTTTTTCATAAGACTTTCAATTACTTCCATGAATTCTTTTTTCATGTCATATAAGTCTTGCTTAGTTGCGTATTCAGGAGCAGCAGCTTCTTCTTCTACCACTTCTTCTTCTACAACCTCTTCTTCTTCAGCTAGCTCAGTAGTTTCTTCTACTACTTCTTCGCTAACTTCTTCTTGAGCTTCTAACTCAACGTTCTCTACTACTTCCTCAGAAGATAACTCCTCTTTGACTTCCTCTACAGGAGCCTCAGATACTTCTGCTTCAGCAGATAGAAAAACATTCTGTAGTTTCTCTAAAATTTCTGTAGCTTTCATAAATTAAAGGTTTTTATATTAGTATAACAATTAAGTTAAAGTTTATTTCATTTTCGACCTAAGCCTTTTTCTGTATAATAAACCATTCCGCACCGTCACTCCATAATTGTATGCCCTCAAATGCTTTGTTTATTTCATAGGCAGTTTCGCTATTGTCAATACTTTGACCAGATTTAGGAATTAATTTAACTCTTGTGCTGGCTGAGAATGTTCCGTCAGAAATAAACCTAATTGCTCTATTAGTATTATTTGTAGACGTGCAATCTGGCAGAGTCATTGTCATACTTCCATTTGAACCATCCCAAGTTAGCCTTATTAACTCAGCATTTTCAACGTCTCTTAGTGTACTCAGGTCAATATCGTTTCCATCACTTACCGTAATATTTTCAGGAACTAAATAATTAACTATCTCTTTTTGCAGATTGCCAAATGTTATCTTCTTAGTAGTTCCTCCGTCAACAACTACAAATTCATCAGCACTTACTAAATCAGTAGTCTCTGTTAATTGTGATATTTTTTTATTAGACATTATAATTTAATTTTATTGTTATTTTCTTGTCGCAACTCAAAGCCATTCTCCTGAAGCAAATAATACTCTAGAACCCCAGTAATTACTCCTATACCTTGCTTCCAGTAGTCAGGAGCGTTACAGTCCTTACAGTTGTTTATAGTGTATGTGTTTTTACACTTGCAATACGTTGCTCTCATTTCTTGCTTGATTTAGGGTGTTTAGCTGGTAACAAATCGTAGTCAGTAGTGTACTTAGCGTTTTGTGGTCTACCATTCTTTACTAGATACATAAAAGCGTTGACTCTTGCGTGTGCCCACTGGCTTGCTGATTTTACGTTAGGAGAGTGGCTAGTGTTAAACGCTCCTAGACCTCTTTGAAATACAGATGCTAGCATACCGACTGTTACGCCATATCCTAGCTTTTCCTTGTACTTCTTATTAAACTCATCAGCCTTCTTTTGTAAGGAAGCTCTGTCCTTTTGAGACACCTTAGCTCCAGTCTTACCAGAAGCGTCTCCCTTAGCTGTTCCCTTACCTTTTGGACTTGGGTTAGGCGTATCTGACTTAGGTGCTTTAGGACTCTTCTTAACGCCTCCTCTAGGACCTACCTCTGCTAGTGAATGTTGTTCACATGGCATATACCAGTTTTGCCCTTCAACTTCGTGTATGTGATAACCCTCACACCCCATGTCCTTAGATACTTTTTCAGCCTGCTCTTTTGTTTTGTAGGCTAATCTGTCATCGACTATTATGTAGTCTTCTCCGACCATAATAGGCTCTTTATTTAGTTTCTCAGAGTCTATCTTCTTTAGTTTGCTGATAGCCCAGTTAACTCCAGCAGAACCACCCCAAGCATCCCACATAAGACCACCGCATCCCTCAGAATAAGGCACGTCTTTATGTTGTTGATGTCTTTTAAAGCTAGCCATTCTTGCAATCGTAGAGCGGCTGAGATTAGCACCTCTAGCGAGCTGTGCGGCTCTCGTCCAGCCTACACTTGTGCCACAAGAACTACCATTCTTCTCTTTCCAAGCTATAGCTCTCTTAGCGTTGTTCTTAGCAGCCTGTGGATAGTCTCCATAGGTTTTTAACTCTACGTTATTAGCTGCACTTAAAATCTCTTGTATCTCGTATATCTTAGCTAAGTCTTCTGCTGATAAATCTTCTTCAACACTTTCTTTAGGGCCGTTCTGGTTTTTGTCACTGAAGAACCCCTCAATGCTAAAGCCTTTGACTTTTTCAGTCTTAACAAACTCTTCCCATATTGCATCGTTGTTTACCTTTACAGAAACCATCCAAGTTCCAACAGGCATATTTAGATTGTACTTTCGAGACTTGTCTTGTACTTCGTCTTCAATTATCCAAGACTCTACAACAGATAAACCACCAAGCTCAACTTCGTGTTCTAAGGTTGAGTTGTTTTGTTTACCCCTTGATAGAAAAAGCTGTGATGCTTTTCTTACTGTGTCTTCTGAGAAGTATATCTTGTATTCTTTGTCTCCACTCTTTCTGTATATCTGCTTGTTTGGTATAAGAGCAGCACCCATTAGGATTCTCTTCTCCTTGTCTACCTCTGCAAGCTTTATCTCTTGTGATTTAAGAGCAATAAAGTCTTCTTCAATAGCTGGATTCTCAACGATAGAGATAGCCTCTATGCCACCCCATTCGTTTTCCTCGTCTATGAATAATTCAAATATGTCTAAGTTTTCCATAATATTATAACAATTAATTTTGTTTTTATTTCTAATTGTCTCCACCAAATGTAGCGTCAGACTCTATTATATTATCTAACTGCTGTTGTGATGTTATCTGTGAGCTAACAACATAAGATTGAATAGGCCCTTGATTAAGTTGACCCCCAACAGCCTGTGCTAATTGGTCTTGTCCTGTAGAGCCAACAAGATTGAAGTCAAAGGTTCTTCCGCCTCCGCCTCCTGCGGATGAAGGTGCAGATGCACCACCACCGCCTCCACTAGCATTTAAAGCACTAAGGGCCTTTGCTGTTTCAGTAACGGTACTTGCTATTCCACCAATAAGATTGGTTTTTGCTAGTGCATTTGCTCCAGCCAAATAAGCCTTCCCTGGTGGCGTATACAGCCCCAAGCTGGATGCATAGGCAAGATTCGCTAGTTTTGCAGTATTGTAGCTTTGAAACATTTGAGCTATAGAGGCTGCTTTTTCGCCAATTATAAAGGCGGCTCTTAGTTTCTTGTTTTTCCCAGCCAATCCTTGTAGATTTCTAAAAATACCCTGAGCGTGTTTTAGCGTTGCTTCTGCAACCTTTTGCTTGTAATGTTCTGTGTAAAATTCAGCAAGCTCTTCTGAGGTTCTAATCTTTTGCATTTCTAGCGCAAGACCCTTTCTAAGATTTACTAAAGTTTCATTTTTAGCCATTTCAAACATAACCTCTGGAGACTCTCCAACGCTTGTAATTCCAGATGGGGTTAAGCCTGACAAGCCTTCTTGCGCCTCTTTTTTAGGAAATCTTATCTCGTTTATTTTCTCTAAATACTTTTCTATCTGCTCCTGCAAAGGCTGGTAAGCTTGGTTAGTTAAAACAGACTCTTCTTGTATCTTCTTTAATCCTTTTATCTGTGCATTATACCAAGCAATAGTACCCCTTAATAATGAACTATCGCCATTTCCGTCTTCATCTGGTTTGAATAGTTTATTTATATCTGATAGTAGTATTTTTTGCTTCAGAAACAACTTTTCAATTTTGGTTAAACTGCCAATTTGATTTCCATAAAGTATGTTTTTATTTGTGTCGAATACTAAGTCTTCTGCATTAGCCTTATTACGTGCATCACGAATTTCCTGTATCTTTGTTTGAACATCCTCTAGGGTTTGAAGCTCTTGTTGTCCTTTTATTTGTTCTAATTCTTTTGATACTTGTTCTAGTTCGTTTATTTTTATTTTCAACTCAAGCTCTTCTTCCTTCATGGATATAAATTCAGATAAAGCCTCTGTTTGTTTTTCCATGTTACCTATATTCTCCATCAATATCTTAGACAGCTCTTTGTCGCTCTCTGCTGCAGCAGCTAGAGCTCCATTCCTCTCTTCTATAGATAGATTTGACTCTTTTAATATAGCATCATAAATCTTTAGCGTATCTACCTGTTCCTGTAATTCTTCAGTAAAACTTTTAGTAGAATCTTCAGCCTCTTTACTTGATGAAGAAAAATAGTCTATAGCGGCAATAACAGCTTGAAAAGCAACAAGAATACCAAGTGGGCCTCTTAAAGCCCCAAGAAGGCCTGTTATTGCGTTTTTCATTCCGCCTGCTTGCTTTGCAGCGAAAAACAAGTTTGAACCCAACTGAGACAAGTTGTTAGCCATACCTCGAATCCCATAAGGAGCATCAGAAATAACTCTTCCCAGTTCAAGTGCAGAAGATGTCATTCCTCCAGTCGCCATAGATGCCCCACCCATAGCTTGCCCCAAGTCAGCAACACCCTGACCTAAATCAGCGTACTCTTGGCTTCCAATTTGTGCGTTTTTCTGAAGATTTCTAAGCGATTGTGCTTGAGCGTTTATCTCGTTTTCTGTCATAGACAAAGAGCCTAAAAGCTCTTTGTTTGCTTTGTTTAGGTCTTTGACATTTATTGTAGTCTTTGCAAATTGACCGTTAGCGTTTCTTAAAGCACCAGTTGTTGCGTCTAGTTTAGCCTTAACGCCTTCGTCAGTCAGTATTAGCTTCCAAGTTATCTTCTTGTTTATATCTGCCATTATCTTCGTTTTATCACGTTTTTAAATTCACTCCAGTTTGTTGGAGATTGATATTTTCCTTTTGCTATTTTTATATCCTCATCATCAACATACAAATCACTTGATGCGAGTATTTCTATTATGTTTCTTAGTACGCTCATGTTAGTTTACTTGCGGTTCTTGTCATTAGCTCTAAATCAGCTTTACCTGTGTTTAAGTTTAGCTTCATCTTGTTTATTCCGTACAGCCTGTTGCCTATAGTAACCTCATCATCTAAAGTCATTCTGAGCACTACACTTACTGGTAGAAATGCTTTTACCTTTAGTATTCTTGACCTTCTGTTGTATATATCTTCAACATACTCCTCATAGTATGTTTTAAATAGGCTAGTTGTGTTTTCTACTTGATGGAACTCATCAAACTCACTTCCGAAGTTTATTGACTGAGCTTCTACAAAGCTCAAGCCACTGTAATAAGACCTCGTATTAGATGCTCTTATGTATCTTGTCAGGCTGGTGTATGTTCCATCTAAGTTGTCAAATGAGATTAGTACAGGAGGAGTGTTTCCTGATGGGGCTGAACTTAATTGCTGTTTTATGCCGTAAAAAAGTATAGGCTTAGTTAAAACAGATTCTTGGTCCTTATTCACAAGCCAACCCCAGCCAACATTGGTATTTGCGCCCCCTGTTTGATTTGTCATCCTCTCGTACATTATCTTCTCAAACTTATTCTTGACATTGTAAGTTCCTCCGTCAAATGCCAGTGTGCTAAATATCTCTGGGTTTTGACTTAAATTATTCATTCTCTCATTACCAAACTCATCAGAGGTTATTTCATTAGAGTTAAGAACAGCGAATGTGCTTGGCTTCTCAAACTCAAAGTTTATAGTGGAATATAAGTTTGTCCTGTTCAGGTTTGCAACATTATTATCTACATAGTCTGTTAAGTCTATTGATTGTCCGTTATCGTAATAATCAACAAGAGTTTTTACATTTATCTTGTCATTATCATAGTATGCCACCAAATTAAATGTCTTAAATAGACCTGTAAGAAAGTCTATTACTTTTATATCTGGCATATTACCAGTTATATTAAATTTAGTAGGCTGTCCTGCTAATGAATAATTAGAAGTAACTGTTGTAATTACAAATCCACTACCAGCTACATATTCTCTTGTTCTTCTAGTTATTGATAATGACTGAGCGAAATTACCAACATTCTCTCCTTGTATTTTAAATTCTAAATTCCTTACAACTTCTTGACGAGAAAAAGAGGCTGGACTCTGAACATCAAATGAAAATGTAGTGCTTAATCCTCCTCCGCTTTGTTCTATGTACGTAATTCCACCTCCATTTGTAACAGTAACACTGTATAATGAATTAGCATATGCCGTTTGAACTGTGTAGGCAACTGTGTATTCTTGAGAGCCAGTATTACTACCTCTAACTTGATTCCAAGTTGTTAAAGGTCTTAGTTCATTTGCGGAATCTAATGAGAAGTCATCAAAGTCTGTTATCACAGTACCGCCATCTTCAGCATATCCTCCTTTTTCTTTGCTTAAAAATAAATATAAATCATAGAAATCTAAGTTTGTTGTAGAGAAGAAGTCTGTGCTGAATGTAATTCCGTAAGTTTCTTCTATTGCTTTTATAATGTGATATACCCTTATTCCAAACTTTAAGTCTGAATACGTGACCCCTCTTGGGGTCGTTGTTGCGGTAGTCGATACATTCCTAGACTCGCTAACACCCTCTATTGGGTTTAATCCACCATTTGTGCTGTCGTAAAAGTAATAGTTTTGCGCACTTATAAATGGAGCGCACAAGTCTCCAGCGTCAGTTCCAGTATTCGACACTAAAGAACCACCGCTTAAATTATATCCATTTATAAATGCATTTCTGACATTTAAACTATTGTACTCAAGTTCAAATTGATTGAGGTGTGATGTGTTTAGGTCTTTTAGCTTGTCGTCTGAAATCAAAGACTTAAGGCTTACTGTTTCTCCGTAGAATACAACACTATAGTTCTTAGCTCTGTTCTTATTAAGGGCTGACCCCTTTAATGTTAAACGACCCTTCTTGTAATCAACACCATTTATTTTTATCAGTGCAGGTACTTTTATTCTAGCGTCAAACCCACCTACTGATATATCCCAGTTGTAGTAATGAGAAAACAGCTTGTTATTGTTTTTAGATGCAGGAACTTTAAACTCTTGAGTAAACTCCGTAAACACCTTTCCAATATCTCTAGCGTCCTTTATAGAGTTGTTTATGTTGATGTCTTCAAAGTCAAACAAATCAACTCTTTCATAACCTGTGCCTGATTCGTTGTCTTTTTTTATGTATAATTCTACCTGTCTTCTCATTAATTTGCTAGGTTTATCTTGTCAAATGCAAAGTCAACTTCTATGTTGTAGTTTATTAACTTGTCGTCTAATTGAGTCTTGTACTTTATTGACGATGTCTTTATATTTACTGGAAGTGTCTTGTTGTCGTAATTAATCCAAGTGACCTCACTAAGCATAAGTTGTTTAAATATCTCATTGTAAGACTCTGGGTAGAATCCACTATTAAGCTCTAACGACTCCTTTCCTGATGAATATATGTTTTTATACTGATGACTAGACGTGCTGTAGCCAGTAGTAAGAACCCCATACGAGTCTAAAGAACTAGAAACCACAGAAGCCCTGTATTGCTCATTCTCTACCTCTGTGGATAGATTAGACCTTTTATAGAACCAAATGTCTTGTAGCGCACCAAACTTGTTTACGAATGTAATCTTGTATGGTTCGTATTTACATTCCTCTACATTTGTTACTGTTATAAGGTCAACAGTTCCGTCAGTTCCAGTTATGTATATTGTATCTACAGGATATATTGTGTTTGCGTCCTCAAAGTTCTCTATGCAGGAATTATTCTCAAACACCCCTCCATCTAAAAGCACTCTTTGCATGAAGCTGTCAAATCCACTAACTACGTCACTAACGTAAAGTATTTGCTCATCACAAGACAAAGACGTTCCCACCTGAGTAGAGTATGTCATTTCTCCCTGATAACTAAACTGAACGGACTCTGTAGCTGCCCTAAGCACAGGCACTCTAACTGGAGAGTCGTCTAGCTTAGATATGTTAGTGTTGGATTGCATAAGAGCCTTTGTTATCTCTGGGTTGAATCCATCCTCGAAATAACCATATCCGTCAAACCCTATGTATATTTGTGGGTCTCCTATTAATGTTGCGTATTTTGCTTGAGTTGCAGAATTTTTTGTGCTGTAAACTCCATTAAAATTACTTGGAATAAAATCTCTAGAAAATGGACTTATATCCGAAAGAGCGACACCCTTAACATAGGTTATGGTTGAATCAAAACTAAATCCAGTAGCAGGGTCAAAAGTGAAAATCTCATTATTGTCAACATCTAACTCAAATCCAACAGACTCCTCTGATGCCGATTGATTGTTTTGTATTACATAAGGACTTCTTGATAGTATGTTCGTGAACCCCCTATTGACAGTTCCAGTTGTTGCGGTTATAGCACCTGATGAATTAGAGCCTCCAGCCACAACAGAAGAAAAGCTAATTAGTCTATCTCCTAGAAGAAAGTTTTTTCCAGTAAAGTTCACTGTAGCACCATAGTCTCTTAATTGCATTTTACCGCTTATAGATATATTGTTTCCGCTAGACAAGGAGCTAATAAAAGACAGAAGCGACTGAGATGTTTCAGTTCCAGTTGGTGTTGGATAATCTGCTGGAGAAGTCCAAGTAAGTGTGTTACCCCCAGAGTCAGTTACTACTATTGTGTCGCCAGTGCTAAACTCGGTTGTTATGTCTATGAGTACCTTGTTGTATGTTACTATCATTTCTTTTGTGTTATTTTATCTACAGCTTCGTCTATTGCTCTTTTAAGCACTTCTAAAAGCTCATCACTTATGTTTTTCTCAATATTTCTATAAGACCTCATTATCACATCGCTTCCACTCCAAGAGCTTCTATTGATGCCTCTTGCTATTCCAAATGCGGCCCTCTTATAATTCATTGGGGTCTTTCTAACAAACCTACCCCTGTAACCCCTTATGGATAGCTTCTTGTATTGCATCCATTCTGCAATCCTGCTAACCATAGCTGGAGACGGCTCTTTACTGGTGGCTCTCTTGCCCTCACTTATAGGGGCTATGTAATTCTCCCAGCTTAAACTCAGTGTTTTATTTGAAACATCAGAATTTATGCTTTTAATAAGCCTGCCAGACGCTTTGTTTCCGTCTTTTAATATCTCGCTTTTAAGCTCTGAAACATAATATTCCCCAGCTTTTTTTAAAGACCGTATTAAATCACTATCTAAACTCATTCGCAGCTAGCAGGAAGTCCTACGGCTGCTGCTGCAGAGCCAGATATACCAAAAGAACCATCCTGTGTCTTTTTAAGCGTTATACTTGTTTCCCAGCCAGCAATCTCATTGTCGAATCTCTCCTTGAATGGCGTTGCTATAGGTTCGTCTTGTAGTCTGGTAAAGTTCTCTCCTACTAAGTCTAGTTGCCTAAGCGCATTTACTAACTGCGTAGTAACTCTTAGCTGTGTGTTAAGAACGTCTTGTGTGTTGTCGTTTCCATAGAAATCGTCAACACCTAAGTCGGTATTCATCTTATCAACAATATCAGCAGCAATTATGTTTAGCCTGTACTCCATTGTTGAAGTCTGTATTGTTACTTGCTCCAGAACCATGTGTAACAAAGGAAAGGTCGTATCTTTATTCAAGTCGACATCAGCAATCTCCCCAAAGGTAATCTTATTGGTAAAGCTGTTGTCCCCTATTAGTTGTTTAATTAAGTCTATTAATTCGTAAAAGTTCATATATTATTTTTTGTATGCTTTCTTTATTAGCAAATTCTCTACTTTGTTTTTATCCTTTTCGTATTCTAACATCATTAAACACTTATGAACACTGGTTTCTGTAATTTCATCGATTCTTCTGACATCTCCCTTAGCAAGCGTGTGTAATGATTGATACCATCCCCATTTTCTTCCAAAGTTTGCTTGAGCTGAGGTGTCAGCTCCGCTCTCTTCAATTCCTTCTGCAAATAATCCAGAGTAAGATGAGGCAATTTTGTTCCTAAACGATAAAAAAAAACCGAAGCACCTAATGCTACACTGACTGGCATATCTAACATAACGTCAGAATACCTGCTAGAGCCTCCATAATCGTCTATGCGATAAAACTCCTTCTTCTTGTGTATAATGGGTCTGAATAAAACAGCCATAGCCTTGTGCATAGTCTGCCAGTCCATCATATAATTTTCCAAGTCAATGAACTCTCCAAAAGATATGTCGTCTAACTTAGGTATAAAACCAAACTCAAGTTCCGCATCATTACCTTCCTTGTCTTTGCCACTCATAGTAAACTTCCTAATCAAAGGTGTCTCTGAGTTAAGGCACGCCATTAAATGCTGTATGGTACTTTCAAACGAAGCTAACGGTATTTTAAGCGTATCTTCTATTGGTAGCCCACAAAATATCTGAAGCATCTTAGTCTTTATGTAGACTTCATCTTCCTTATCCCACTTCTCATAAACCTTAAGGTATTGCTGATATTGCTTAAGCGTAATACCAGATAAATCCAAAGGTATCTCCAAATTTATTTCATTCATAGTATTATAACAATATTTGATGAATATCATTTTATCATAGATATTATCTATAGCTAACTAA
>CAACVD010000698.1_pt1 | contig 16206 bp, 3 predicted proteins | sample 2381771 | NCBI WGS metagenome assembly CAACVD01 (sample SAMEA5211965, study PRJEB30684) | marine metagenome | biome: Marine; feature: Epipelagic; material: Water | collected 2015-10-15 | depth 15 m | reverse complement strand
ATCAGATGTAGAATAAGTCTTATAAAATCCACCATCGACCTCAACTGTTGCAGAAGATGTATGATAAATTGCACCAGTAACTGATAACCAGCCAGCTTTATCTTTGACAGTTCTCATATCGTTGTTATCTTGTTGAGACAAGATAACATCTTCTATAAAATCACTAATTTTAAATTCTGGAATTATCGAGTGATCTTTTGTAATACTTCTTAAGTCTGAAAGCTCGTTATCATACGAAGACCCAAACGGACCTGAAGATGCCTGTGTTGGCGTTTCCCACTGTGCCTCGCCTGATAAAAGTTCTGCTGAAGATGAAACTTGAGGTATTCTTCTGTTGTAAACTAAAGCCGGAGGAGGCGTACCATGCAATGTATTAATTCCTGATCCAAAAATACTATACTCGTTTTGATACTCTCCTTCTTTTCTTGTTGAGTGGAAACCCTTAGAAGTTAAATAATCCTGAGGCTGTAAGTAGTATCCGTCAGCTGCGAGATCTCTTGGTTTTTCTGAGAAGGTTTCTCTAGAGTCTAATAACCACCTTGATGTTCTGATAGGACTAATCGTATTTACACTAGATGTTATTTCGCTTCTATTGAATACTCCTGCAATTTGCAAACTATTCAAAGACGTAGGATTAGACAACACTCTTGCAGGGAAGAGTTCATACTCTCCGTCTACATTTAGAGATGGAACACCATAAGTGATTCCACCAGATAAAGATATTGTTCTATCTGTACGACTATCTCGCCAGCTATCAAAATCAAACAATGTCCTTTCTCTGGTTTGTTCTACAAAAGTATTTTCTTCTCTTGGGTACAAGGTTTCTGAGTATGTCATTATTACAGAATTAGCACTGGATCCAAAGATGTCTCTCTGTGTATCAACTAATCCTTTAGATATTAAGTTTGTATCATCTATACCAATCTTTAAAGATAAGTCTGGATTCGCAAACTTCGAAACCCTATTAGCGTGCGAACGAGTTGAGCGATTTAATGAATAAGCATCTGAAAGTCCCCAAAGTAAAAGAGGTTGTTTTTCTGTCTGAGACCACAAAATCTCTTCTGTTCGTTGTCCTATTCTTTTTGGATCATCAAAAGAATCTATTGAAGTGTTTAAAATAGTATAACATGTTAGTGGCTTAAACTTGCTTGTAACTGGTACTTCTTTATACAGGCTGACTGTTCTATCAGTTACTCTAGAGACAGCATCATTATTTCCATTTCCTTGTGGATACCAATCCCAGTTGTATGAGTTTTGAGAATCAGGAAAAATAATATTACCTCTCGTTAATACACCTATCTCGTTGTTTTTTCTTTGATTTCTTACTGAGGGGTTTTCATAGTTTCTAACCTGCTTCCAGGAAGGGTGACCATAGATACCTGTTGCTAATCCCAATGCTCGAAGTTTCTGTTCTTCTGTTGCTGTCGAATTGTCTATTAGTACACTTGATACCGATGCTTTTACGAACGTATCAGTAGCTATAACATAAGGATACGTAGATGAATCAGTAATCGTCCCCGTATCCTCTGATAATATAAAATTAGATACCTCGTCTATGACTGACATCACGTTTGAAATTGGCTCGGTTAGTCCGTCAAATCTCCAGTACCCTTTCAGTGATGTTAAGAAGGTCAGATCTCTATAATCTTGATAAATACTAGTGGAGTTTCTTTCGACAATCTGTTCAAATTTCAATTGCTGTATTTCTTCTATTTCCGATTCCGATATAACCTTGTTAAATAAAGCTAAGCTGTATAGATTATACCTAGTATCATTACCTGCTAGTAGGGATGATGTACCGCCATTTCCTCCGAGCTTGGCAAATTTTGACGCCATGATGATATCAGTACCTTTCCATTGCTGACCACCTCCATCAGATCTGAATACTGGGTCAGAGCTAGTCCTTAAAGATCCCGCATTCGCATTCTCTGCGGTCCTTATGAGAGTTCCATAGACGTTCATATCTGCTCCCGATGTGGTAAATGCAAGATTTGCTAACTGTAATTCTAAGTCTGTTGTTCCCGTGTTGTAACTTGCAGCAATCAAACCATTGTGTCCTGATGAGTGCAGTATTGCGTCTCTCAAGTTTTGAGCTGTGTCTGCAGCCGACGAGGCAATCCCATATTGATTACTTGAAAAATTGTTTGAGGCTGCAGCGGTGTATGTTTTTACAGTCACGTTTCCGGATGTATCGAAACCGGGCAAGGTCAATGTCTGGCCAGAAGTTGGCTGACCAGTGAATCTTATGTTTAAAGTGCCTCTTGTAAGTGTTATAGTGCCTGCGTTATGAGCCAAACCTGGATCGCCTAGTAAGGATGTCGTGCCTGTGGGTGAAGGTTCAGTTAACTCAAAAGAATTGTTCACTGGGAATGTTGGTACTTGGGCACCGTCAAAGAACATTTTTATACCAGCATGGCCTCCAGAGTTATCATAAGTAATAATAACATTTGTAAAGCTTTCAGTAGATAAAGGCCTGGTGGCGATTGCAGTGATTGCAGAACTGTTACCAATCTTAATTGCTACTGTGCAATTGGATATCAAATCTCTTGCATTTTGACCCGGAACAGTAATTAAAAATATCTCGTAACTGCCGGGTACCGCAAACAAAGTACTTCGCACTGAGCCTGAGTCGGATATTGCTGGTGGTATATTTGTAACCCCAACGTCAATTGCTACGGAAAAACCTCCTGTAAAATATATGTCTTCAGGTCCGAATATTTCTGCAGGCAAAGAAGTTCCGGAGCCTCCAGAGTAACTAGAAGGTTTACCTTGATTGTAGAAAAAAGGTAAGTTTATCAAGAAGGACTTTGATGAGCTAAGCACAAAGAATTGCATATACTTAACTGATCTTTGTTGTCCCAATATTCTTGAGTATCTAGGTTCTGCTAAGATTGAAACTCTGTCTGCATCTGCTCCACCGAAAGCAACACCGTCGCCTATTACGTGACCCATGTTGCTATTGGAATTTAGAAAATCATAAACGTCATTACTCGCTGCAGCGGCGATCCAAGAATACTGATAGTCAGTTTGTGGTATTGGGTGACTTACGAAATTGTTGTCGAAATTTACCTCCTGCCCCAATGATCCAGTAAATCTACTTGGATTTCTGTTTACTTTGTGGGTTGAAGAACCTGATAACAGACCTAAAGAGCTGCTTATGATTCCAAATTGACCAGCATGTACTTTTGAGATTTCATCAAGCTCTCTTCTAACGACGGTGTGTCTATAATTCATTACGTTAGCAACAGACATCTCTTCAAAATATGGGTCGAGAGACTCATTAGCTTTGTGATCGCCACTAAAGCGGTTAACTATAACATGGCTTTTTCTAGTTCTAGAAGGTCTCGCTCTTAAAGATCTTGAACCCGTAATAAAAGAGCTTGATAGATAAAGGTTTAAAAAGCTATCAGAGTTTTGTGCAAAGTAAGCATCATTTTGAGTTCTGCCATTTGTTAAAACTAGCTCGTATTCTTCACTGTAGTTTCCAAGAACCTGTCCGCTGGTAGAATCTTTTATATTTCTAATAACCACATTTGAACCAACGCCGAGGTCGCGGTGGATAAAAGACTTGGGTGCACCAGGTGCTGCTCCTGAAATAACCATTGTGGTAGCCGAAGCAGATATCATATAGGCCTCTGGCCTTTCGGAAGCGGCTGTGCCTAACTCTACCCTTCTGTGAGGCATTCCGCCGACGTGACGGCGAGAGAATGGACTCTGAAGAGAGGTTTCACCATGAAGGTGTATATCCAGATGGTTATTCGCTATAACTAGATTTTGTTTAAATGACGAAAAGTCATTACCAGTTGAAGAACTAACAAAATTGAAGGGAAGCAACATGTTTGCATCGAGCTTCATGTAATCATCAGTATCTGAAATATTTAATAGCGTCGAGTAGGTCTCTTTTTCGTTAGGTATTATAACGTCGCGACACTTATCTTGATCTATAAATGACGAGGCTGCTATAGTAGCCGCCCTACCTGTGTTTAGGATCTTGAATGCCTCTGAAATCTTTGTAGATTTTGAGTTGAAACCTGTCTTGACTGTTTGTGTTCGATCAACAGTAAACCTGTATGGTTTTGTTAGCTTTCTTAAAACATAAGTTGAGCCTGAAACTTCAGTATTTGCTATCCTCCTTAAAGGTTCAGTGTCTGCAGATCCCGGGCGCCGGTCTGCAAAGTACAAACAATTAACCTGTTCATCTGGTCCGTCTGAAGGTAAAGCTGTGGAACTTTCATCTACTATAGCCGCACCGTTAGTTAGGGTACCATGATTTGTGCTCTTGTAATCTTTGATTCCATTAGCCTCAGATGTATCTTGATCGTCTCCCATTTTCCACCAAGATATGATATTGTTGTAGGCACTGAACAACTCCATATTCTTTACTCTACCTGAATTGTATACTTCTGATACCTCCAATGCAGAAAGACCTTTGTCAAATATGCAAACGTCAGCCATTCTATCCTCAAAGGCTTGACCGGCTGTAGCAGGGTCATTTTGAGTCTTGCCTATAATAAGTGGAGTAGTTTGGTTTATCATTCCAGCGTAAGAGCCAGCATTTAGCGCTGTGTTTGTAGAAGTTATTTCTGATCCATCTACATATAAAGCTATACCACTAGATAGGTTATTTCCAGTGTAAGTCATCACGACATGATGCCACGTCTGATCAGTTAGTACTACTGAGTTTGTCTCCAAAGAGATTCTGTTCCCTGTACCTGGGTTTGTATACAGAAACATCCTAAGTTTACCACTTGCATGTTTAAATATATATTCAAGACCATCCGCGCCGCCGCTGACTAAGGCTTTTGTAACAAATGGGCCGTTATCTGCTGAAACGTCATCAACATATATCCACGCAGATATTGAAAACGGTGAATCATTTCCTGAGCCGTCTGTAAAACTAAAAGCATCGTAGTCTCCCACAAGAACATGATCATTACTACCATCAAAGGTTATTGACTTGCTGTTTAAAAGAAATTGATTCAGTGGGGCGTGGCCATGTTCCCAGTCGTAAAGAAGTTCTCTTATACCAAGGATTGGAAAAATCTTTTCAGAAGGATCCTTAAATTCAATTGTTGGCGCTTGATGTTTTATTTTGTTTCTTTCCAGTATGTGACTTTCAACAACATCCGATATATCATTACCAAAGTAAGCGCTTGCTGGTACAAGTTGATTTAGAAAATGGCTTAGAGATTCGTCGATCCACCTGTAGTAATCTACAAATTTTTCTAAGTCAACATTATTTGTTACTCTTGAGAAAAACTTAGCTTTCATTTTTTCAAGCAATTTGTACTTTTGTCTATATTTATTTACTGGTTCGCCAATGAGGTTGTTAAAGCCTTTCATACCGGCAAAAAATGATATCATCTCGCGAGAAATAGAATCGTACATGCTCTTTTCAAAAGAATAGTAGTGAGTAACAGGCCTACTATCTACTTCAAAAATACTAGTTTCTGTTTCTTTAACCTTTACCTTATCGCTAGAATATACATTATCTAACTCAAAATATTCTACGGAAGGGATCAGTTCCAATTCTATTGCATTTGAATCGCTGTTTTGAAAGCCAAAACCATAGCCTCTGTGCTTAAACTGCGTTATTGCATTCGGTTTAGTTGTAGCATCCCCGTGTGAAAAGTCCACAACATCCAACGTTCCGGTACCTGAGGATGCAGTCAATGCAGAGAACTGCCATCTAAGAGCCAAAGAATCTCCAGCGCTCTGGTTGGCTCCGTTATCAAACAACGATACCATTTCTGGATTTTTTCTACCGAATACGGATGGGTTCTGTGCGTGTTCTTTTAATTCGTCTTCTTCAAGAGCGTCGTTCCAGTAATTGAAGGATAAAAGTCTTACATCCGAGCTGCTCTGAACACTTCCTGAAAAATTAGTTCTATGCGCTCCGACATAAACAGCCTTGTTGAGTTTTGATATTTTTTCGAAGTTTGCTTTAGATATGCTTGATGTAACGTAAAAACTGTCTTGCAAAACATCTAGATCATAGTTATATCCTGTAAACTCTACAAGGTAGGTTGCGCCTCCTGGTGCAGATTGTAAGTTAAAGTCTATATCACCTTGAGCACCAACTCTTACAGATATGTTCCAGTGGGAGTTATCGTAAACGTCAAGAAAATGAGAAGATGTTACAGCAGTGAAGGTGGAATTTCCGCTTGATACTTTAAAATAACCTTCTTTTGAGTTGTTTGTTCTTCGCACAAATTCTACTTGTATACTTCCACTGTCGTTAGTGTGCCAATCCAAATTGTTTCCAGACTCTGAACCTTTTACATTGTGCATCCCGAACAAAGAAGATGTTGTAAGTGAGCTAGTGGTATTATCATTCTCCTCTGGAAAAATGATGTTAGCTTCTAAGGTAAAAGGTGTATAGTTTGTTGAGCCAGTTATGTAATCCCTCTCGCCAGAAGATGAAGATGTCTGGTATATTGTTGCAGATTGGTTCAGACCCTCAAAAGAAACTGACTTTTGTTTTACAACTCTATATACTGGCTTGTTTTCTATTTCATATTGTTCATTGTTACCATACGTTTTTAGCTTAATTAAATCATCATCTACTCCAAAGCACCTAACCAAGTTTCTAAATGAACCCTCAGTGCCCTTTGATTTGTAGATGTTAACTAAGTTTTTATGTATATTTGAAAGTATAGAATTTTTCAGTTCGTGCAGGTCATGCTCAAAGGTTATATCTTTTGTTCTACCAAAAAATTTTTCAGCTAAAGATGCGTTTGCGAATATTTCAGTCGTTACTAGTCCGTAGTGTTCAAGTATATGGTTTACCCAAGGCTTTGTATGTGATCCTACAAAATCTATTTGTAAGTCTTCTGGACAACCAAGTAACAACTCTGACTCCTGCTTTGTATATGAACCCTTAGTATTGAAGAAGTCGCTATTATCATAGCTTTTCATCTTTGGAAGATTCTTAACTTTCAAGAAAAGGTCGTCAAAAGATGAGGCCATGATTTGTAGCAACTCTTTAAAGAAACCATTGTCTTGATCTACAAAAAATTGTGGTACTGAATTTCTTAAGGCGCCTGGGTTTTGTATATCATGGGACTGTCCTCGGTTGCGGAATTTTGATACAAGATCAGAAACAAGAGTATTTTCCGAATTTATAATCGGATCCTTTACTTCTTTGAAATCTTTTTCTGGTAAGTTTTCTGAGGATTCAATTCCCGACACTGTTGATCTTAATCCAGTTTTCCACCCTACTATCTTCCCATTGTTTATTCTTCCAGAATAATCCAATACAGTTTCATCGTGTGTTTGCAGGCCAGTAACCCCTTCATTGAATTTAAAGTAAACTCCTAATGAAGCATTGCTGTTGTCTTTATCAGAACCTCCGTGAACTGCGCGGAACCAATTCTCACCAATTTGTTTTTGGGTTCTTTCTGCTTTCCAGAATCTAAACTCATCAATTGAGCCGCTCATTTGGCCGGTCCCTAAAGCAGCAGCTCCTCCGCCGGCAGCGCCTATGGTTGCATTAGTAAAGTTCGCAACTGGTCCGATTACATGTGACTGAGTTACAGACTGGTTTAAAGTTCCATCAACATACAGCTTATAAACAGTCGAAGATCCTTCTGATTTCATTGATACAGCATAGTGATGCCATTTTCCATCTGCAACTGATGTCTTTGTAACCGTCGAGTCCCCTATTCTAAGGCCTCTCTCGTTGCCTGTAGTAGAAGTACCAGTGGACCCTGAGGTGTAGGTTATCATAAAAGGACTTGATGCGGAATTTGAAGGAGACTGAAGTTCTATTGTAAGTCTTCCTCTATCAACACTAGCATTGTTGTATTTTGTGTCTACATCTAGTATGACTTCTCTTGTTAGCGCAGTTTGCCATGAACTATTATCTTTCTTTAGCCAAAATTCTACAGTATTGCCTGTTGTTCCATCAATCTTAAGATTACTTTCTCTATTCTTTGAAGCATTGTAAATTGTATTCTTTTGTGGGCCGCCGCTAAAGCTTATATACCTAGGTGTGGCGTACGTGTTATATAAAGTATCAGCACTAGAAATAGATGATCTTTCTAGTTCAAGGTGTCCCGCAGACTTGGGATACTCGTGCTCTAGCATATACAAATCTATGAGAGATGCCGATAAGGACCAGTCTACCTTCTCTGACCGCGAGCCATCGTACGGATATGATTCATATATATGCTCTATCGAATCTTGGTAATATTTTTGAGCTGAACCGAAGAAAGCAAATGTGGAAGGATCATTGTAATCAATCCCGGGGATATATCTATTTTTTTGTTTTATGTAATTTTTGACGTATTTTTCTGACTCTACCTCTGATAGAAGGGTATTGTCGGTTTGTCCTACTACTATTTTATTTCCATCAATGTTGAAAAGCTTCTTTTTTCTTTGCTCATCTAATTGTGTTAATTTTTCGGACTTATTATTGCTAAACTTATCTCTATAATTCGTCATGGATCCACTCTAAATTTAAACTTTTCCTTTTGTTCTGTGTAAGATGTTCCATCTTTGTACAAAAAGGATATCTCATATAAATAGTTTGGTTCCAAAATTGACATGTCTAAATCGAAATAAGAACCACTCGCATCATAAGATAATTGAGAGTAAGATGGGGTACTTCCTGTTGAGTAGTTTATAATAGTAAAATCATCTGCTACTCTCTTCAAACGATAGTAAGCATCAGGAATGACATTTACCGGAGCTTTATTACTTGCAACTGTGTAAATATTCGGTTGCCAGTTCTTGTTTCTGGTATATATTCTAAAAGTAGGTGACTCTGTTGAACAATACGAAGATTTCAAGTTTGTAATGTTTGTTGTGTAAGACGGTATATTGTAAAAATTATCTGCAGATTCTGCATTTACGGTTATTGAAGAACCTGTTACAACCTCTGTGTAACTTAAATCTAAACCTCCCTGGAAAGAAAGCGTACCCTGAGTTGAGGAACTGATATTGTTTAATATAAGCTTGTTTCCAGATATCAACGTTCCGGAAATAGACTTGTTACCTGCTATGCCCTTTGTAGTTTGGGTTAAGGTTATTACCCTTGGATTACCTACAGAATTATTAGTAATTGCCGACACGGTCATCTTGAGCGTACCCGCAGAAGCTGCGGCATCCAGTGAAGCCTTCAGTTGAGTTGCAGCATCGTTAGCGTTTCCGATAAGACTTGTATTTATTTGAGTTGCTGTCGAGGGGTTTCCACCGCCGAGAGCAGCTGCGGTTAAGGTTACTGTTGTGTTGTCAGAGTTGGTGAGAACTATGTCGCTAGTTCCCAGAGTAGCGGTGTCCACCATGATAGTCACATTGGCTGCAGCTGCCTCTTGGTGAACTTTCCATATATCAAACAAACTAGTTTCTGTACCGGAATATGCAAAGCTTGCCTTATATATACCTGTTGAGTTTCTGCTTGCTGTAATGTAGTTATTCGAAACAGAAGCACCAGTTATAGAAACTGGCGTTCCGCCAATGCTCGGTACCAACTGAACAACTAAATTCGAACTTGTGCTTGGTATATCTACCAGACCAGACTTAGTTCGGTTATATAAGTAAATATTGTTTATGTTATCTTCTGCTGGTAGCAGGGAACTTGACTTAAATATTCTAGACCGGTCATCTTTTATCGATGAGTCCCATTGTGCTTCAACTACAGGCCTCTCTAGAAAGTGATGAGATGACCTTGCAAAGAATTTTTTAGTGTAGTAAGACCTAGACAAAGAACCATCCTCTTGTGATCCGCTAAGTCTCAATAGTAGTCCGTAGTTCAGCGCGCCCTTACCGCCGGCAAAGTTGGTGATAGCTGCAACGTTAGAAGCTGCTGAAGATGAGATAATAGTGTTTCCGTAGAATGTTGCGACTCTCTGAGTTAGACTAGCTGTTAAGTCTCCACCTTGACCCGTTGCAGCAATAGATGAAGATAAAGTTGAGCTGTTTATAGCGTTTATCAAGTTAGTAGAAGAGGCGGCTGCGGTGTTTTCCCTTACAACAAATATTGTATTTCCAGAGGATCCTGTGGTGGATTGAAATTTGAATATCTTGTAGTCACCATTGTACCCGTACAACTTTATTTCGTCATTAAGCGCTGGCTTGTTAGTCTCGTTGAATATAATAGAGCCTGATGCCGGAGATGAGTTACCAGCCTGGTTTACTATATACTCCTCCATAATCTGTGTTATGTCTATATCTATGTCTTCTGTTCCTAATTCTAAAAACTGATTATAGGAAAGTGCAACTGGTGCAGAAGATATATAATCTGAACTTAGAAAATCCCCACCAGAATTTGCCCAGTTCTGGGTAGCGCTGGCTGACGTCCAATTGCTTGGCCCGACGTCCAAGAGTGATTCCATATCGAGTCCGGTACCTTCGTTCCAATCTTTAGTAAGTGGTGAAGCGGAAAGGGTGATTCTTTCTGGTACTGTTTGGTTGTGATCTGCATTGAACATTTTCAGTTTAAACGTGACTGACCCAGATGAGGGAAGAATACCGGCTGTTCTATCTTGTAGAATCTTATCTACTGGAAAACCCAGAAGAACCCTTGATTGTTCTACTGAGGAAGAGTTCGCTTGGCCAAAAATTGAAAAAATCTCTAATATATCTGAAGAGCCCATATTAGAAGTTATTCCGCGTGAAGTTAAATTCATTTTAAACGCACTTGAAATAGTGTTGTCTTTATTTGATGTATATCTTTTTATTGACATTATCTTACCGTCCCTAAAATATCGCTTTGAAATTTCAATTCCCATATAAAATCATGGGGTATGTAAATTACTCTTCCCTCTGGAGACAAATTAGAACTTACATCGTACGAGGCAGAAGAATATGAGCTACCTGTCTTTGACGTAATCTTAACATTAACTACATCCAGCACTTCATCTACTTCTTTAAGTATCCTAAAAATATCTGTAATGTAAAAGGGTTCACCGATCTCTGGCTTTATCTCTGTTAACCCTTTGTATATCTCTTCTTTTGCTAAATTAAACACTGCATTTTTATTTGCGTCTTTTCTTGCTATAACATCAAATTCTACTCCGATGTTTGCTATATTAGCGTCAAGTATATCGATACTATCGTTAACCATTCTAACAGAATTTAACCATGTTTTTAGATTCTTTTTAAGGACAGAGTTTGATTTTTCTAGAGTACCATCAGTAGACTCGGATATAACGTACATATTCATGTTTCTTCTGTAGTCATCGTCATCTCTGAATATAGCAGCTCTCTTGACTGATCCAAAATTCTGAGGCATTGCATATGCTGCGGATACGTAATCCTGCAAGGTAACTGCTCTACCTTGGGCCGCAAATTGTGCAGCTGCTCTAATTTTAATTTCCTCTGTAGTTGGTACTGTAATGTCCCCGTTGATCGCATCCTCATTATAGACTTGTAGGTTCGTTATAACGTAATTAACTTTTGTCGAATCTAGGTCCTGCTGATTTCTAAACTGCACAATTGGATTTGCTATAGTGGTTACAGTTCCTACGGCTGCGTTTGCATTTTCTACATTATTTGATCGATAGGAGATTGTAAGACTTGTATTTACAGGTGTTACTCCAAACTTATCATTTGTCAGTAAGCTACTAGGGTCGAATGTATTATCAGACACATAATTTTTACCACTAACTTGTAAGGATACTTCGCTTGGATCTGCTATTTTATTATCTTTAAGTTCTGATTCTGACCCGTATCCAAATACAAGACAAAGTTTATTCCCCTTTCTCTCAGTAACAAATCTTCTCAAAACAGGATACGCTTTCATTATTGACGGGGCTGACCGGTCAGTGTTGCTTGTTTGAGGATTTATAAATGCTCGATAAATTGTGTTCTGGCTTAAATGATCAACTTCGTAGTACTCATTACCTTGAGAATCTTTTACAGACACTATTTCTGTAACATCATCTCCAGGAACCTCTATTGTTAGAAATCTTTGATAATCTCCGACTTCTATTATCGTAGTTTTTTCTTCTCCAGAAACCACCTCTGCTTTTACTTTCAGTATGTAATAGGTTGTACTGGATCCATCTGCGGAAACCTCTGATCCCACAACCTCAACATCTTCTGCGAAAAAATCTATGTCTTCATTTAATGTAAAAAATGTTCCTGCGGTTGTAGAAAAAGTAGTTCCCCTTAGAAGCCTAGGCAAATAATTTACGTCTGGTGACACCTTCACTGAATCTGTGGGTACTGGGACATAAATATCTACAACTCCCACAGATACTCTAACTGGTGAGTGTTTATATCCAAGTTGACGTGCATGTGCAAGTACATTATCATATTCAAGACTAGTGTTCAAGAACGACTCATTTGCGTTATAGTCTAAGTAAAATGAAAGACTATCGCCTACGTAAGATACAAGATCAGTCATTAAAGATCCAAATGAAGCTTCATTAAAGTCTTTGTAGGTATTTGGGTAATATTTTTTTGCATAATTAACCAGATCTCTTTTAATTTTGTCGAAATCTGCACTTGTATAATCTATCGGTACTATTTTTTTAGGCATATTTTAGAATTCTCGCTCTTCTAAAGATTAATTAGTTACTAAATCTTAATATTCTAGACTATCTCCCAGCCCAAAAACCATCATGTCTGATTCTGCAAGGGGCTCAATAAGATAGCGAACCACTAATTTTATTTCATTTGTGTCCACTAAGCTGACTCCTTGAGCGTCTTTTTTCACAAATTCGCTCTTTACCTTTACAAATGGTAAATATTTTTTGAACTGGTCTGATATTCTTTTATGTAATGTATCGAGTTCCGGAGAGTTGGAATTTTCAAATAAAAATCTCTTTACTCCGACGCCAAGATCCGGACGGTTTGGCCACTCACCTGGAGAGGTCAACAACAAAGTCCTTACGTTCTGTTTGATCGTTTCTTTCACGCTGTTTATCGATTCATAGGGACCGTGCACATCAGCATATTTTAAAGGATATTTTGGTTGATACATTATTCATCTCCATTTTTAAATAGTTTTTAACTTATTCCTCGTCTTCACATTCTCTGTTTGTTGAGTTTTCTTCTATAACTTCTGCGCAGAATGTTTTCTTATCTTCTCTTTCGCCTGGAATCACTGCGGTTGAAAGAGCGAGTGCAGTGATCACTCCAGCAGGATGTCCGTATCGGCCATATCTATTTAATCCATCGTTAACATATTTTTGCCAGTTATCAAACAGTGTCTTGGAGCCTCCAAAATCTCTACAAGGTATTTCGAATGCGAAAGACGCATCAAACAAAGGTAGTGGACCAGTGACTGCATAATTTGTTAATTTAAGGAGAGTTTCTCCTAAGCTCCTGCCACGGTCGGAGGGTAATTTAAATAATCGAGCTAAGGAAAAAGCTAAATCACCTGGAAAAGCAAGATTAACTGGTGCGTAATCATTTGTTCTTTGACTCGCTCCAAATTCTACGGGTTCTTTATCTCGAACTGTTAACGCAGTCAACACACCACCGTCGAGGAAAGAAAAATTATCAACGTTACAAGCCATGTAGTGATGTTTTATCTCTTTATAAGCTGGATCTATCTTTTCAGCTATACCTCTTAATATATAAGATGGGAAATACTGTATAATTTCCATGATCATTTCCTTTATTATCTTTCCCCATTCTCCAAGATCAGGACCTCCGAAACATTCTAGCTTGGGGCCGTTAGAAGATCCAAAGTTATTCGTTGCATTATAGATCTCTACATTGTTGAAATTAGGATTTAACGATATAGCGTCCGAATTATAAAAGTTGTCTCTAGCTGCAGCCATTTTAAATACAGCCGAAAGAGATGATTTGGTTGACGTTAGGACAGCTGGCATTTGACTGTAGCCTGCTAGCATACTCGTACTGTGTATTGTTAACATAGAAGCCACTCTCTTGTAGGGCATCGGAACATCAAAGTATGTTTTAACTTTCTCCGTTTGAAGAAGTTCATCTAAATTCGCAGCTGCTTCAGCGTTAGCATTTTCAGTAAACGAATTAACATCTTCCAGTTTGTAAAATGTGCAGTAGTCTATTTCTTTTTCTACTGACTCTATTGGAAGTGAAATAAACTCATTAATTGGGATTACAGTTTGTGAAAGATCTAAAGAAACATCTAAGGCTTTAGAAAGCAGATCAAACGATTGAAGGCCGAATCTCTCTTCAAGACACATCGATGCATCAAGAGAAGAATTTATTTTATCTACAACTGGTCGGGCGCTCTCTAGCCGTTGGTGCTCACCAAACAAAATTGAATTCATTAGTCGGGCTCCAACTTTAATTTTTGTATCTTCGAAGATCTTCTTAATACCAATTCCTGATTCATCTGAAAAGAGGACTCCGAAGAAATAGTTCATTAAAGATTTATCTTCAGAACTCAGTGTTGAAGACAATACTGTGTAATAGTCAGATTTAAGCTGGTTTACGGCTCTGCTACTAGATCTTAGAATCGCTAGCGCTTGTTCTCGGCGCTCAGGAAAAAGGTTTCTTATCAAATACTCATTTATTGCTCTGCCCATTCTCTTTGATAAGAAACCTTGTTTTTTAAACGCAGGTAAAGTGTCGATTAAAGCGTTGGACGGTAATACTGAATCATAAACACCACTTTCATAACTACTTCTTTTAGCGGCGCGCTCTTCAGACATATCCACAGAGCCGATCAGTTCTGTAAACGTTCTGTATTTATCTAAAGCGTCGAAGTCTACAAACTCAAAGAAATGTCTACTGTATCCCATACTTGAAAGCGTAGCTGATGGGAAAGTGATAAGGTTTTCAAAATTAATTACACCTTGACGAAACTGAGTAAGGTTATCACCTTCTCGTAAGTCAGCAAGTGGATTGAGTCTATCGGTATCCTTAGGGTTTCTAAACGCACGAACAATTTGAGCTATCATTCCGTTTGCTGATGTATCAAAAGAACTGAAAGTATCTTCTAAGGCCGGTGGTCTATCAAGTTCTATTTCACCCATTCCGTCATTGGGAACACTCGTTGGCCAGCTACCTAAAATTTGCAGCGCTGTAAAATGATCTTCTAAGACTTCGACAGACCTCTCCAGCGCTGAATCATTTTCATCAGAATCGGTACTGATTATGACGGGATTGTTTTTGTCTGCGAGATCTCTAAGGGCTGCGTAATATTCATGGGGCATGCAACGGCCGTCGTTGTGAAACATGGAGGGCCCACACAAAAAAGGATGTGCTTCTGTGCTAGCCCTGCGGCCGTAGTCACCATCTGTTGTACCAGGAAACATAAAGTTATAACCGCCATGAGTTCTGCCCCACACTGAATCTGATCTTTTCTGCCTAGTCCACATCAAAAGGTTTCCCATAGACTTTATAAAATCTCTAGCCGGTTGGTCACTTGTCAGCATTTGTATTGGGTTGGAAATAGTACTGGAACCGGCACTTCGCTCCAAAACATCAAAAACGCTTAAATTGCCGTAAAAATCATGCTGAGAAATTCGCTGGTTGTTTTTATAATATTTTTTGTACTGGCTTGCATAATCTACTGTGCCGTCTAGTGTGTTGTTTTGCACTCGGGGAGGGGCATTCCTGCTCAGGTCTGGCTTTCTCATAAGTGCTCCAGGGTCTTTTCCGAACTTTTGATCGAAAAAAGCCGTATTTACTTCAAAGTTGTCTTTTGCTTCTGAGACCTCCGAATGTAGCGCGTGACTGTATATCTTGTTTGCAGATATAAAATTGAAGTAATCATTGCTGAACGTAAAAGATAAGCTCATTGGATCTAGAGGGTCCTTGGTTGCTTGAGGCCCAGTGGTTGTGAAATCTTTGCGAACCCCTCCAAAAGAAGGAAAACTTCTATTTGACTCCACACTGCTAAGGAACGCAGCCGTGAGCTTGTCAGAATACCGCTGAGGTATGCTCAAGCTTACGCCCAAAGCATCAATTCTTTGATTAGAACTGTTATCGTTTCCTGACTCTTGATTAACTCTATTGTTGTAATACTTCAATGCGCCTGCAAGATTTTCTTCAGAGGGCGAAGATTCTCTAATTCCGGCGTCCTCCATATAATCAGATACATCAGTAGCGTATCTATCTAATCCCTGCAAGTAAATGCTTATGAGTTTGCTTATAGACATTTTTACTTCCTGGCGAAATGCATCATTATTTGAAGTCTCAAACTCCGCAAGAGAAGGGATATCGTAGTTAAAGTATGTTTGTGTTATCCTTCCTTGGCCGTCCTTAATTTGAGTAAGATAGATTCTTACTGGTAGGGCAATTTCATTATTAGATATAAGT
>CAACVD010000696.1_pt1 | contig 16228 bp, 17 predicted proteins | sample 2381771 | NCBI WGS metagenome assembly CAACVD01 (sample SAMEA5211965, study PRJEB30684) | marine metagenome | biome: Marine; feature: Epipelagic; material: Water | collected 2015-10-15 | depth 15 m | reverse complement strand
CCGACATTAGAAATGGCACAGACCTTCTCTAAAGATAGAGTTGCCAATGGACTGTTACGAGCAACACCTTGTCTGCGTGACAAAGTAAAAGATCCCAGGGCAAGGGATGCTAACAATACGACCCTGCATAAAATATTCCCTGGTGGCTCTATATCTCTTGTTGGTGCAAATAGCCCTAGCGGTTTGAGTTCGCGCCCTATCCGTCTTGTACTTTGTGATGAGGTTGATCGATATCCTATGTCTGCTGGTAGCGAAGGTGATCCGATATCTCTCGCTCGTAAAAGATCTGCTACGTTTTGGAATAAGAAGTTAGTAATGGTATCTACGCCCACTAACAAAGGAGCAAGTCGTATTGAAGAAGCTTTTGAAAGATCCGATCAAAGATATTATCAAGTCCCTTGTAAGCACTGCAAAAGTAAGCAAAAATTAACATGGCACAATGTAAATTGGATAGAAGATGATACAACTACAGCAAAGTATTCATGTGAACATTGTGGTGTGCTTTGGACTGATTCTGATCGGAGATGGTCTGTGCGAAATGGTGAATGGGTAGCCGAAAAAGAGTTTGATGGTATTGCTGGATTTACTATTAATGGGTTGTACTCGCCATGGACAAATCTATCAGATGGAGCAAGAGAGTTTTTGCAAGTCAAGAAGAATCCAGAACAGTTGAGAGTGTGGACGAATACTTATTTAGCGCAAACCTGGGAAGACGAAGGGGAAACCATAGATGACTTTTCTTTAGCTGATAGGAGAGAGCATTATGGGGAACATATTCCAGAGGAAGTGTTGTTGCTAACTTGTGGAGTAGACGTTCAGAATAATCGTTTGGAACTATCGATCATTGGCTGGGGAAAAGATGATGAATCATGGGTTGTGCAGCATGAAACACTGTACGGTGATCCCTCTACCCCTCAGCTTTGGAATCTGCTAGATGCAAAACTTTTTGTTAACTATTCAACGAATGACGGTAGATCTTTACCAATTAGAGCAACTTGTATAGATAGTGGTGGGCATTTCACTAACGCGGTATACTCTTACTGTGTAAAAAACTATGGAAGACGAGTTTTTGCAATAAAAGGAGTTGGAGGAGAAGGCAAAGCAATCGCTGGCAGACCATCACGCAATAACATAGCAAAATGTATGCTGTTTCCGATTGGCGTGGATAGCGTGAAAGATTTGCTGTTTGCTAGGATGCGTAATGTCAATGAGGGACCAGGGTTTATCCATTTTCACGATGGTTTACATGATGAATATTTCAAGCAGTTGACCGCTGAGAAAGTATTAACCCGATATACGAGGGGGTACAAAAAAAGAGTTTATCAAAAGATCAGACCAAGAAACGAGGCACTCGATTGCTTTGTCTATGCGATAGCTGCTTTGACCATTTTGAATGTAGATGTGAATTCGTTAGTCGGTCAGAAAGTCACTGTTAAGTCTGATAAAAAGGTAAAATCAAGATCATTTGTACCCAAAACGCAGCCAGGATTTGTAAACAGTTGGCGGTGATATGGCAAATTTATTTGACGCGACACTAGCCCCAGAGGGGGAACCAGACGATTTGATTGTTGGAGACTTTTTGCAGTGGAAAAGATCAGATCTTGTAACAGACTATCCAACAGCTAGTTATGCAGCAAAGTATTTACTAAGAAGTTCCGGTTCTAATAATTACGAAATACAGATTTCGGGTACGGGACAGACCACTCATTACCTATTTACAGTAACCAGTTCTACTTCAGCCACCTTCAACGCATCAGAATACTTTTATCAACTTGAAATCACTCGAAATAGCGATAGTGAGAGAGTTGTTGTTGATAGAGGGTTATTCAGAGTTGTACCTGATTTGGATATCAACAACGCCGACCCAAGATCCCATGCTGAGATTATGGTCGCAAAGATTGAAAGCTTATTGCAGGGTAAAGCTGATTCCGACGTTTCTAGTTATAGTATTGCGGGACGATCTCTTACAAAGCTTGATTTCCAAGAGTTGTTAGACGCTAGAAACTATTATAAGAGCGAGGTCACGAGAGAGAAAGCAGTGCTTGGCGCTAAGATGGGCAGAAAAGGCAATATGACAGTGCAAGTGAGGTTCTAATGGCTATACTCGATAGATTCAGACGTAAGCCCATAAAACAAGTAGTAAAGCGTACATATGCAGCAGCAAATACTGGATTTCTATTCAATGATTTCAAAGCTTCGGAAAGATCACCAGACTCTGAGTTAAGAACTGCTTTAAAAACGATTCGCAGTAGATCAAGAGATCTAGCACGTAATAATGAATATGTGAAAAGATATCTCAATCTGTTGAAATCTAATGTGATTGGTAACAGAGGGTTTACGTTGCAAGTGAAGGCATTGGATACCGTGGGTAAGTTAGATCAAGACGGTAACGACAGAGTGGAATCTGCTTTTCGCACTTGGGGCAAGAACGGTAATTGTACAGTCGATGGCAAGATGTCTTGGATTGACGCACAAAAACTCTGTATTGAATCTTTAGCAAGAGATGGCGAAGTCTTTATTGTCAAACACAGAGCAAACGAGTTTCATGATAGTTTTGCAATTGAATTTATCGAACCTGATCAAGTGGATGAGCAAAAGAACGAAAGGCTTACAGATGGTAATGAAGTTCGCATGGGTGTGGAGTTGGATAAGTACAAAAGACCAGTAGCTTATCACGTATTAACCTATCATCCTGGCGATTATGATTACACAACAATGGCGAAGTCACCAAAGCATATTAGAATTACAGCGGATCGGATGATTCACATATTTGAAAAGCTAAGAGCAGGTCAAACGAGGGGAGAACCATATCTTGCACCAGCACTTGCTAGTATTAAACAACTTGGGGCATTAAGAGAAGCTTCCATAGTAAATGCTCGTATTGGAGCGAGCAAGATGGGATTCTTTACGAGTCCTCATGGTGATGGATTTGTGCCGGACGATGCCGATGGAGAAATGCCTATTATGGAAGCCACTCCAGGCACATTCCATCAATTACCAAATGGAGTTGACTTTAAAGCCTTTGATCCACAGTATCCCAACAATGAATTTGATGTTTTCCATAAGTCAGTGCTGAAAGGTATAGCAAGTGCAATGAATGTCAGTTATACATCTTTGTCTAACGATTTGGAAGCAACATCTTATTCAAGTATACGACAAGGTGCTTTAGAAGAGAGAGATCATTATCGTAATTTACAAAGGTTTTTGACTGATCATTTTGTAAGACCAATCTATGAAGAATGGTTATCCTCTGCCATGGAGATTGATTCGTTTGGTATACCAGTTCGTCAATATGATAAGTTTGCAACGATGGCACAATTCAGAGGTAAATCTTGGTCTTGGGTAGATCCGCAGAAAGAAATGAATGCAGCTATCATGGGCTTGAAAAATGGTGTATTGAGTCTCCAAGATGTAGCAAGTAATTATGGCAAAGACGTTGAAGAGTTGATGGCACAGATATCCAGAGATAAAGATGTTGCTGCTCAATTTGATATTCAATATGCGTTAGAACCATATGGCGCTACTTTTAATGCAGTTGATGCGGTTGTTGGGGATGATGATGTCGAATAAACCCACACAAGCAATGATCGAAGAAGCTAAGAGAGGTCTAGAGTGGCGTGATGAGTTTGGTCGGGGTGGGACGGAGGTGGGCGTTGCGAGAGCGCGTGACATTTCCAATGGGAAAAATTTATCAGATGACACTGTTAAGCGTATGTTTAGCTTTTTTTCCCGCCATGAAGTAGATAAAAAAGCGGAAGGATTTCGTCCAGGAGAAGATGGCTACCCCAGTGCAGGAAGAGTAGCGTGGGCATTGTGGGGGGGAGATCCAGGCTTTGCATGGTCAAGGAGGATTGTCAAATCAATGGATAGATCAGATGAACGACAAGTGCAAGGCGTATCAGACGCAGTGTTTAAAGGTTTGCAAAACAAAGTAAAAGATCACAACGAAAAAGTTGGTGATGTGAAATCAAAAAGGACAAATGTCAGAACCTTGATTGCTGTCTTTAAACGTGGCATTGGAGCATACAAAACGAATCCGCAAAGTGTAAGACCGTCTATGAAAGGAAATCCAGAAGGTTGGGCTTATGCACGAGTAAATTCTTATTTATATGCATTGCGAAACGGTCGTTTCAAAAGTGGCAAGCATGATCAAGATTTGTTACCCTCTGGACACCCTATGAGTACAAAGGATAGAGCTATGGAAGAACATTTAGAGCGACATATTGAGAACGTAGAAGAAGACGATGAAAAGGTTGTGATTACGTTTGCAAAGAAGATGGAAGCTCCACCCGTGGAAGAAGAATCTATGGGGCACATTGATGAAGAGAAAGATCATTATGGCGATGATGAGGATCATGACATGATGATAAAAGATTTGTCTTCAAGTCAAATAAAGATTGATGTTAAAGAGTTTGATGACAATAAAGTTTATCATCGAGCGGAAATGGCGAAACCAAAAAGCATCAATGAAGAAGATCGAACAGCGATTATGTCTATTTCCAGTGAAAGTCCAGTGGAAAGAAATTACGGCAATGAAGTTCTAGTGCATTCTATGGATGCTATAGATCTTAAATTTTTGCAGTCTGGTACTGCGCCACTGCTTATGGACCATGACCAAAAACGTCAAGTTGGCGTTATAGAATCTGTAAATCTTGACTCTGACGCTCGTAGACTACGTGCGAAAGTACGCTTCGGAAGAAGTGCGCTTGCAGAGGAAGCATTTACCGATGTAAAGGATGGAATAAAAGGTAATGTATCTATCGGATATTCTATCAAAAAGATGGAAAGGGAAGACGGGGATAAGGACACGTTTCGTGCTATCTCTTGGCGACCTGTTGAGGCAAGCATCGTTTCTATTCCAGCAGATGACTCTGTAGGAATCGGGCGTAGCACCGCAACCGCAAACAATGAACCCCACAAAGGAGAAACTGAAATGTCACAAGAAGACATAACGCGGATAACTAGCGAAGCTACGAATGCCGCACAAAGGAACGCTGCTCAAATTATTGAGCTTGGCAGTCGCCATGGAAAAGTAGATCTTGCACAAAAGGCGATCAATGATGGATTAGGCATTGAGCAATTTCGTGAGCAAATATTGGATAGCATCGCTAGTACAGGGGCTGTTAACTCACAAGAGATTGGACTTTCTGAGAAAGAAGTCAAACGGTTTAGTCTTGTGAAAGCAATACGTGCGTTGGCTAATCCCACTGATCGAAAAGCTCAAGAGCAAGCTGCATTTGAATTGGAAGCATCTAGGGCTGCATCATCAGAGTATGGAGTGGATGCACAAGGTATTATGCTCCCACGAGATGTTTTGAAGAATTGGTCAAGAGATTTAAGTGTTACTAACGATTCAGCTATTGTAGCTGATGATTTTAGGGCTGGTGATTTTATCGATGTTTTACGTAATCAATCTTCAGTTATGAGGGCTGGTGCGACAATGTTGACTGGACTTACAGGACCAGTAAAGATCCCGAAAAAAGCAACAGCAGCAGCGGCAGCTTTTGTAAGTAGCGAAGGTGCAGCAGTATCTGAGTCAGAAATGACTGTTGGACAAGTCACAATGACGATGCAAACTTTGGGTGCGTTTACTGATGTTACTCGAAACTTGCTGATTCAATCCTCTCTTGATGTTGAGAATCTTATACGAGATGATCTTACTCAAGCTATGGCGTTAGCGATTGACGCTGCTGGATTAGAAGGCTCTGGATCGAGCGGTAATCCTACTGGGATTCGCAATACTTCTGGTATTAACGGTAAGTCATTTGCTGGAACAAATCCAACATTCGCTGAAGTAGTGGATATGGAAACCCTTGTTGCAGCAGACAATGCTTTGATCGGAACGAGTCTAGCTTACATCTTAAACCCTGCTCAGTATGGTGCTTTAAAGACAACAGAGAAGGCTAGTAATACAGCACAATTTGTTGTAGAGCAACCAGGTAATACTGTCAACGGGTATCCTATTTTTGTGAGCAATCAAGCGACGGCTGGTAAAGTTTATTTCGGTAACTTTAGCGATCTGTTGATTGGAATGTTTGGAGGTGTTGACATTACCGTAGATCCTTACACTGCATCCAACACGGGGACAATACGCATTGTTGCTTTACAGAGCGTAGACGTAGCGGTTCGTCATGCAGTGAGCTTCTGTTTGGGTAGTGCGTAAGAGAGTAGATTAATACTAAAAGGGGGCGGTAACGTCCCCGATTAGGAGGTTGAAAATGAAATACGAAGTAATCAAAGGCGTTGTGATTCGCGGCACTCAGTATAAAACTGGCGACACTGTTGACATCGACGATCTTCAACTGGCTAATGATATGATGAACCTTTCGAGGGTCATTCCATATACGCCAAAAAAGAAATCAAAGCCAGTACAAACGCGAGCTAAATAATGGCTGTCGAGACTGCGATTGAAAGGGCTATTATGATCGCAGACTTTGGGGTATCGGCAGAGTTTAAACCCTTGTCAGGTCAAAGTAAGACGGTTACGTGTATTTTTGACGATGACTTTGAGTCTGTAGAAACTTCTGGAACGATAGCTTTTGCATCAAGTCAACCAAGGATAACAATACCCACAGCTAATTTACTAGGCGTTGTCGAAGGAGATAAGATTACAGTTGATACAGTGACGTATGTGATTAGAGTCGTTAAAGCAGACGGAACGGGTATGACTGAGTTGATGTTGGAGAAGCAGTGATGGCCCATGTACGAAAGCAGATTCGTTCTGCTATGGTAACTGCTCTTACTGGTTTAACAACTACGGGTTCTAACGTGTTTGAATCTAGAGTTTACGATCTTGCCAGTGCAAAATTACCAGCCATTGCTGTATATTCCGTGAATGAAAACTTAGCATATCAAACTATTGGCAGTAACAGATTGCAGTTAAGATCTAGTATTTTTGGTGTAGAAATATATGTTAAATCTGCATCTGGTTACGATGCTACTTTAGATCAAATAACTGTTGAGGTGGAAGAAGCTTTGTACGCGAACAGAACTTTCGGAGGTCTTGCACAAGATATGAAAGTAATCTCTTTGAATACTGAAGTTAGTGATCAAGGAGATATGCCGATTATTTACGGTACATTGGAAGTTGAGATACAATATCAAACGGATGAGAATGATCCAGAAACAGCAATTTAAGAGGATATACTATGGCTACTTATGCAGGAAAAGGTGGAGCTATGACAAGTCAAGCATCGGGAGGAAGTGCTACATCGGTTCTTGAAATCAGAGACTACAGCTTTACAATTACTCAAAACAGCGTTCCAGATACCGTTTTAGGTGATGACTTTGAATCACATAAGGCGACCACTGGTACTTTTACAGCAACCGTAAACTGTATTTATGACGATTCAGATGCAGGTCAAGAAATATTTGTACCTGGTACTGATGTAGGAGTTGTCTTTTTTCCTGCTGGTAATAGTAGCGGAAAGGAAAAGTTTACTGGCACTGCATATATTCAAGAAGAGTCTACAAATGTAAGTGTAGATGGTCTTGTGGAAAGAACATTCACTCTTGCAGGTCAGGGAACTGGTTTAACTAAGGCAACCGTTTAATGAGCGCAATAAAGCAAGCTATTAATCATTTTGACGGTAAAGCAACACGTAAAATTGAAGTCCCTGAGTGGGATATGACACTTTACACTAAAAATCTTAGCGTAAATGACAAAAAGAATTGGACTACCAGAGCAAACGGTGATAATCATTTATATGTTGTTTATGCTTTAATTTTTGGCGTTACCGATGAAAATGGTGAACCAGTTTTTACAGTTGCAGACAAACACGATTTGTTGCATAACGTAGATGCAGAGATAGTCAGTCGTATTGCTAATGAGGTATTTGCGGATACTACGGAGGAAGACCGCGAAAAAAACTCATAACTGACGATGGTAAAACAGACCTTTGGCATATGTATGAACTTGCTAATTACCTTCGTCAGCCACTAACAACAATACTGTCTATGACTGATGCTGAGTTTAAACATTGGTTTACCTTTTTGAGATTGAAGGAAGAACAAAATGGCGACAGCAGTAGTTAAAGGGCACGTTGTTACTGAAGTTACAGCAGATACCAAGCAATATGGACCAGCAATAGCCAATGCAACAAACCATCTAAAAAAATTTGATAGAGAAGGTCAAAAAGTAAAAGGTAATCTAAGAATTATTCGCGGTGGTTTTGGTCAACTTGGACATCAAATACAAGACGTAGCTGTACAACTTCAAACCGGAACAGACGCATTTATAGTTTTCGGTCAGCAAGGCTCACAAATAGCATCTCTTATGGGTCCAGGGGGAGCAATAGTTGGTGCTTTTTTAGCCGTTGGTGCGGCAGTTGCTACTACTCTTTTTAAATTCAATCAATTTGGTGACGCATTAAAAGATTTAGACGCTGAAGGTTTAGAGTTAGCAAAAAACTTTAATCAATTAAGCGATCTAGATAAGAAAATTGCTGTAGGCGCAGTATCAGAACAAGCAAAAACTTTAGCTAATGAAATTGTTGATCTAGACAAACAAGTTACTAAGTTTCGCAAGAAAGTAGACGATGCTGAACAAGCAAAAGCAGCGCACAGTGACAGCCAATTAATAATAGTTAAAGATTTACCGGAGACTGAAAGAAAGTTACAAAAATTTATCAATTTGCGAGAGAAAGCTGGCGAAAAATTACAAGACTTATTAAATAGCATTAATCCAGAACATATTCAAGCGGAGAAAGTAGCAGAAGACTTTCAGAAACTAAGTGATAGTTTGGACGAGCAAAAAAATGCTTTTGGTAAAACTACCGAAGAAATAATTCGACAGAGTGAAGCTTTTAAGGCTTTAACATCAGAACAGAAAGAAGTTATTGAAGGAAAATTGGAGGATATAGAATTGTTGAAAAAACAATCGGAAGAAGCTAAGGAGTTAGCAAAACAACAACAAAAACAACAAAGAGATATGGAAAAGGCACAACAAGAAGAAAGACAAAGAAGGGCGCAAGAATTTAAACAACACTTGAAAGAGCAAGAACAAGTATTTGAGAAAAATCAGCAACAAGTACAAAACATTCTTGGTAATGTAACCGATGGATTTGCAGATGCTATTACAGGTGCTGAGAACTTCCAAGATGCTATCAAAGCAATGGCTAAATCTGTCATTGATGATTTAATACGAATGGCTATCCAAAAAACAATTACCGATCAAATCTTTGGAGCGATTACGTCTGCCTTCCCTGCATTATTTGGCACTAGCACTGGAGGCTTTAATACTGTGCGTAGTGGTGAAACTTCCACAACAATTCCTTTAGGCATTCCAGAGTACACGCAAGGACCAGCACCAAGAGCAAACGGAGGTCCAGTCATGGGTGGCTCAAGTTACATGGTTGGAGAGAGAGGACCAGAGCTTTTTGTACCGCGTCAATCTGGTACTATTGTACCAAACGGAATAGGAGGCGTTACAATTAATCAATCTATTAATATATCTACGGGTGTGCAAAATACGGTACGTGCAGAGATTGCTAATCTCATGCCTCAAATACAAACCGCAACAAAAAATGCAGTGATTGATGCGAGAAATCGTGGCGGGTCATTCTCTTCTCAGCTTGTAGGTGCATAATGCCAGAAACATTTCCAACAGTCGGATTGCAAAGTCTAGAGATGAGTCTGAAAAGGACGGTCGCTGTAACACAATCTCCTTTTACTTATGAATCACAGACTTTTCAGCATAACGGAGCTATCTGGCAAGCCAATATTACTTTGCAGCCAAGGAATCAAACAGAATCAAGAGTGATCGAAGCTTTTATTGCTAAACTAAAAGGTCGAGAAGGAACTTTTTATTTTGGCAATCCAATGATGACAAGTTCTTTGTCTGCCAACACCGTTTCAAGTGCTGCAATCCGCGCAGAATCTTTTACTTTAGGATCAGGAACAGATGCTGTCCCAGCGGGAACACAATTTCAGTTAAATAATTATCTATACATAACTACTGAAGATAAAGCTGCATCAGCTACTACTTTGAATTTTCAACCTGGATTGCGCATAGCAGTTTCAAGCTCACAAACTATTACTTATAACCTTCCCAAATCAACGTGGCGTTTAGTATCAAATGACGTAAGTTACAGTATTAATCAATCCAGTTTGTATTCGTTTTCATTTGCTTGTGAGGAAGCACTATGAGTCGCGGGTTAAATACAGCAATGACAACCGTAACTACTGATAGTGTTGTTCGACCCTGCTATTTTTTGGACTTGGCATTTGTGGATAGTAGTAACAATGCGAGTCCCTTGTATTTTTGGACGGGGTTCGGAAGTCTGACGGCTAATAATGCAGCAGGAGCTAGTGTCAGCTATCAAGGTGCTGGGGATTTGTTATCCATCTCACCAATCGAAGAAAGTCAGGAGTTACAGGCAAACGGTCTTACTCTAACTCTAACGGGCGTTAAATCGAGTCTTGTCACAGTAGCGACTACAACAAACTACCAAGGGCGAGAAGCTACCATCAGGCTTGGTGCTTTGGATAGCTCTAATGATCTCATTGCAAGCCCCGAAATCATTTTCGAGGGATTCATGGATGTTATGACGATTGCAGATCAGGGGGATTTGTCAACAATCCAGATGGCCGTTGAAAATAAACTCATCGGATTTGATCGGGAAAAGCCTAGATATTATACGGCTGAAGATCAGAAATACATAGGTTCTTTAGGTTTGCCGATCACAACAGCGGGAAGCTTTGATGTTGACACAACATACAAGATTATCGACCCTGGAAATACTAATTTTCAATCCATAGGAGCATCGGCAGACACAGCAGGAATCGAATTTACCGCAACTGGAGTTGGTTCGGGAACTGGTACAGCACAGATAGTTGATCTGGGATGTCAGTACGTGGCGAGTTTAGAGCAAACGAATATGTACTTCGGGCGACCGACACCCAACGCAACGATTCAACAAACGGGTGTTCAAGGGTTCCCAGGTAGAGGCGCACATAAAAATGATTGAGCGCGAATCCCTCACGAATTGCCGATATGATATCGAACCCTTACTCTTTGAGCATTGGAAAGAAGTTGCTGCAAATCAAGACGTTATCAGATTAAACCCCGATTGGGAGAAGTATGCAGAACTTGATAGGACTGGCAAGCTTGTCGCAATGATAGCAAGAGAACAGCGCATAGTTATCGGATATATTGTCTTGATAATCTCTGAGCATTTGCATTACAAAGATCACAAATTTGCTCACAATGATGTATTTTATGTCAAACCTGAGTATCGTGGCGGGTTGGGTGATCAGTTGTTAAAAGCTGCGGAGTTAGAAGCAAAAAGGTTGGGTGCATCGGTTATGCTGATGAATACAAAAGTTTACGCTGATTATTCACCGCTCTTGGAAGATCATAATTTTGATTTATTTGAGAAAGTGTACATAAAAGGACTTTTTTAGATGGCGATCGCAGCATTAGCTGGGTTAGCAAGCGTGGCAGGAGGGATGCTGGCCGCTGGCGGTGTCATAGCCATAGAACTAGCTGCGGGCTATTTTGCACTAGGCGCGGGCTTGTCATTAGTAAGTCGTGCTTTAGCTCCAAAGCCTAGTTTTGGCGCAGAAATGCAGGGCATTACACAGACCCAGCGGGGAACAAAGATTGCTCGTCGTTTGGTGTATGGGCAAGTCCGAGTTGGTGGTGCTTTAGTTTTCTTTGATTCAAGTGGAACGGATAATGAGTTTCTGCATTTAGTTGTGGCTCTTGCAGGACATGAAATTGATCACGTAGAAAAAATCTATTTCAATGACGATCTGGCAATCACCATTGCAGATAACGGAACAAAGACGTATAGCTCCCCTTACACAACAGATTATACTTTTTGCTCAGTACATTTGGGAGATCAAACAACAGCAGATTCTAGTTTGGTCTCTGCGAGTACAAAGTGGACCAATAACCACATACTCTATGGAACTGCCTATGTGTATATTCGTCTTACATACAATGCTGATGTTTATGCTGATGGTGTGCCGAATATTTCGGCAATCATTCGCGGTAAGAAAGTAAACACCACAGGAAGCAATGTGGGATTTTCACAGAATCCTGCGTATTGTTTGAGAGATTATATTACTGATACAACGTATGGACTCGGAGAGGCATCCGATAAAGTTGTGTTTACGCAGCGAGATAATACTAGCTCTTCGACAAGCCATGCGATCTGTGATCAGTCTGTAACGACTAAAAGCGGGACGCAAACGCGATATACCATTGATGGCGTTCTGTCTAGCGGTGATAGTATCAAGAGTAATCTGGAATCTATGCTATCAAGCATGGGAGGTCAACTGATATATACGGGCGGCAAATACCACATAAAAGCAGGGGCTTATTCTGCCCCAGAAGTCACATTGGATGAGTCAAATATCGTCGGAGGAATACAAACAGCAACAAGGACATCAAGGAGAGGTCTTTACAACGCGGTGCGCGGTTCGATTCCATCTGCTGATGACAATTATCAAGTGGTCGATTATCCCCCACAAATCAATACAACTTCAGCCACCTCAGACGCAGAAACCATCTTTTTAGAAGTAAATTTTCCGATGACTACTGAAGAGACACGAGCGCAGCGACTTGCTAAACAAGTGTTAGCCCGTGGTAGACAGCAGATTAAAGTCAGCTTTAACGCAAATATGAAAGCGTTCCAAGTAAAAGTTGGTGATACGGTAACAGTCAAGAATGAAAAACTCAATTTTGGGACTAATGGAAAAGTTTTTGAGATTATTGGATATCGTCACATTCTTTCGCAAGAAGGTGCGCTGCTCTATGCAATCGACGCGGTGGAGATTAGTTCCAGTGTATATGATTGGACCGCTAGTAACGATGAAATAGACCGAATCACAAGTGCTAGTATCACACCTTATAATCCTTATTCCACCCCTGCCCCAACAAATCTCAACAGTTCTGTAGATACGTTTGTAAATCCCGATGGTACAGCAAGCTCAATATTAAAATTAAGCTGGACTGCGGCTGCTGATAGTTTTATCGATCATTATGCGGTTGATCATAAAGAAAACAGCGAAAACAATGATAAATATCGAAGACAGCTTACCAATCTTACAGAGGCCGAAATCGGTGGGTTAGAAATTGGTAAAACCTATAACATTCGGGTTCATTCTGTGAATCAGTTTGGTGTCACATCTGCTTCTGCTTTAACTGCATCTATAGCTTTAACGGCAGATACTCTCGCACCAGCAGCACCGACATCGGTTTCTGCAACCGCTGGTTTAAGGAGTGTAGAGCTTGCCTGGACATCTCCCACGGCTACTGATTTGGAAGCGATTGAGATTCATCAATCAACAGATAACAGTAATTTTACGCAGGTAGCATTGCATTCAACTTCAAATACTAATACCGATGATAGCACTAGACCTGATACTTTTATTCGACAAGGGTTAGTAATTGGTACAACGTATTATTTTAAGCTAAAGGCTAGGGACAGAAGTGGTAACAAAAGCGATTTTACAAGTGTAGTGAGTGCTACACCCGCGCAAGTCGTTGATGATGATATCACTGAGTCTAATATTGTAATAGCCAAAAAAGCTGTAGCTGATTCCGTTGGTAGCTTTAATTTTGATAGAAATCAATATCTTACACAAAGTAATTTTGATTTGGGCGGTAGTACATTTACGAATGTTTTTGGCAATCTTCCGTATCAGAATGGTACGGTAAGCGGATCGTCAGTGACGTTGCCTGAGTTGCTAAGCACCAGTTTTAATACAGGGGATTTTTTATCAGGAGCAACGATCGGAGGAGTTCCAGCAAGAGAGATATTAATTGAATTTCTTTTCCAGCCCGTAGGTAGTTTTTTATCAACAAGTCGGTCGTTTGGTGTTATAAGTGTTATAGAAACCGATATTGGTGGTACACCAGATTTTGAATCTACAACTGGAAATGATTACAAAGTAGCAAATTACAGAGAATATGTTGGGTCTGATCAAGGTAGCAACAGAGGTATTTTCCAAAGCAATTCTTTTCGAGCAAACAAGACAATACACATTAAATGTTGGGGTGCCGTAAATGGATTTAATACAAGTAGCGGGGTTTTAAGGGGTGTTGGGCAAGTGGTGGTTAGAGCGGAATATCTTGCTGTATGATTATGCTGTCAGAAGACATATCTATATCAGATTTAGATCAATTACGATTTATCCGTAATGGATTATTAACAGAATCCGATTGGACGCAAAGTGTAGATTCACCTCTCTCAGATGCTAAAAAAACAGAGTGGAGAACATATCGACAACAATTAAGAGATATTACTCAAGGTCTTGACCAAGAGAGCGTCTTTGACTTTAGCACAATACCAAATCCCCCAACATAAATTTTCAATGTAGATAACATAGATTGTCTATGGCAAAATAAACATCGATAACAAGTCAAGGTGTAATTATGACTACTTTTAACTTGGTTAAAGATGATACTGCCCCGCAAATCAAAGCTACTATCACCAGAGAAGACACTGGTGCTGTAGTCAATATGTCGGGAGGAACAGTAAAACTTAAATTCCGTGAGAAAAATTCATCCACTATACTCTTCACTCTTACAGCTTCAAGTGCTGGAGACAATCTACAAAATGGTATAGCAATATTTGTTTTTGGATCTGGCGATTTGTCGGTATCTCCAGGTGATTACGAGGGTGAAATTGAACTGACTCACTCTGATGGTACTGTAGAGACTATCTTTGAATTGTTGAAGTTTTTAGTGAGAGAAGACTTCTGATGCTTAAAGCAACAATAGAATTTGCTAGGAAAGTCGCAAGTGTTGTATTAAGCAGGGCTATTGCTGCATACGAGTTTGGTATATTCCTTTTAATAAAAGTCATATCTGATACTGTAACAACATCAGATTCTGAATCAATATCCACTACAAAATCTCTAACAGATACTGCTGTTAGCACTGATAGTCCTAGTATTGAGGCGGGGAAAGTTGTTTCTGATTCTTCTGCGACATCGGACGAACCTACGGTATCCTTTGGCGGTTTCAAAAACGATACAACGTCTTTGACGGATGATGAAGTTTTATCTTTTGGGATGACTAGATCCGACACATCTGCGCTTTCCGATTCAGAAGCAAAAGGCTTTCATAAGTTTTTATCGCACACGTTTAACGCAACTGATGATGTAGATGGAGAGGCAAGTATATTAGACGATCAAGTGATGTCTTTTGTAAAGGTCAGATCAAATCAAGCTAGTATATCAGATCTTCCATCAGTTGGTGCGGGTAAAGTCGAATCTGATACAATGAACACAACAGATGCGGGATCAATTCGCAGCCAAGGTTACTGTGCGTTTGATTACTTTTTAGAAGATTATGTGGGTGAAGCTAGGACATTTTAGGAGAGAAAAAATGGCAAAGGTAAATAGTTCTGCAAGTCTCAAAGGAGATGTTGCGATTGTTCTGAAAGACAAAGACGGGAAAATCAAAGAAACACGGAACATGAAAAATCTAGTTGTTACCGCTGGTTTGACTTTTATTGCGAGTCGGATGGCGGGGACTTCCTCAAGTGTTATGTCACATATGGCTATCGGGTCAGGGACTACAGCAGCCTCTGCTGGTCAGACAGACTTAGTAAGTATACTAGGTAGCAGAGAAGCTCTAGATTCTACAACACCTTCAGCTAACACAATCGTTTATGTTTCGAGCTTTGAAGCTGGCGAGGGAACTGGTGCTGTGACTGAAGCAGGTATATTTAACGCTAGTTCTAGTGGCACCATGCTTTGCAGAACAGTCTTTAGTGTTGTGAATAAAGCTGCTGACGATACTATGAGCATAACTTGGACCATCACTCTTACTGCATCATAAAAGGTGATCTATGAGTACGATAACTACCCGTAGCGGGAAGGGTTCACCTCTAACAAATACAGAGGTAGACACCAATTTTACAAACCTCAATACTGATAAGGCTGAATTATCTGGGGCAACCTTTACTGGCGCAATTACAGCAAACGCAGGAGTGGTGGTAGATAACATCACGATTGACGGGACAAGCATAGCATTAAGTTCTGGAAGTTTAACAGTTTCATCAGCCGATGATTTTGTAGTTGATGCAGAGGGCGATATCAACCTAGACGCAAATGGAGGTGATATTCGCTTTAAGGACAATGGGACTGTAATTGGAGAGTTTACGCAGTCCTCAAATAACTTTGTTATCAAATCATCAATATCAGATGAAGATTTAATATTTCAAGGCAACGATGGTGGCTCAACGATTACAGCCCTTACTCTTGATATGTC
>CAACVD010000693.1_pt1 | contig 16267 bp, 16 predicted proteins | sample 2381771 | NCBI WGS metagenome assembly CAACVD01 (sample SAMEA5211965, study PRJEB30684) | marine metagenome | biome: Marine; feature: Epipelagic; material: Water | collected 2015-10-15 | depth 15 m | reverse complement strand
ACTAAAAAAACAGGTGCTGGTACCAGTAATTCGGGATATGATTCTTCTGGCGGAGCTGGCGGAAACGGCGTTGACAGTGCTTACGCTTGGGCTGGAGGCGGCGGTGGCGGCTCAGGGGGAGGAGGAGGAAATGCTGACACAGGACCAAATGGAGGTGCAGGAGGATCGGGCTTTACCCCTTCTGGATGGTATAACTCGACGGGTCGCGGCGGCGGCGGAGGAGGAGCGGCAAGGTCTACGAGCAACAATAACGCCCAAGGCGGATCGTCCTCAGACGGCGGCGGCTCAGGGCTGGCGCGAGGAAAACAGAGTGTACTCGATTTTGGGAACGCCTCTGCAAGCAATAAAGGTGGTGGCGGAGGTGGCTACGGTAACGCTCAACAAAACTATCGGGCAGGAGGATCAGGGTACGTTATGATTCGTTACTCAGGCTCTCAAGCAGCCACAGGCGGCGACTCCATTACGGAAGACGGCGGATACACGTATCATGAGTTTACATCCAGTGGAACTTTTACACCTAACACGTAGGTAAAATATGTCACATTTTGCAAAAGTGAAAGATGGTGTTGTACAGGCAGTTATAGTGGCAGAGCAGCCTTTTATTGATTCTTTACCGACAGAAGATGGTGTAACGTGGGTTCAAACATCTTACAACACTCATGGCGGAGTTCACTATAAAGACCAAACTCGCGTTGCAGAATTTGAAAACGAAGACGGCACAAAAGAAACAATAACATCATCCGAAAGAGTGCCAGATGGTGGTGTTGCGTTAAGAAAAAATTTTGCTGGCGTTGGTTGTATTTATGATCCTGTCAGAGACGCTTTTTACGGCAGCCAACCTTTTGCCAGTTGGACTTTAAACGAAGAAACTTGCCTATGGGATCCTCCTGTTGCGATGCCTTCAGATCAAGAAAAAGACTGGGTTTGGGACGAAACAAACAGACAGTGGGTTGAATATACCTAATGCATCTTATTTCAAAGAATATTAATGACGGCCCTACGCCTGTGTTATTAACGAAAAACACTCACCCGTCTTTTATTGGAAGTTGGATTTTAGATGATTTGTCTATTTGTGACAGGCTTATTGCATATGTAGAAGATGAAGACGCACAAGACCGTGGCGATATTTGCGAAGGCTTGGTTTATTCATCAGAAGACAGAAAAAAAGTCGTTAATAAAAAATCAAAAATTTCATTTGATAGAAGATTATCTTTTAAATATGAGGTTTGTGTCGATTACTCTATTGAATTACAAAAATGTTTGAATATGTACTTTGAAGAATATCCGTGTTCAAATGATGTTGGAATATTCACAGATGGTGGAGAAACAGGTAATGTTCAAAAATATCCTAAAGGTGGGGGTTATTTTAATTGGCATTGCGAAAGGTCATCAAACGCAAATAGTAGCCGTCATTTAACTTATATGACTTATTTAAATGATGTAACCGATGCTGGAGAAACAGAGTTTCTGCATCAAAAGTTAAAAGTGAAACCAAAAAAAGGTCTCACTCTTATTTGGCCTTGCGATTGGACGTTTTTTCACAGAGGAATTGCATCACAAACGCAAGTTAAATATATTGCGACAGGGTGGTATTGTTTTACAGATTAATCTTGCGAGGTATTTTGATTCAGTATAGATGGTGGTTTTGGAACAATTTTTTTTCTCGCAAACAAATTATTGAACTTAATGATGTTTTTGAGAAAAACGGTGTAAGTGATTTTAAAGATAATCCGTCTAAGTCAGATGCTGGAGGATCCCTCAAAAATGTCTCTTTAGTAAAATCGGTGCATTGGCAACATATTCATTCTTACTTAAAATTGTTGGATGAGCAGGTAAAACGAATTAACAGGGACATCTGGGGTTATCATCTCGATGAAAATTTTTCAACAAGCGGTGTTTTATCTCAACAGTATCAATCGTCAGATGATTATGATTGGCATCAAGATGGATCTAATTCGGAAAATTTTGATTCAAAGTTTACCGTAGTAATAAATTCGTCTCTTGAGAGATTTGAGGGGGGAGAGTTGGAAATTTTTACACAAGGCGGTATTCTTCCGCTACGTGAGCTACGAGGTTTTGGTTCGGTAGTTATGTTTCCCAGTCATGTTCCTCATCGCGTGACAGGGGTGACCAAGGGAACCAGAAATACCATAGTTTACTGGAAAGAAGGCCCACGGTTTGTTTAGGAGATTGTGATGGAAATCAAGTTATCTAGTTTGATGAACCTCGCCCCAGCGTTATTAGTCGGTGCTGGTTTAATTGCAAGCTATACTACGCTCGAAGCACAGTCACAGGAAAACGCAGAGGACATTAGTGAGCTTAGTGAGCAGGTTGATGAAATCGAAGATGAAGTAAATCAACTACAAAATCAAATGACACGTTCAGAAATCATTCAACAGAACACCGCAGAAGATTTGAGCGATGTTAAAGCAGATACAAAAGTTATACTCAACCTTCTCCAACAAAATCAAAGACGGTCTACAACGGACTAACATGCCTACCGTTAAGGAAGCCATTGCACGGATCGAGGTTCACGAGAAGGAATGTGCGCTTCGATATTCAAGTATAGAACAGCGTCTTGAGTCTGGTTCTAAAAGATTTGATAAATTAGAGCTAATGTTATGGAGCATGTATCCGTTTATTATAACTGTGACGGCAGCTTTTAAATGGATTGGTTGAATGGAAATCATAGTTTTTGCGTTGATGGTGCAACTTGCGCCAGAACAAGACGAGCGAGTGGCAAGCTATTGGGTAAACCAAAAACAGTGTGTGCATGTTGCCCGTGTTTTGTCGAGCCGCGAGGAAAATTACAAAAGCGTTCTAGCGTATTGTAAACCAGCTTTTGTTGATCCGATGAAAACGGAGATTCAAGGTTATGCCAAAAAGACTACAACAAACCAGTAAATATGCAAAGTATGATCTTGATGGTGATGGTGAAGTAACAGACGAAGAACTTGAACGCCATCAACAACTAGTAGAATTAGAACTCCGCGAAGAAAAAGCAGATTCACAAAGAAACATGGCTTGGGTTGCAATGATTAGCATGGTCATGTTTTCTATTTTTCTCATGTTACCCATGATGCCCGATAGTCGAGTCAAAGCTCTGTCTGATCTGCTTGGTTTGTTTTACATAGCACAGGCCAGTATAGTAGCAGCCTATTTTGGTGCAACAGCATTTATGAGTAGAAGGTAGTGTGCTTGAAGAAATTGCAGCAGCTAATAAAGCCATTGATATCATGTTACAAAGTGTTAAACATGGTAAAGACCTTTCGCATTGTGCAGAAGCATGTGGTAATTACTTTAATAACAAATCAATTTTGGCTAGACGCTCTAATAAGAAAGGGCGTGGTAGTGCGCTTCAAAACTTTATGGAGTTGGAGAAACTAAGAGAGAAAGAAGCTGAATTACGAACAACAATGAAACTAGCTGGAAGGCCGGGTTTGTGGGAAGACTTTTTAGAGTTTCAAAAACAATGTAAAAGAGAACGCATAAGACAAGAGCGGAGTAAAAAACAACTAGAAAATGCTACAATGGCGCAAGTTATGCGATGGTTTAAATACATGATGGGAGCCACCGCTTCGCTTTTTAGTATGCTCATGGCGGTCATGGAGTTTCTTAACGCAGGGAAAGGAGAATAGGATGTTACAAGCATTGATTGGACCTGTTGCAGGACTGTTAGATAAGTTTATAGAAGACAAAGACACCAAGAATGCTTTGGCTCACGAAATAAGTACAATGGCAGAGCGTCATGCTCAAGAACTTGCAAAAGGTCAGTTAGAAGTCAATAAGGTAGAAGCAGCCTCAAAATCTATGTTTGTTGCTGGCTGGCGACCCGCTGTTGGTTGGGTGTGCGTGTTAGGCATGGCTTCAAACTTTATTATAATACCAATGGCAAACTTTGGTTTAGCAATTGCCGAGTCTAACATTACAATACCGCTTATTGATACAAGCACTATGATGCCTGTGCTGATGGGTATGTTAGGACTTGGTGCAATGAGATCAGTGGAAAAAGTACAGGGAGTTTCAAGAGAAAAATGATTGGTTGGCTATATGAAAAACATTTGAAATTATTTTTTGGGCGCGAGTTTAAACGTGTTCGTGCGCGAGACAGTAAAGGACGTTATGTAGCAGATGACAAATCTACGCCAGACAAGAATGAGGCGTATATTAATGTGTCGGCTGCTTTAAACGCAGGGAAGAATGAAGACTAGCGCGGAAGGTGTTGCCCTTATTAAAAAATTTGAAGGCTGCAAGCTGGAGGCTTATCAGTGCAGTGCGTCAGTTTGGACAATCGGCTGGGGAACAACTAAAGGAGTTCAAGAAGGAGATACCTGTACGCAAGACGAAGCTGATGCTTTTCTGGAGGATGACCTGTTTGAATTTGAGAAGGCAATACACAAACACGTTAATGTGCCTCTCCAACAAAATGAATTCGATGCGCTCGTATCTTGGGTATACAATCTTGGTGGAACTAACCTTCGGGAATCTACTCTTCTTATTCGGATTAATGACAACACTGACAGCAGCCGCGCTGATATTCCTTATCAAATTAGAAGATGGAATAGGGCTGGCGGCAAAGTTTTAGATGGGTTGGTTAGACGCAGAGAAGCAGAAGCATTATTATGGCAAGGTAAAGATTGGACTTATGTGTAGGTGACATATGCCGTTACAGAAATTAGCCCTAAAACCGGGCGTTGACCGTGAAAACACACGCTACACAAGTGAAGGCGGTTGGTACGAAAGCGATAAAGTGCGTTTTAGACAAGGTATGCCTGAAAAGATTGGCGGTTGGGTACGGATATCTGCTAATACTTTTTTAGGTATATGTCGTTCTTTGCACTCATGGGTAACGCTTACTGATCTAACAGTTACAAGTGTAGGCACACACCTTAAATACTACTTAGAAAGAGGTGGTGCTTATAATGATATAACACCTTTACGTGCTACTGTGTCTCTTTCAGGACCGTTTGCTACTTCTAGTGGGTCTGCTGTAGTGACTGTAACTGATGCTAACGGTGGATATAAAAACAATGATTTTGTTACGTTTAGTGGGGCTTCTGCTGTTGGAGGATTAACACTGAATGGCGAGTTCCAAATAACATATAGCACAGGTAATACATACACTATAACAGCTTCTTCTACGGCAAGTTCCAGTGCTTCTGGTGGAGGCACCGTGTCAGCAGCATATCAGATAAATACTGGCGCAGAGTTAGCCGCACCGTTAACTGGGTGGGGAGCAGGTACATGGGGTGAAAGTACATGGGGTAATGGTGGCACTGGAGAAGAAAGATTACGGGTATGGAGTCAAGGTAACTTCGGAGAAGATTTAATCTTTGGACATCGTGGAAGTCGGTTATATTTTTGGGATGCTTCTGATGACACGCCTTTAGATAATCGTGGTACTTTATTAAGTGCAGAATCAGGTGCATCTGACGTACCTACAGCACAAAACATTATTCTTGTTTCTGACATCAATCGGTTTGTGTTTTGTTTTGGCGCAAACATTATAAGTACATCCACACAAGACCCGCTTTTAATTAGATGGTCAGATCAAGAAGATGCTGTTAACTGGACTCCCGCTGCTACTAATCAAGCAGGTAGTTTGAGGTTATCACGAGGCTCAGAAATAATTGCTGCTGAACAAACTCGTCAAGAAGTGCTCGTATGGACTGATTTCTCTTTGTACGCCTTACAATATGTTGGTGCACCCACTGTATGGACAGGACAACTTGTCGGTGAGAATATTTCAATAGTATCTCAAAAATGTGTGGCTGTAGCTGATAACGTAGCTTACTGGTTCGGTAAAGATAAATTCTATATGTATGACGGTGGTACAAGAGTATTACCCTGTAATGTTAAAAAATATGTGTTTAATGATATTAACCTAACAAATCAGGAACAGATATTTGCTGGCACTAATGAAGGTTTTGATGAAATATGGTGGTTTTATCCTTCTGCTGATAGTGATACAAATGATAGGTATGTTGTGTATAACTATATGCAAAAAATATGGTACTACGGCACTATTGCTAGAACTGCTTGGTTGGATTCTGGTATACGAGATTTTCCTGTCGCTGCTACAAATACTAAAAATTTGGTGCTCCATGAGTCTGGGTTAGATGATGCAGAAACAGCCACTACTTCTGCTATATCTGCTTCTATAACATCTGCACAATTTGACTTGGATGATGGACATAAATTTATGCTTATATCTCGCATGTTACCTGATATAAGTTTTGAAGGATCTACCGCAGACTCTCCTGTTGTAACTATGTCAATGTCTGCACTACAAAACTCTGGTTCTGGATTTAATGACCCGTTGTCTGAAAGCGGTAATAGTAGTGGTACAGTAACTCGTACAGCTTCTTCGCCTGTTGAAAAATTTACCGACCAAATATTTTTACGTGTACGCGGTAGACAGGTTAGTTTTAAAATAGAATCTTCGTCAACAGGAATAGCTTGGCAGTTGGGTTCACCACGGATTGATATGCGTCCAGACGGGAGAAGATAATGCCTGTAGATTTAACAGATTATGGTATAACTTTTCGTGCCCCCGTATTACCTCGTCCTCCTGACGAATACTCACGGCAAGATTTTGAAAAACTTAACAACACCCTGCGTCTGTACTTTAACCAGTTGGACGATGCGTTGCGTAGTGACAGGTTAGTAAATCAGGGTGAAGCAATGAGTTGGTTTATAAGCTAATGGCTAATACATACGTAAATGCAAAGGTTGATCTTACCACTACTGACATAACTACGTTGTATACGTGTGCTGCACTTACAACAGGTATTGTCAAATCTATATTAGTCTCTGATGATTCTGGTAGTGGAGATACTATAACAGTCACTATTACCAATGCTTCTGATGCAATATTCAGTTTGTTCAAGGTAAAAGCTGTAAGTGCTAATACAACAGTAGAATTACTAACTGCACCACTTGTTGTACAGACAGGAGAGATATTAAAAGTACAAGCTGCAACAGCTAATAGGCTTCATGTAGTAGCCAGTATTCTGGAGGTTACATAGTGGCTGACGTAGAAGAAAAAGATCCAAATGACACTTTAGATCAAACACTTCCTAACGATTCAGATCAATCTGAAGCAACAGAAAGTGACTCTTACTGGAATTTTCTTGAAGATGATGAATTTCAATATAAGTTATCAAATACAGAACTATTTCAAGAATGGCAAGACAGTGCGCCTAGAGATCGTTTTACTGAAGAGTTTTCTTTAGCTCGTTATCCTAAACAAGGGGTAGCAGGGTCTGGCCCTTTTGCTGTTCCAGAGTGGTTTCCTAAATCTTACATCGCGTATGCAAATACGTTTGATCCTTATATGTCCAACCGTTTACAAGAAACGGTGTTTCCTTCTTTTGGTAATGTTACCGAAGAATACTTAGATGATTTAACAGGTTTAGATTCATCCGTAGGTGATTTTCTTATTATAGGAATTACCCCACCTGATATTCTTGCTGCGAGTACAGACATAGAAAAATTGTGGAATCCAGAAACGCAAGCCTTTGAACCTAACCCAAATTACAACCCTGATGTAGGTGGATATGACAACATATATGATTTATACATCAACGATAAAACATATCTAAGAGATACAAACCAGATAGGTACTTTGAGTGGGGAAAGTCTTGCAGATCAAGATTGGTTTGATGAAAGTAAACAAGAAGTATTACGTAAGTTTGTAGAAAATCAAAGTCATCCTAATTTTGATGATAACTATTTAGATGACACCGCTTCTATAGGTAAAGCTATAACGTGGGGAGAGTTTAGAAAAGCGTTAGCTAAAGGTGTAGATCCTGATAAAGTATTTGCAGAACTAGAAAAACTATCTGAGTTACCTCACGAAAAGTTTGCAGAGGGGCCGTTAGTTGATACAGCACAAAATTTAGTTGTTGAAAGATTTAAAGAGACTAGAGATGTTTTCTATAGCGAACTAAATGATTTTCGTGAGAATGATGGCACTGCATTTGTAGAAACATATGCATACCTACCCGTACAAGACAAACTGCGATATTTAAACTCTCTATACGATAGTAAAGAAATAAGTAAAGAGGAATACGAAGGACTATTTGTACAAGAAATAAACGCTTTATATAACCCTGAGTTTACTCCTAATAATTTAAAGTTTGTAGAAATAAACGACAAATTTTATCTTGACACGTCTGGCTCTCAAGAAACAAAAGAATACCACCTTTATGACGCTGATAATCAATTTTATGGCGACTATGATGATTATGAGTTTTTTAGTCAACTAGGTGGTACAAAAGGTGGTCCTACTGATGACTTTGATCCTAGTGGATGGGACTTTCTTGACCCTATTGTAAGCGTAGTCTCTATGTTTGCTCCTGTTGTGGGTGCTATTTATACAGGAGTTAAAGCCCTGTCAGGAGAAGGTTTAAATACAGGTGATTGGCTACGAGCGTTGCCGGGAATTGCCCAAGGGATTGAAATGGGGGCTGAAGCAGCGGGGTTTCCAGAGTTTAAAACAACAACAACTCTTGGTGACTTATTTCCTGTTTTTAATGACACAATAATAGGAAGCACGACTGTAGGTATACCCACAGGAGGGGCAGGAAATGTTGCGGCACAAGCAGGATCAATATTAGCCGGAGAAGGTGGGATATTTAAAGAGATAGGCGAAATAATAGTTGCTGCTGATACAGTTTCTAAACTACCTAAAGATCAAACAAGTGATACTGATGTAAATGGTAACGGAGTGTCTGATTTTGAAGAGGGTATAATCGTAAACTTTAGAGGAGCTATGGAAGACGAGGGAATTTATCTTCCTGAAGGAGTTTTTAGTGTAAGTGATGACGGACAGTTTGTAGGTGTTGACGGTAATCCTATAAGTTTTATTACTGCAATACAACAAGCTACTGAAATTTTTAGAAAAGAAAAACCTAGAGCCTTTGCTGATATGGTGATTAACACGCCTGAAGAATATGCTCCTACCCTAAAGGACTTTATTGGTGCTGCTTATTATAATTTAGCTGTATCTTTAATAGCAGATGATGATTGGGATGGAGATGAAGAAGGACAAGCAAGTTTCTTTAGCGAAATAGCTCGTGAAGGTTTTTTGCAAGCCGCACAAAGCGTAGCTGAAATGGCTAACGGTCTGTTAGAAGCTGAGAATCTTTATTTTGAAAATGCAGAATTTGCTAGGTATGCAGAACATATTAATAAATTAGCAGAAAGTGGAAGAAGTCCAGAAATAGCAGAAAGCATGAAAGCCTTTGATGAGTATATGAGTAGCTACATAGACGTAGATACTATAACTGTTCCTACTAAAAAAGAAACAATAGAAGAAATAAAAGAAACTAATTTTTTAAATATCCTTCTTGCAACTGATGATAGGGTAAGAAAAGAGAGAGAAAAAGTAGCCACCGAAGGTTATGTAGGTTCTGATGGAAAACTTTATACAGGAGAAGAAGCAACTACTCGTTGGGATGCTAATAAGATAGAAGAAATAGCCAAAGATAGAATAAGTGCTATAACAGGATTTAATGGTGCTGTTAACGGTGTTAGATCTATGACAGGAGCCATAGTAGAAGCACCAATAGCTGTTGCTGTAGAAGTGGTTAGTGAAGTATTTGAAGAAGTCCCAAGTATACTTACTCAAATGATTACTGCTATGGGAGCTGGAAAATATTTAAAAGGGTTAAATAAAGCCGTTCCTGACAAATACATTAAATTATCCCAAGACAGAATAAAAGACATGGCTGCTAAAGCTGGCCTTACTGCTGGTTTTGCTTATGATTTTGCAGAAGGCTATGGGTTGGGTGTAAGTGAAGGGTTTAATGCTGCAATGGCAACTCAGTATGAAGTGCTTTATGACAAGTATAAAAATTCAGATGTGTTTAAAAATTATACAAAACAACTAAACCAACAAGTTAGTGATGGCATTTTACCTGAAGAACAGTACAACGAAAAAGCTCAAGAATACCTTAAAAGTTTAGTAGAGACTCCAGAAAACATGGAGTTTATAAGAGGACGAGCTATTGAAGTTGGTCAAGAACAAGGAATGTTTAGCGCATCTATACAAACAATGATGGGTGCAATGGGATTTAGTTCAGCAGCAGACAAACTAACGCTTGAAAAAATATTTGGTAAAAAAGCCATTAAAGAAATATCTGAAGTAGCTGATGGCACAGTTTGGAAACAAATAAAAAGTTATGCAGAACGCACAGGGAAAAATTTTACTACCGATGTAAGAGAATTAGCTAATTCATGGTTAAAAGAAGCCTTTGGAGAAGGCGTAGAAGAAGGAGCACAAACAGATCATTTAAATACGCAGCTTCTTAATTTAGACCCAGAAAATACTACAGGTATAAATAGACCTAAAGATGCTTTCGCTTCTGCAATGTTTGGATCAGTTTTAGGTCTTGAGTCTTCTTCTCTTATGACAACACCTATGTGGGCGATAGATACATCGTTAAATTTAGCAGAAGCAGGAATTGAGATACCTTATATATTAAGAGAAAATTATATTCAAGGAGCTTATAAAAATTCTGTTACTACGCCTAGTGGTGAAGTATTAGAAGGAGAATATATACCTGCTAGAGCAAATTCTGAAAACAGTATTGCTACTAATGCAGTAGTTTTATTTAATCCTCAAGTTAACAATGCACTAACACTTAATTCTGACGGCACTCCTGTATTTACTGAAACTGAAGTAATTCAAGTATTAGATAACGTAGGAATAACCACTGATAGTTCCCCTCGTGTATATACAAGTATATTAAACGAAATTGATGACGAAAATTATATTAGTCCTTTTGAAGCAAAAGAGGTATTTGCAGATGAAGATTATGTACCTACAGAAACAGAAATAGATCAGTTTATAGGTAATACTTTTGGTGATAGCACCATCGGTCAGGGAATATATGACTATGTAGATCCTCGTCAGTTAACTGAAGAAGAACTTGATTTAATTATAGGAGATATAGATGTAACACTGACTGCCGAACAAAGAGCAGAACTTATACGTCAGTACACCGAACCTTTAGATAACCAAACTAGAGTTCAAAATTTTATAGATAGCTTAGATAAAGATGGAGATCCACTTCCTCCAGAGGATTTTACTTACCCTCCGGGTTCTTACCAAGTAACAGGTCAAAATCCATACTATGGTGATTTCTATCAAAAAGTCGGTGAAGACGGTGAACTAATAGAAGGTACTGAATACATACTTCAAGGTGAAAAGTACATAAGGTTTCTTGATACTGATGGAGATAATATACCAGATTTTAACGATCCTGATGGTGATAGAGTAAGAGTAGATCCAGATCCAGAAAATGCTAATGAAGCTAGATTTGATGATGATGGTGTCCTTGAGTTTGCTGATTCTGACGGCAACTACCCTTCAGACGATACAGGTGATAAAGATACAGATGGTGACGGTGTATTAGATAACAACGATAACGATGATGACAATGACGGTATATTAGACACAGACGATAAAGACGATAAAGACGATAAAGACGATACACCTGTTACACCTACTCCTGCTACCACGGATATCCCAGCATGGAGTAGAGATAAAGACTATGTTCTGGGAGATGTTGTTACTGAAAATGGAATTCTTTATAGAGCAATAAGACCTTCAAATGCAGGTACTGCTGGACTAAGTAATACATATCGTTGGGAACGAGTATCTACTATGCCATATTATCCCGATGAGCCTTATACACGGGGTAATATTGTAGAAAGTAATGGTAGATATTTTAAAGCTCTAACGGACATAAAGAAGGGAACTGCTGGTCTTGGTAGTAGCTTTTGGGCAGAAATACCACCTACAGGTAACACACAAAACTTTGCAAATTTAAATCCAGACACAGGTGCAGATACAGATGCAGATCCAGTAGGTACAGGTGTAGATCCAGTAGGTACAGGTCTTACACCAGAACAAATAAACCAAATAGTGCAGGGAGTGTTAGCCAATCTACCTGCTAGTATATCCACTGAAGATATGCAAAATGCTATAGCAACAGCATTAGCCAATCTACCTGCTGGTATATCCACTGAAGATGTGCAAAATGCTATAGCAACAGCATTAAATAACGCTGATTTATCTACTTTAACAACAGAAGACGTACAAGGTATTGTAAATAACGCTGTAGAACAAATAACAGGTGATATAAGTGACGTACAAGGCACTGTAGATAGTATTACAGATCAAGTAACTAAAGCAGAAGAAGCAGGAATAGCAAGGGACGAAGCCTTAGAAGGTGCTATAGATCAGGTTGCCACAGACTTAGGATTAACCAGAACACAATTACTAGAAGCTATAGGTGAAACAGAACAGACGCTACTTAGTAGATTGGGTGAAGTAGAGACAGAACTTTCTAGTGATATACAGTTAGTATCAGAGTTTGTAGGTAAACCTGCCCAACAAGTAACGCAAGATGACATAGATTTTGTTGCAGATGTTATAGCTCAACAAGAAGCAACGACAGAATTAGCAGTTCTCACTGAACAGCAATTACAGTATGATGTTAATCAAGATGGCGTGGTTGACATAAATGATCAAGTCATGTTAGAACAGGCTATGGCAGGGCAAGATGTTGCATTACAGGGACGTTTTGCCCCTACAGGTTTATATGAACAGGCTGCACAAACACAACAAGATATAGAAACAGCCCAAGAGTTAGCTACAGAACAGGCAATACAAACACAACAGCAGATACAAAGCACTGCTGCTGAACAAACAAGACAAAGAAGAGAAGATCAATTTTTAAGAGATTTGTTGCTTGAAGAACCACAAACAGCAACAACGCAACAAATGGGTGTAGCTAATATACCGTATTTGTATGACATAAGTGGACAGAGTGTATTTGCACCTACAAACAGAACGCAGTTGTTTTCGCCATACGGAGATAGTAACGTGGTGCCAATAGCACCGCAGAACCAACAAAATAAACCACAGTTAAGGCCATTTGCAAAAGGTGGTTTAATAAGACGCAACAATGCGCTGTTACGGTTAATAGGAGAAGATTAATGAGTAGTCTTTGGGATGATTTTACAAGTTCTGTAGGCAGTGCTGCAACACAAGCAGGAAATTTTCTTACTACAGGTACGGGTAATAAATTAGGTAATTTAGCACTGGGTTTAGGGGCCGGATACCTTGCTGACAAAACAGGTCTTCTTGATGCTAACATACCCCAAGTAGGGTATCAGGGAGATATTCCTGACTATACAGCGGTTAGAGAACGTGTGGACACTGATCCAGAAAGACGTACTGGTGGTAGAAATCAACGTTATTTTACTGACTTACAGTTTGCAGAAAATCCTAATACTTCTGCTCCATCTATGACTCAAGCGCAAGCGCAAGCTGCACAACAAAGAAAACTTTTAGAAGAACGTAATAAATTAGTTAAACCTATGGCTACTGGTGGCATAACTAATTTAAGTCAAGGACGTTATTTGTCTGGTTCTACTGATGGTATGGCAGACGTTGTACCTGCACGTATAGATGGGGGGCAAGAAGCACGTTTGAGTGACGGTGAGTTTGTTATTCCTGCTGACGTTGTAAGTCATCTTGGTAATGGTAACTCTGATGCAGGTGCTAAACAACTGCACGGTATGATGGATAATGTACGTATGGCACGTACAGGTAAGAAAGCGCAAGGCACTCAAATAGATGCTAATAAGTTTATGCCTAAAATGGCGCAAGGTGGTATAGCTAAATTTCAAACTGGAACGAAAAATCCTATAACAGGTACAAATCTTTTGTCTTCTGCGGCTGCAACAACAACTGATAGTGGTGTAAATCAAGTTGCAGGTAAAGAGTCTTCGTTATCTAGTTATGTGGGGCCATATGTAACAGAGATGTTAGGACGAGGACAAGCTCTAGCTAGTCAACCTTACCAAGAGTTTCAAGGACCGCTTACAGCAGGTACTACGCCTTTACAACAAAAAGCATTTGAAGGTATTGGTGCACTACAAACACCAACTATGGGTGCTTTTACCCCAACCACTTTCGGCACAGAACAAGCTACCCAATACATGAATCCATATCTAATGACTGCTTTACAACCGCAGATAGATGAAGCTAGGCGACAAGCAGAAATACAACGTGTAGCAGACGCAGGTAGATTGACCAGAGCAGGTGCGTTTGGTGGTTCACGTCAAGCAGTTATGGAATCAGAAGGTAGACGTGGTTTAGCAGATCGTATTGCTAGAATAACTGGAGAAGGCTACAGAGATGCATTTAACAGAGCACAGCAACAATTTAATGTAGAACAAGAACGCGAAAAAGCTGCTCAACAAATGGCTAACCAGTACGGGTTTGAAGTTCTTGGTGGATTTGGATCAGCAGGTGCTAAACAAAGAGCGATAGAACAACAAGGTCTATCCGCAGACATGGCGCAGTTTGAAGAAGAAAGAGATTTCCCGTACAAGCAAGTTCAGTACATGCAGTCTTTATTACAAGGTTTACCTTTAGAAGCGCAGTCAGTGCAATATTCACAACCTAGCACGTTGTCTCAAATTTTAACGGGCACTAAAACAATAGATGAATTAGTTGGTAATGTTGGCGGTTTAGGTGATTTATTTGGGTTAAACCTTTCTGGGCAACCTGCAAATAATATACCTGATAATACAAATCCAAGTTCTGTACCAGTGACTGATTTGAGTATGACAACTCAACAGATTGACAACCAAAATCAAGGGAATTACACAATATGATCCCACAACAAAACGTAGCTCCTGAACCAGCAACAGTTGGCATAGGTACTCTTCAAAATCAAATAGACGCTCGTAAAATTATATATGGCGGTAATCCTGATGCTTTAGCAGCTAGGCAAGGTGTAACTAGAGCCATAGTAGACGCTGCTGCTTTACAAGATGTTGTATCTTCAGCAGAAGCAGGTGCAAGACAAATAGATTCTGCTCAAGAGTTAGCTGATAAAAATATAATTGAACAAAATCTTGACCAAGCTGTTGCTTTAGTGTCCAGAGAAAAAGCCGCTGCAATGGACAAAGTAATGACAAAACGTGAAGGAGATCGTCGTAAAAATTTACAAGAAGCGGGCACTCCTACTATTCCTAGTGGTCCTCAAAGTGAAATTTTAGTTGCTAGTGCAGGTGGACTTATGCCTATACCTCGTCCTGCCTTACAGAAAATGTCACAGGGTGGGATACTAGGTTTTAGAACAGGTACTACTGTCCCTGCTGCAACAGAAACAACAGATGAAGAACAAGGTGCTCTTGATAACTTAATTAATTTTGTAACAGAAAATTTTAATGAGTTAGGTCTTGCTGGTGTTATAGCTTATGACCAACTTAAAAATAGACGAATAGACCAAAAAGTTGTTAATCTTTTTAAAAATGCAAAAGTGCCCGGACCAGCAGGTAAAGTTTTCAATTTCGCTAAAGGACTTGCAGATAAAGTATTTAGACGAGAAAAAAGACCTGAGCCAGTTGCAGGAGTGTCATCGGGGCCAAAAGCAAAAGAAATTACAGTTCCGGGGCCAAGGGTTAAAGAAAGAGAACTTGACCCTACTGCAATAGCTATTGGAACAACAGCAGGAATTAGTGCTGTGGATACACTTCTTGACGATGATGCTACTCCAATAACTGAAGAACAAAAAGTAGCTACAGAAGCTAAAGATGAAAGTAAAGGTCAAGGTATAGGTCAAGTTGGAACAGGACAAGAGCCAAGTGCTACGGATACAGCAATAGCAGGTATATTATCTCAACCCACTCCCACTAGAGAAGGTATAGATAAAACAAAAGTTAGCGGTGCTTTAGAACGTACTGGAGTTTTGGGTAATTTACAAGATGCTTCTAAAAGAGATCCTCAAGCAGCAATGGACTCCCAATTAGAAGACTACTACAAAGATGTTGATAGGACAGGTATAGCATCGAGATTGGGTGATAGACTACAAAAAATTGAAGACTTTGATGCAGAGCGTTTTTCACCTGAAGCTAGAAGAAGAGCAAGAGGTCAAGCCTTTATTGAAGGAGCTATACAAGGAGGCACTGCTAGGACTGGTGTATTAGCGGCTGAAAGATTTGGTAGAGACACACAAGCCGCAGAACGTGCAGCCCTTTTTGAATATTTAGAAAAAGATAAACAAGCAATAGATATGGATAGGCAGATAGTCAAAGATGGAAGGACTGTAGCTGCTCAAATATACGGAGATGTTTTAAAAGAAAGGTCTGATGCAAATAAGGCTTTAAGTGACGTAGCTATTGGAGATATAGAAGCAGCAGATAGAGAATTTAAAATGTCTTTAGAAGTTGACAATAA
>CAACVD010000692.1_pt1 | contig 16298 bp, 39 predicted proteins | sample 2381771 | NCBI WGS metagenome assembly CAACVD01 (sample SAMEA5211965, study PRJEB30684) | marine metagenome | biome: Marine; feature: Epipelagic; material: Water | collected 2015-10-15 | depth 15 m | reverse complement strand
CATAATTATATTCCGTTATTTGCTAATGCAAGGTTATTAAATTGACTTAATCTTTTGTTATATCTATTGACTTTAACTTGATAATATTTATTATCTGTTCTAACTTTTACAACTTGATTTAAACTACCTACCTGTGCTAATGGTGTGTTTAAAAAGTTTGTTGAACTTGCTTTGTCATTACGACCTGTATTTAAGTATAATTTGTTTTTCATTATTTTCTAATTTTATCTAATGCCATTGAACCAAAATAAACTACTAAAAATATGGTTAATGCCAATTCTAAATATCTTTTTAAATCTGTTTTTTTAGGGTCATTTACTGCCATACTTATTGCTTTAAACATTATTTATTTTTTTTATTCCTATGCCAATTTATAAATTTACTCCAAATGGTAACTGCAACCCCTGTCTGAACTACCAAACTTAAAAAAGTGTCCAAACCCTCTGGGCTTAAAACACTAAAAACATCATTACTCGTTACTGAAATTATTAATGCACTTGGCAATAACATTAAGTCTGTATTATCAAACATTTGCTTTATCATTTTTCTATTTTACTATTTTGTTAATTGCTATGTTAATGACAATTAATCCTAATCCTAATACGAATAATTTTGCTAGACTTTCATTATCTAACATTATATTGGCATTAATATCTGCGTTTATATCATCTAAACCCAAAACATTTGTTAAACCATTTCTCATAATACTTCTTTTTTCTGCTTATATAACCATATTAAAACAAATAATTTAGCCAAACTTTCATTGTCTAAAATTGTTTTTTCTTTAATATCAGCATTAATATTCATTATCTTTTCTTTTTTCTAACTGCTACAATAACTAAAACTATCAAAGCAATTAATATTAATGATACCACTAAAATACCAGTTAAATTCCTTTCCTTACCATAATCTTCTGGCGTATTAAATTGCTGTGGCTTTTTAGTAAACAAACCACCAATGGCATTTATACGCTGTGGGGTTAAAAAATCATTTAAAAATGTTACAAAACCACTTTGCTGTGGGGGTTGATATTCTGGTGCTGTGGCAGGTGACATAGGGCTAAATTCTCCACTTGGATTTGTATAGCCATATTGTCCATTTACAAATCCATAAGTACCTGTATCTTCAAAACTACCACCTACTAATTCTAATTCCATATTTTACTTTTTAAATAACTTTATTATTCCTGCTATAACTTTTGTTTTGGGGTGTAAACTCATCAAACCCAAAACTATTTTATCGCTTACTTTTTTTTTGCCTCTGGCTTTGCCTCTTGGCTTACACTTTTCACTAAATGCTTACCACCTTTTTTAGCTTTGTTTGGTATTAACTTATCGCAAACCCAAATTACTTTATTTAAGATACTATTATCTTTTTCGCTTGGTGTTAATCTAACTACAATTTCTAAAACTGCTATTGCTAACCAAACTATACTACTTAATTCCATACTTGTTAAAAATTCCATAATTTATATATTCATTAATTGGTTAATAGTAAACTCATCATTGTTTGTATTTAAGATACTTTGTGCCTTTTTTAATGTATTACAACCAAAAGAACCATCAACAGCCAATACACTTGAGCTGTCAATGGTATTTAACATCTTTTGGAACTTCATTACCTCACAACTTTCCTCTCCAAAAACAATAATTTTAGTTTCATTGACTGGTAACATATATTGCCCATCATAACAATTTAATCTTGCACTAAACATTGGTTGCACACATTCGCCAAATTGTTCCATTACTGGCTGTTCTGCAACTACATTTTGTGTATTAATAGGTTTTCTTCTCAAAAGTAAAAAACCTAATACTCCTATTGCTATTAATATGATTAATGTATCGTTTCTCATAATTCTGGGGCTACCACAGGGGCTTTGCTTTTATTACAGCCACAACCCTCTTTTTTAGTTTTTGTGTCTGCAACTTTTTCAACTTGGTTTAAATCTTTTTTTCTAAAGAAAATTAAATAAACGCCAACGCCTAACAAAGCTATTAAAAATAGGTTCTTATAATTTCTCATTATCTAACGAATGTTACTGGTCTGCCACTTACAGAACTACTTGCCATATAAGAAACTGGGTCGCCTAAATTATCTGTGCCAACGACTACATTTTGGGCTGTTGTTGGCTTTGTCATAACTCCTGCACCTTGCGACATTTCATTTGCCTGTACTGAAATTTCCTTATTGCTATTTTTAAAATAATTATATAAGTAATATAATGCTATTGCAATAGCAACAAAAATTAATATTTGTCTGTTTCTCTTTTTCATATTAGTATCTTCTTGCACCTAATTTAACCATTGGTCTTTGGCTTTGTGCTTTTCTTCTTCTTAACTCTCTCATATTTGCACTAACCACATATCTGGGCTTGTTATAAATTGGGTTGTAATTTACTGAACGACCTGCTCTTGCTCTTGCAATTTGTGAGCCACCTAAACCCATAACCATTGAATTTCCTCTACTTGAGCCAAATCCTGTTGAAACTTGTCCCTGTGTGCCTCCAGAAAATTTGCCACCACCAAACTTATTGCCTACTGGTGTGCCACTTGTTGCTGAACCAAACTCTCCACTAATATTGTCATCTGGGTCATTATCACTTGCAGGTGGACAAGGTGGACTATCTAAATAAAAACTTGTTGTGTTACCACTACTTGAATTTTCATATCTACAAAATACACCTCCATCTCCTGCTTGTTTGTGGTTTGTTAAAACTTCTGCCATAATTTTAAAATTTATTAATTATTATAATGTTACATACTTTTGTTGAAAAATGTTTGGTTTAATTAAATATAAAAAACCAAAAATAATTGCTACTGCAATTAATGTTACCCATAGGGCTTTACTTCTAAATAATTTCTTCATCTATTTAAAAATTTTGTAATAAAAATATGCAAATAAAATGATTAAAAAAACTGGTATTATAACCAATCTCAAATTATACTCTCTATTTGCTATTTCTAATTCTGTTCTTGTCATTTTACAAATGCTCTATAATATAAAAACGCTAACAAACTAAATAATGCTAATGGTACTATTATCGTTCTTATATTGTATTCTACATTTTGTTCTCTTACTTCTAATTCAAACATTTGAACTGCCAACAATAATTGATTTGCTCTGGCAATTTGTAAATTTGTTTGGGCAACTAGCTGATTATTATTTAAGTCAGTTTCTAATTGTGATTGGGCTTGTTCTAATAAAGATATTAACTCTACTAACTTTTCTTCATACGCCTTTAAAATTGAGTAAATCGCATAATATTTCCATTTTATTTCTCCCCTACTATGCCCATCTTTTTTAACACAATTTCTAAATGGCTTATTTGCTGTTGTACTACAACTATTTCTTTTACCTACAAAATAATAGTAATGTAATTCTAAATCTCCTACTACTTGTGTAAATACTTCTATGGCACTTTCGTAGAAATCTAATCTTTGTTGGGCTGTAAAATCTGGGTTGTTAGCTTGTTGAACTAATATATCAACTTCTGCATTTAATCCATTTAATATATTTTCATAGTTTCCACCACCACTTCCCTCGTATCCAAAACCCTCTGTCCCTACTGAACCAAATGTTACATAGGGTACTTCAACACCCTGTATTATATATGTGCCTGTTCCTGCCATACCTTAAAATGTTAAACCACTTTTTTTCCAGACTAATCTCATTACATCTAATTCACTACAAAAATCAAAATAACTATTACATTCTGTACTATCTTGACCATCATAAGTAAATACTTGACCTGTTAATGCTGTACTATTTAACCTGTCGTTATACCATTGGAATAAATTTTTACCATCTTTAACTCCATAGGTTGTATATACTAATTGTAATTGAGAACCATTAAGATTTGCTAAACCATCAAACAATGCTTGTTCATCAATAAAAAACTGGTTCATTATGGTATATTGCTGTAATGCAATTTCATTGGCTTGTACTTGGTCTGTGTTTGGGGCTTGTATAGAACCATCATTGGTTGGTACATTACCATTTTCGACCATCTGTATAGTTTGGTTCTGTAATTGCTCAATACTTTCTTCTGTGGTTTTATCTAACGCATTTTTGATAATACGATATAATAAATAAATGATAACTGCTAAAACTACGTTTTTAACAATTACCACTTGTGGACTTCCAGAATATAAAAATTTTACAAACTTATTTTTCATATTGGTATATAAATAAGGGGTGGGCTAATAACAAATGTTATTGCCCTGCATTGAACCTAAATGCTTACCCCTGTGTTCTATTATCCTAAAGGTGCTTGACCTTTTTGCTTATTTTGATATACACAATATGCAATATATCCCAATAAAACTAACATTAAAACGTGGTGGACATTATTACCACCTAAAAAACTTGGACTACCTAAATTGAACATTCCCAAAAAATTTAATTATTAATACTTATGCACTTGCACCATTGGTGGCTGTTGCACCATTCATTCCATTGGCTTTCTTTTTCATAAAATACTGATATGCAAAATAACCTGCTACCAATACAACTACTAAAGTCATTGTTTTTTTACTTACTAACATATTTACTTATTTAAAAATTAATTATTTACTTCTTTTTACTTAATACTCTTACTAATCCTACTACTAAAACTAATCCGACTATACCTACAACTAACAAACCAGTTTTTGAACGCTTGGCGTTTAATTCTTGGTTTTGATTAGCTGTTAATGGTGTACCATCTGAAATTGGCTTAACAAATATTGACCCAATACTATTAACTAATTCTGGTGTAACAAAATCAACAATAAATTGACCTGTTGCACCATAGTTTACGTTTTGTGGACAATAATTATAGTCATCTCCCAAAGGTTCACAACCTGTAATTGTATGAGTACCCAATGGCTGACCCTGTTCATTAACATTATCAACCACTATTGCTCGACCCATACAACCACATTCTGTTTGGTTATAGTAATACTGCTGTTCTGCTGTAATCGGCATATTATTTTCGTATTGCAATTATGATAAACACTAATGCTATTAATCCTATCAAACCATAAAATACTCCTTTAGGTAAACCCAAAACTTGCTCACTCTCCTGTCTTTCCCTTTCCAATTCTAATTGGGTTTGGGCAATTTCACTTTGTAACTGCAAATTTTCTTGTTGGGCTTGTTGTCCTTTTATTGCTAAAATTCCACCACCTATGGTTGTAATTAAAGTAATTATAGCTATCCCCACTGCTCTGGGCTGTGGCTGTCCATTAGACCTTGCCAACTGCTTTAATGGTTCTTCTAAATTACCTGTATAATTTGAACTTTGATTAAGGTAGGGAACTTGCAATATTTCTATTGCTAATTCTCCCTGCCCTAATTGGATTATTTCATCAATTTTTGCCTTTAATTGCGACTTTGTAGGGTTTGGCTGTAAAGTAAAATTGTTTGCATTTAAGTTTGCCTCAACGCCTTGTGGGTTGTTATCAATAATAAAATTGATACCAAACTCATAATCGCCTTTTAGCTTACTTAAAATTTCTGCATTTGTTAAACTTTGCATATTCCCTATTTTAAATTAATTGTGTCTGCCAATTATGACAAAAATCCTTCCACAAAAAATGTTAATGTAACATCGTTTGTTGTTGCAACTGAAACCTCAACTGCTGTTTGGCTATCAATGATAAATCTTTCATCAATCGTTAATAGTAAACTATCAAATTGTGTGTTACGCTTTGCCTTTGCAATAATGTTTGGGTGCTTAACAATACGACCATCAATAGAACCTCTTAAAATGTCAAAAGGTTGAGCAAACTGGGCTGACTTTGAACTACTTTCGTAGTTAAATCCAGAAACTACAATAGGGTTGGCTACGGTAGTATTGTAAATTGAGTCTGGTGTAATTGTTCCTGTTGCTGTTACATTTCTTGCACCTTGAATAGCTGAAACTACTCCATCTGCATCAAACATACGAAAAGAAATAACTGAACCTGTTCCATTTGCCAATGTTAGTGAAAATGCACTAACGCTGTCTTGATTTGTGATTTGTTTCATAATATAAAACTTGATTAAAAATTAAAAATTACTTATTTATAAATATTCCAATGGATTTTGAAATGATTTGTTGTAAATATCTAAACCATCTCCCATTGGATTTCTGGCTTTAAAGAAATTTCCAGAACTTTTTTTAGTAACTGGGTTTAAATCAGAACCAAAGTTTCTTTTAGCCATTACCTTTGGTCTGTTGCTTATTCTTATTGCAGGGTCAATAACATTTTTACAATCATTTTCTGGTGAATACATAGATAATGTTGGCATAGATGTTATTTTTGTATCTGTTATTGGATTTTCTGTTAAATTGCTAACTCCTACTTGGTCTTGTAATGGTGCTTGTTCCTGCATAGGTTCATTAACCTGTGCTTTATCCATTACTTGATAAATGTCTTTTGGGTGCAAACCCTCACAACTATTTATATCAACTTTTGATGGGTTTGTTAAACAATCGCTTGGCAATTCTAAACTTGTGGCATAAATATTATCAATACCACCATCTAAACTTTCAATTAATTCTGTATTATATAACTCTCTACAACTTGGGTCATTAGGATTTTTTAAACAAAAGTTTAAATTCTCTTGACTTGTTTCTAATGAACTTACCCCTGTAAGTGTATTAAATGTTCCTGCACCATCTCCACTTGTTAATTCTGGTCTGCACTTTTCTGAAAATGGATTTTTTCTACATTCTATTTCTATACATCTTGGGTCATTTGGATTTTCTCTGCAAATTTTATTTAATTCTTGCTCATATAAATAAGCTGTGTTTTGACCTAATGTAGAGGGTGGGGGTGTAAATACGCTTGTGGCTGTTGAAATTGGGGTACTTGTTGTACTTGTTGTACTTGTTGTACTAACAGAAACTGGTTCTTTCCTAATAGGTTCTTTTCTAATAGGTTCTTTTGTTGGTTCGGTTTTTTTAATTTCAGCCATAATACAGAAAATTATGGCAAATATAAATTATCCATATGCTTTAAAACAAATATTTCGATATACAACTTTTATATATCTTTCATTGAAATAACTCTAAAACTATGTGGATTTGTGTCTGCATTTACTTTTTCTCGAACCTGTTTTATAACCTGTATTTGCTCTCTATCTGCACTATTTCTTAATCGTTGCAACCAATCATTTGTTTTAAACATTATAATATGAGTACAGAAAGTTAAAAAATCTGGTGGCACTTCACTTAATCCGTGTGCTACTGCAAATACATCAACAGCATTTTGCCTACGCCTAATTAAAATTTTTCTAATGGCTGTTTGTAAACGCTTATTAGCATAATATCTACAATCATCTAAAACTAATGTACCATTATTAAAATCCATTAATAACTCAATTTCTTCTGGGCTTGGATTTATAACTTTGGCTTTACCTTTTGTAAATTCAGCAATTTGGTCGTAATGTATTTCCTTATAGTGTTGCCATTCCAACCCCTCTGGTTCTACAACCAAAACTTTATCCCTATTAGTTTTACTTAATATATTATTTAATAAGGTTGTTTTGCCTGTTCCATTAGTACCAACTATAATAAAAAATAAACTTTGTCTTTTACTCATTGTGGTTTTAAACTGCTGTGGTGTGAAATTATCTTACCATTCTTACTGACAAAAGTAAATCTCGCCTCAACTTCTTGTAATACATCATCTTCATAAAAAGAAAATATATACAAACCTGTGCTACATTCCATTTGTCCACTTTTTTTAGTGTCCATAAATGTAATTTCACATTTTAAACTTTTCTTATTTAAAAACTCTATAAAATACCAGTAAATACTATCAACACCAATCTCTATTAAATTAAAGGTTGGCAATAATACTGCATTATAATCGTAAAAAGCTGTTTGTTGTTCTGGGTCTTTATCAGCTATACTTTTTGCCCATAATTCTGCTACATTCATTAATCCCATAAAATTTTATCAGCATAATATCCATTAGAACCTCTTACCTTTCTATCGTTATTGTGCCTTTGTTTATATAATTTTCTCCTTTTGTTAGCATATTCTAACCCCCTCTCACTAATATAGGTTGCATAATCTTTATAACCTTTTGCACCAATACTAGCTATCTGTTTACCATTTTTAAACACATCAATTTTTTTATTTTTTGACTTACTTGGTTTTATTGATACGCCTAATTTTTTAGCATTTTTAAATTGTCTTGATTTTATTTTATACATAAATTACCATTTTTCCTGTGGACATTTTTCATCAAAGATATAAGTTTTTAATTCCAAACTACAACCACAGGTTCTATCCTTACCATTTTGGAATATGGTTGGCACTCCAAAATCCCCACAAGTCAATCCAATCAATTTATTTTTTTTAGAGTATTTACAAACTCTACAAATTGACATTCTATTTTCTTTTAACTGCTGTCTTTTTATATCCATCTGTTTTTCTTGGTTTGCTGTCTTTACTTCCTTTTGGTCGCCCTGCCCTTTTGCGTTTTGTTGGCTGTGGTTTTGGTTCTGGCTGTGGTTGGGGCTGTGGTTGGGGCTGTGGTTCTACAACTTCTAATGGTGGTGCAAATGCAGGTCTTGGAAATCTTGGGTTGGTTGGTAACTCAATAGGTTCTGGCTGTGGCTGTTCTTGTGCCTTTTGCTTATTGGCTTTACGTTGCTGAACTGCCTCAATAACTTTTGGTGCATACATAACTAACACCATTACCCCAAAAATATATTCTGGTTCTATTTTTGTACCCTTTTTTCTTAATAGCTGTGCCAATGGTTTTTTTAACTTGGCTTTTTTTCTATCACTAACTGAATACTTATCTTCATTACCCCAATCCTTTGCAATAGCTTGGCAACCATTAACAATTAATAAATCAATTAATTCTACTCCAATTTCAGCCATTAAATCGCTATCCTCAAACATTTCATTTTCCAATGAACTGCCCATATCTTCACCAAAATTCAAATCTTCATCATCAAAACTAAAATCATCATCATCATTATCAACGCTACTTTCTACATTTTCAAATTCTGGTTCATCAACAATTTTATCTTGGTCTATTTCTTCTCTATCTTTTCCATCATTTTCAACTGGAATATTCAAAGCATTTATTAAATCCTCTTGACTTAATTCTTTAGCTATTGTTTCAACATTGTTTTGATATTGTTCTGTTGATTTTTCACTTGATTTTTCAGCATTATTATTTGAAACATTATTTGAACCATTTTTCTTATCCTGTAACATCTGGTCTGCTATTTGCTCTCTTTGTTGTTTTTTTGCTTTATTTTCTGCCATTTTTTTGGGTATTGTTTTATAAATTTTCTAATATTATTTTTCTTTTTTAGTTTTGGATTATTCATTAATTCAAAATATCCATCTAAATCTTTACTTATTTTTGATAAATCTTCCACCTCTTTGATTATATTCTAAACCTACATCTTTATATCCTAATTTTTTTAAAATATGATTTGTTTGGTCTAAATTGCTGTCAATAATTATTTCTGGATTATGTTCTTTTATAGTTTCTATTGCACCATTCAAACCTTTTTCAATCATCTTTAATTGACTTTGGTCAAAATAGATTAAACCTACATCTTGAAATTCATAATCATCTAACCTTACTATTGGTATTTCATCATTGAAACCCAATAAACTTAAATGCTCATCTTCTGTACTATGATACCTTTCGTATTCATTTTTATCTCCAACAAACGCCTGATAAGTTATAACATTTGTTAATTTATTCATTATCTGGTTTTGCTTTAACAGAACATAATTAAAATATAAGGGTTCAAATGTGTAAATAAAGTTTGTGTCTGGTTTAGCTAACATCATAACTTCTAATCCGAACTTTGCACCTATATATATAATATTCTTTTTTGTACCTATAAACTCGTTTAAATCTTCATTATAATTTGCACTTTGACTATATGTTTTTGGGAATATATAATTGCATAAATTATCTTTATAGCATACATCAATAAACTTTAGTTTTTCTTCAAAATAATTTTCTATACTTATTTTATCTTTTTTAAAATCAATTTCCTTTAAATCCATTGTTTTCCATTTGTTTTTCTACTAATTCAAATAATAATCTTATACTTTTTGTTTTCACTTCTCCAAAGGTATGTAAACCAATAATCATTATTGCTTTTTCTTTGCACTCTACCCTAGTTTCCCAATAATAATAATCTGGTTCTGTATTTAGATGTTCATTAACCTTTATACTACAATTAAATGCAACCATAAAACTCTCTAAATCTGGGAACGCCATATAATTATCAAACGCCATTGGGTATTTTTGTCTTATTTTTATCCAGTTAATACACTCTAAATTATCAAAAGTATAATCTTCATCAGCCACAAAAATAGTTTTTTTAATTATTTAACTTGTATTTTTTAATTCTTTTTTTTGGAACAGAAAATTCAGATTTTTTTTTACCATCTTTATAAACATATAATCTAATCTGTCTATTCAAATTTACTGCTTGTATATAATCTAACTTTTCAATAGTACATTCATAATCATATTGTTCCATTACAAAATTAATCAAGTTTTTACATAAGGTTTTATGCCCTTTTTTCTCAACAAAATAAATTCCATCAACCCAATAAAATAGAAAATGGTGTTTTATCATTTCTGCACAATCTTGCATACATTTATCAACTTGGTTTGTAATACAATCCCAAACATTTCTTAATACTTTATCAGTTATTATTTCAATATTTTGTAAGTCTTTATTTTTATAATGTTCTATTACCTTTTTTGTAGCTATCGAACCCAATAACCTTAATCTCCAACTTTTTGGAATTTGTAAACATTTATCATAAAATTCTGGGCTAATAAATCCTAAATTTCTTGCTGTCTGGTAATATGCCTTTGTTATATCCATTTCCCAAACTCCATTTATCTCAACCAATTCTCCTGTTTGGTCTAAATCTTTCATTTTATTGTGAAACTGAAAATAATTAGTCTTGGTAATTTTATCCATCAAATTTTGGGTTTTCTGGCTTATATTAGGTAAGTTTTTTAGTATTTCACTTTTTACCTTTTTCTGCATTAACATTTCTTTTTTGTTAATATGTGAATTTGAATAGATATATTTTTTATCTCCTACCTGTATTATATGGCTTGAACTTGTTTTACTAATCTTAAAATCTTTACCACTTTTTTTTAGATAATTATACCTGCTTAAAAAATTCTCATTACATCTAATCGTTTTCATCAAACTTATCTGTGGCTTTATATATTCTATTTAATTCCCTATTTAACAAATCTACTCCATCTTTATCGAATACATCTCTACCCTTAAATGTAATTGGTGTTCCATCGTGGGTTCTTATATTTATAGTAACATCTGGGTTTTCATCTACTGCACTTTCAATTTCATTTATAACATCAAACTGCATTACACTATCGCTAACGCTTTCAACTAAATCTCCCCTCTCTAATCTTCTTTGCACTTCCTGTGGGTTTAAATCGTATTTATCAGCTAATTGACTTACTAATGCACTTTGGCTTTTATCTAAAAATCTACCACTATTAATATCCCTTACCTGTGTTACTTTTGAACCTTTTATATTTTTATCTGGTAAATGAACTTTTGACTTTAATTGTAAATATTCATCTGGCGTTAATTTAACACTTACCTCTTTACCTTTACTATCAGTTTGGTTAATCTCTAAATCTACACTACTAAAATCTATATTTAGTGTTTCTATTTCGCCATCTTCTGTATTATATTCCGTTTCTATCTCAATAAAAAATATGGCACTTGCTTTTTTACTCATTTTCTTTAAATTTTCTTACTAAATGACCTTTATATGTATGTGAACCAATATGGTTTAATTTAATATTTGGTTCTACTAAAATTTTATGACCTAAAAATTTTAACCTTTCACAGAAAGCATAATCCTCCCCAATAGCCCTGCCCTCTTTGTGCATAGTATCGAAAAATGTATATCCTGTTTTACCTTTTTCCTGTCTATAATCATTTTCTAAATCATACTTTACAAAATTAAAATGGGGTGGGAATGTGTCTGCTTTTTCTATCATTTCCATTAATAGTTTTCTACTAATAAACATAAATCCTGTTGCTACTCTATCGGCTACTATCATTCCATCTTCAACCTTTATTCCTTTATCCATATTATCTTCAGTAAATGATATTGCATACTTATAAGACTTTGGTTCTATATCTTCCCATTTATTAACTCCTAACTTCAGAACCTTATCAATCTGGTCTTGGTATATTTTTTTAGTAGGGTATGTGCCACTAGCAAAATCTTTTTTCTCTTTTACCCATTTTACAATATAACTTGGGTCAAACTCTACATCACTATCTATAAAAATCATAAATTCTGCTGTGGAATTAAAAAGAAAATTATTGACCATATCATTTCTGGCGTGTGTTATTAAACTGGCGTTTTTCTCAAAAAAATAATTCAACTTTACATCATTATCTCTACACACTTCTCTTAATTGCATTAATGACATAAAATAATTAATATATCCCATTGGACTGCCAAAAGGTGTTAATACTAAAACACTATTTTCTGTTACTTCATTAAATTTATCCATTTTCCTAATATGTTTTCTTTTCTAAACTCTTTTTCTAATTTTATAATTGGTCTTTTATCTTTAAAGTACCATTTTTTAAATCTATTTATATACTCTTGCTCTCCTTTTAAATCTGCTGAATATGGTTCTGGAATAACAATTTGCTCTGGGCTTAAAATCTCTTTTGTTGCCCCTATTGGCGTTGTTAGAACTGGTGTTCCTACCATATTTGCCTCTTTAAAAATACAGCCAAATGTTTCTGGGTATGTAAAGTTTATTCCTAATAAACAAAAACTTGTACTTAAATGATATAAAACTTGTTCTCTGGGCAAACCAATCAAATCAATTACGCTATCATCTTTTATTGATAATTGGACATTACTATATGATGGACTTCCCATATAAAACTTTAATTCTGGAATATCATTTTGCAGGTACTTAAATAATTTATAACTATTTTCTAAACCCTTAAAATGTGAACTGAAAAAACAAACTTTATTCTTGTCAAATCTATTATTTAGATAGTCTTTTTCCTTTGGACTATCAATTAAATGATATATTACTTTAATCTTGTTTTTTAGCTTAATACCATCTTTAATAAAATTACTTTTAATGTTATTTTTATGCCAATCACTAACACATATAAATTGTATATCCTCTCCATAGTGTTCGTTGTTCATATTCTCAAAATTTTTAGTTTCGTAAAAATCGTGTAACCAACACATAATATTTGCCTTTGGAAATATATCTTTAACAAGAGGGTAGTATCTTAAATTTCTTTGTAGTAATATATTATCAACACTTAAATCTCTTAAATTGTAATTTTCTGGTAAATAACGAATGTTATTTTTTAGCTGTAATTCTGTTCTTTTATTTTGAATAAAAAATACTTTATGAACCTTTGCTAAATGAACTGCTAAATTATGTAAATAACTTTCACTTGCACCACAGGGATTTTTTTCTAAATAATCACTATCATAGGGCTGTGGCGTTTCTTTGTCTATAATTAATATGTTCATTATCCTATTACTTCTTCTTCTCCAAAAGTTTCTAATATTCTGGAAATTGCTAATTTTCTTGTGCCATCATCATCGTTTATAATTTTCATAGCGCAAATATCTATTCTTACTTTGTTATCGCCTGTGGCTGTCAAAATAACAGAGGAAGAAACTTCCCCCTCTGTTAAATCTTGACTTTTTAGCCACTTTGCGAACTTTGGCAAAATTGGTTTAATTAATGCCTTTATCATCGCTGACTTCATAATTAAAATGGTAAATCGTTATCACTTTCAGTTACTAAATCTGGGTCGCTTGGTTTTTGTGGTTTTTGAACTTTGCCACTAAAATACTTCATTCCAGACTTACTTTCATTTACCCACAAAGCAATATTATACTCTGTATCATCAATCATTAAACCACCATTATAATCTGGTTGTTTAGTGTTTGCCTCTTTTAAGGTGTTTTTGAAAATTTTAACTTGTCCATTTTCTAAATTTAATTTAGCCATAATAAAATGTTTTTAAATAATAAATAATTAATAATTAAATATAACCTAATCCAATAGGTTATCCTCTTTAGTCAAACCATCAACAAACTTGTTAATACATAGCTTAATAATAGCTGTCATTGTAATACCTAACTCATCTGCTTTGTATCTGACTTTCCTGTGCATATCTTTTGTTATTCTTAACATAAAATATGTAGTTTCTTTTAGCTTACTCATACTTCTTTTTAGTTTTTAAGTAATGCTTTCTAACTATTTGTTGAAATTCATCTGGAAAGTATAATTTACCCTCATCTAACTCCATAATCTCAACTAATAAAGTTTTTGCAAACCCTGTTAATACATCTAATTTTTGTTTGTTACTATCCTGTCTATCTTGACTTTCGTTATTTGTAACATCGTTTAACTCACTCATTTCTCTTGGTTTTTGATTAAATAATTAAAATAACTAATTGCATACTGAATACCCTCTGCCCTTTCTGTCCATTTAATATGGTCGAAAGTATTTCTGGGATTATCTTCAAGTATTCCTTTGGCAAATGATTTATACATCGCCCTAACTTTGTGCAAATCTGAAACTATTTTATCAATATTTGCCTCTGTTAAAAATTCTTTGGTATTTTCCATAATTTCTTTGTGAATAGAATTTAATTCTACATTTTTCTGCCAATCATTAAATAATGATTTTTGGGGTTCTGGCTTTTTCTTTTTAAATATCATTTTTTGTCCATTCTTTAATGTGTGTAACTAATTCATTTTGCATATAACTTAAACTTTCTTTGTGGCATATCTTGGTGTAAAACTCGTATGCGTCAAATTGTAAAGTAATTTCATTATTCTCCCCATCTAAATAGGTTATTACTAAAATGTTCTGGACAATTCTAAAATCTTTTATTTCCATCACTTCTGAAAAAATCTCGTTCATTGTTTTTAATTTTGGTTAAACTTATTGTTTTCTACCACCTCAACCCCATATTTATTTCAGTATGGGGCGTTGGTGACATCTTAACATTAAACAATTTAATCTGGCTTTAGATTATTAAAGAAAAATAGGTAATCAGCTATGTTTGTTGTAATCCACCAATATCGTACACTATTGCGACTACCCTAATGTTTCGCCACCTTATTTCCATATCACTATGTAAGGGCTTATTATTCCACCTATTTCCTGTACTTTAATTATCTTTTGACAATAATTTATCTTGCATATACTCTATAAGATATTTTGCATATCCAACATCAAATTTTCTGCCCATAAATTCAAAATTATCTTTGCCATCTAAAATTGCTCTGGTTCTGGCATTACTTAACTCTGACAAGATTTTTACATCAACTGAAAAACTATTACTCATAATAAAGGGTTTAAATTAAACTTATTGTTTTCTACCACCTTAACCCCATATTTATTTCAGTATGGGGCATTGGTGGGTGTGTTTTTGCTAACGATAACTTCTCTGTTACGACCTCAACTCAAGGTATAGTCTGAATTATATTTAACGTGCTTTCTGAACTTGAATATGCACTCCCTATTAAATTCTAGGTAAAAAATGGGGGTCTGGTCTTAACAATCCTGCAATATCGTGTAGTAAGTCATTTGTAAAATCATAATCATTACTTTTATCTAATTCTATTAATCTTTCGCAAAATTCTGGATTTTCTTCTAATACATCTCTTAACTTATACACAAACATTCCTCCAGAATATATATTGCTATCTAATTTATCTAAACAAATATTTATTGCTTTTCCAACTACTGATAATTCTCTTAACATAATAATAGGGTTTTAATTAAACTTATTGTTTTCTACCAACTTAACCCCCTATTTATTTCAGTAGGGGGCGTTGGTGTTTTTATTAAATTTAGTAAGGGTAGTCATTTTCTTTTTCTAGTTTAGCTAATTTCTTTTTTACTTTTTTTCTAGCTTGTTCTAGTGTTATTGTTCTACCGAATTTAGCCTCAAATCTTACTTCTGATTTTGCCAATACTTCTATAACTTTTGAATTGTGCATTTTAATAGGTTTTAAATTAATAATTGTTTTCTGTTGGCTAATATATGCAAAAATATATATATACAAAACATTATATTTTTTTATGTTATTAACAAGTTATTAACAATTAGTAAAAATGCCCAACGGACTTGGCTGTTTAAGGGCTTTAAATTGTGGGGGGTAATACGATGTACCTTTTTGTTGCGAAATGGTCTTAAAATGGCTAAAAATAGGGTAGTCGCAATAGTGTACGATATTGGTGGATTACAACAAACATAGCTGATT
>CAACVD010000691.1_pt1 | contig 16304 bp, 20 predicted proteins | sample 2381771 | NCBI WGS metagenome assembly CAACVD01 (sample SAMEA5211965, study PRJEB30684) | marine metagenome | biome: Marine; feature: Epipelagic; material: Water | collected 2015-10-15 | depth 15 m | reverse complement strand
TGGGTACGGCTCATCAACTTGATGTAGAACTACTGTCTTGGGATCTTGTTAAGCCCAAAGCTGTAAGAACACAGGCGGTTAAGAAAAAGCGGAGGCTGTGATGGAAATAGCACCGTTCCCAAATAGCGTCAACGTGCCACATCACGGCATTGACCAGTTGCGTGACTCTTACCGTATCGACCAAATATCTCGCAACACAACCAAAGAAATAGCTGCAACCACCAGATACAGCGAACTCGTATACGAATACCGTAGCGGCGAAATACACACCTCCACACTCAAAGTCACACGACAAGACTATCTGGATCTTGAAGTATGAGCATGATGATCTTTGTTTTGATTATTCTTGAGCGGGGCGAACCCACCGGACAAGAGTTTTATTTTCAAGAACTTACGTCTTGTCTTGAGTACAGCAACGCACTCAATGCACAGTCTGTTGGCAGCATCAACCAACTTCTCAGCAACAACCGATACTTTTCTACTTACTGTGCAGTACGGGAGATACCTACGGCAGATGCAGGTAACAAAATATTGTTCCGTGATCCGAAAAAGGCAGCGTCCGAATGAAAGCTAAAATGGTAATGATCTTGGTTGTAGGCCTGATCTTCCTGCTTGCGACCATAGTTATTGGTGATTTTTACATAGCCATAACCGAAAGCCGCCCACCCGACGAGTCTGTAATTAGGTTGCTAGAACACGCCATCATTGGCATCGTTAGTCTTTGTGCGGGGTATATTGCGGGAAAAGATAATGAGTCCTAAGAAGTTAGAGCCTAAATCACGCTATGCCCAGTACGACCTTGATGGGGACGGGACGGTCAGCGATGAAGAACTGGCAAGAAATCAAGAATTGCTTGCAATCCAATTGCGAGAACAGAAAGCAGATAGTCAACAAAGAATGGCTTGGGTTAGTCTTTCTAGTATGGTGGTTTTCGCTCTTCTACCACTCATGCCTTTTGTCCCAGAATCCCGTTTGTCCACTTTGGCTTCTCTAAGTGACATGTTGTTTCTTAGCCAGGCTTCTATTGTCGGGCTATACTTTGGCGCTACAGCGTACATGGCGAAACGATGAGCATACTCGCATCACTCATAGGCCCAGCTACTTCTTTGCTCGACAAGGTTATTGAAGACAAAGACGAGAAGAACCGTATTGCCTTTGAGTTGAGCACGCTTGCAGAGCGCCATGCCGCTGAACTTGCCAAGGGTCAAATGGAGATCAACAAGGTCGAGGCTGCTCACAAGTCGTTGTTCGTTGCCGGGTGGCGTCCCTCAATCGGTTGGTGCTGTAGTCTGGGTCTTCTGTATCATGTATTGATTGCACCCATCGCAGGTATTTGGGTAGAGGTTCCAGAGATAGATCCGTCACTGTTGATGACCACTATGACCGGAATGTTGGGTCTCGGCGCTATGAGGAGCTATGAAAAAACTAGAGGCGTGAGCAGGGAGAAGTAATGACAAAACTAATTGAAATGCTCAAGTTGCATGAAGGCGTGCGGTCTAAAGTTTATATGTGCTCTGCTGGCTATGAAACTATTGGTGTTGGCCGCAATATCGCTGAATCCGGTCTTGGGTTATCTGACGATGAAATAGAGTACCTATTAAACAATGACATCAAGCGCGTGCGAGAAGAACTTGAAGATAATTATTTTTGGTTTGCTGCACTCAATGAAGTGCGACAAGACGCCATGATTGATATCTCTTTTAACCTTGGCCTCACAAGACTGCGTGGGTTTGTAAAGGCGCTTGAGGCTATGTCTCGTGAGCAGTTTGACATCGCAGCCGACGAGTTTATGGACAGCCGCTGGAGTCAGCAGGTAGGCAATCGTGCCGTAGAGGTGACTGAGATGATTCGTACCGGGGAGTATCAGTAATGCCTTTGCAAAAGTTTATCTTTAACCCTGGCATCAATAAAGAAGGCACTGACTACACTGCAGAAGGCGGTTGGTTTGATGGCAACTTGGTGCGGTTTCGTAAGGGTTTGCCAGAGAAGATAGGCGGTTGGCAGAAATACATTCAGCCATCAAGGTGCTTGATATAGGCGAGTCGGTATCGAAAAGAACACCGCCCTCACCAAAAAGCTTGATATCTAACTCTTCTGGACTTTCTGCTGTTACTGCAATCTCTTCAGCTTCACCACCTTCATTGTACCCACGCACAGGTGCAACGCCTGCCATGATGCCCATGCCTTGGCGCTGTTGAGGCGTCTGGAACATTGGTCTGTTCATGATATCGCTGTACATCATGCCTCCTTGGTTCATCCCTTCTGCCTCCGACAAAGCAATCGCTATGGCTTGCTTTGGATTTGTTACCTTTCTACCCGAACCGCCTGACTTGAGAGCGCCATCTTTGAACTCTCCCATCACCTTGCTGATTTTTTTTTGGCGTTTAGATTGCTTCACGACTGCGGTTTACTCTTGAATAGTCAACGCTGTAGTAACCATCGTCGCCCATGATGACCGCGCTTGGGTCAACCGCTTTGAGTTCTTGCGCAATCACACCTTCGGTTGGGTCATCAATACCCATAGCCTTAGCCGTGTCATTCCAATCCCATGTGTACCAGCCTACGCCGGGCTGAACGTCATCAACCTTCATTATGTTTTCTTTGAGGCGAATGTCGGATTTTGGAAAAAATGAAGCAATAGTGCCTGCTGCCTGAAGACCTTGAGCTAAAGTGCTGCCCCTAGTCTGAGCTTGCCCTTGGTTTTGACCCATACTAAAGCCACTGGTGTATTGAGGCATAAATGGTGCACCACCCTGCAACAATGCTTGTCCACGCTGCAATCTCATAAATGGTTCATCAGCTAGTTGAGTGCCAGCCGTGTACTGAGCATCAAGACCTGCTTGCTGTATGCCTCTACCTGTTGTTCCTAACTGACCCAAAGTTTGTATTTGAGTTCCAAGCATTTGCTGACCTTGTTGGCCAAGACCTGCGATACCAGACGCGGCTGCACGTTGTGCACCAGTACCTGCGCCAAACGCTTGCAAGGCTGTGCCAAACTGATCTTGTGTAAGACCGCCAAGACCTTGAGCGGCTTGTGCAGTTCTGCCCATCTGCTGGCCAAATATATCTGCACCAAGCTGTTGGCCTTGAAGACCAAGCTGGCCTATGCCGCGAGCGATGTCTGCGCGTTGACCTGCAAGCCCTGCTTGAGCTTGTGCGCCCTGCAGTCCAAGAGCACCACGCTGTTGAGCAAGAGATCCAATGTCTCTACCTGCTTGCATGCCCATTTGCCCAGCTTGCCCAAGCAACGAACCAATACCTTGCTGCCCTGACAATCCAAGCTGCCCACTTTCAAGCGCGCCTCGTTGAGCCAATTGCTCTGCGCTCAAACCAAGCTGTCCTGCTTGCTGTGCTGCCTGTAGGGAGGTTCCTGCGCCTGCTTGACCTAATGAACCAGTAAGCTGTGCCGCCTGCTGACGGCGTCCCTGCGCCTGCTCAAAGGCTTGTTGTGCTTGTTGTGCTGCTTGTTGAAATCCTTGTGATCGTAACTCAGCGCCTGTCTTGGCTTGTTGCTGTAATACGTTACGGCCAATCTCTGCCTCTTGTATTGCGCCTCGAGACCCACCAAATGCACCCGCTCGTATCTGCTGTGCGCGTGCATCTCGTTTCTGTTGCTCGCCTAACCTTGCAATCTCTGCTTGTTGTGCCTCAATAACCTGCTGGTTAAAAGGATCTTGGAATCTAGCTATGCCTGCAGGATCGAACTGGTCACCAGTGCCAGCAAGCCCAGCTATGCCTTGAAGTGCTGCTGCACGGCCCATTTGGCCAGCAGACCGCAAGTCTGTACCAGCCATTTCAGTTTGTGCACGCGCTCTTTGTGCAGCTTCTGCAGCACCTGTCTGCGCGCCAGCGACCTCACCCGTGATACCACGAGCCGCTTCTGTAATACCTGTTCTTGCAGCGCCACTTGCTTCAGCTATGGCACGCTCAGCATCAGACATACCTGCCTGTGCACCACCAATAATAGAAGGAATGCCTCTGCCTGCTTCTGCAATATCGCCAATCGCAGTTTCCATGCCTTGTCGTGCACGTTGATCTACAAATCGCTCACCTGTCGCTGGGTCAAAAACGCCCAAGCTTTGTTCGTACAGTTCACGCGCTCGTGGATCGGCAAACAAACCAGCAGAGCGAGGATCAAACCCTTGGCCAGCCTGTCTGAAAAGATCTTGCGCTTCTGCGAGTTGTGCACCAAAACCACCCAACCCTTGTGCAGCATTGCGTGCTTGAATCTCTAATGGTGAAAGGCCAGCGACTTGTTGTATCGGTATAGGTATGGGTTGACCCATGAGGCCAAGGTCGCCAGGTTGCCCACTACCAAAGTAACTAGCAAGAATGTTACGAGTTGCCAACTCCATTGCTGGGTCAGCATAAGTCTGCCCCGCTTGGGGCATGATGACAGGTATACTGGTATCTGTTACGCCTGTACTAGCCATTACGCTTTCCTCATCGCTTGCTCGCCTGCCTTCTGTAAGGCATACATCATGCGAGCGCCCTCACGGCGTTGTTCTTCTTTTGATTTGCCAGCGCCATTCATTCTGCCGACGCCACGAACCGCCTTAGCGTTCACAACAAACTCACCATCGCTAAGCATTGCAGGAATGTCATCACTTGTCTCTGTGCCTGGGCCATCTATGGGGCCGTTCATACGAGGGAACGCCTCTCCTCCATCTGCCAGTATTTGAGGCGTCAACGCTTGACCCAATCTTGTAAGCTCATCTCCAATATCAACTTGTTTGTCTTTTTCTAAAAGAGCAATCAGCTGTTCTCTAGTCATGTTTGCGTATGGGCTTTGTCTTTGTGAAGATGTTTTTTTATCTTCAAGCTTGTCAGAAGCCGAAGGCATTGTTGGATTCATGCCAACTCCAGCGCCTCCAACACCACCCATGTTAAGATTCATTAAACCGCCAGCTGGTGAGCCACCTAATGTTTGACCGGGAGCCGCAAGTGCGCCCCCTGCGCTCATGTACATGGGAAGCCCTGCAATTCCACCTTGCGCAGCAAGCATCAAGTCATCGCCAAAAGTTGGAGCAAAGGGGTTTTGAGAATCAGGTACGCGCTCAGTTTCAGGTTCAGGATCAGATTCAGAGCTACTAGAAAACTTAGACTCAAACTCTTCTTTGCCTTTGTTCCAACGATCTAACGCCGCCTTGTTCTCTCTCTTAATTCTTGTTTGCCTACCGATGTTGCCAACAGCCTTCTTAGGTATAGGCTTCGGCACAAGCTCTTCGTAAGAGCCAAAAGTAGGCAAATCTAAATCTTGTCTTATGGACGCTATGATCGATTGTGAATCTTCTGGCAAAGAATCAAAACTAGAGCCTGGTTGAGATGCCCCGCTCCCGACACCCCCGCTTGCTGGAGGCGTTGTGGCCACAGGAGGGGCCACGTTTGCTTGTGGGTAGAATGCTGTGGTTGTGCCCGGAAGATTCGCATAAGTCATACCAGCTAAGCGTTGAGGAGCTAGAGATTGTGCAAATGGGCTTGATGCACCGCCTAGAAAAGAAGTGCTGCCTTGTAATTGAGGCATGGCTGTTTGAAGAGGACCGGGCGCAAAGCGTTGAAAACCGCCAGAGGCTTTAAAATCTTGTAACGCACCAGAGGTAACTTCGCCAAGCTCTTTCTGTCGAGCCGCAATTAGTTTTTCAGATCTGCTCATTCCCATATTAGTTACTCACCTGCTTAACACTTCCATCGCCGTCTGGCTTGTCTGAGCCTAGAGTTAGGATCTTTTGCTGCTTTTGGAAACTTCTTCATCTGTCCTGCAGATCGTGCGCAAAAAGACTTTCTACGCGCTGCTCGCTTACCTGTAGGCTTACTCTCCGTCACAGCAGTCTGGAGTTTACTACCAGGATTAGCTTTACGATACGCCTTTACACCAGCTTCTGTCATGCCAGCGCCTTGTTTTGTAGGGCGAAAGTTCTTTTTATTGCGCTTCGGCATCTTGTCGCGGCGTCGTTTCTTGACCTCACCACCGCGATTGAACTCTTCTGCGTATCGTCTAAACATCAGGAGTACCTAGTTCTCTTGCGTCGATCCGACATAACAGCACCGCAACCACGGTGATTACGGCGAACTTCACCACCATTGGCTTTCTTCACAATGGTCTTCACGTTTGTTGGTTTGCCGCCCACCCCTTGGGGCTTTGCACGCTTGCGCGCAACAGCACTACGCCGCTCGCCCTCAGTCATAGACTTTGCTTTTGACCTAGGCACGCACTTTGGATACTTGCGCTTTGAACCTTTTACTTTGGCACGGCCACACTTCTGGAACTTACCGTCTTTCTTCGGTGCCCCAATATCTACCCAATCACCTTTTGGGCCTTTGCCGAACCATTCTTTTAAACTCATCTGTCTATCAATCTAGCTCGTCTGGATATGAAGCCCCCGCCTCTTACGTTTCTTATTTTCTTTGCTGCAGAGGATGTTCCACTGCTTTTAGGCTTCGGGCCTTTGAAGTCTTTACGTTTCTTGCCAGACGGATCTTTGATCTTGCCTGCACAAATCTTGCTTGCGTAAGCGTTTGCATACGCGGACGGGTATACCTTGAACTTGCGCTTGGCTGCAGCTTTACCTCTTGGGCATAGTTTTGTCATGAACCTACACTCACTACGATTGCTCCTTTGTTTATCACCTGAACAGAACCAACCTCACCTTGTGCTTCAAGAGGATCAGTTGTGTAAGGCAGCTCCTGAGATAAACTAATCCAATTGCTCCCATCAAACACCTGTAAGGTGTTGATAGTTGTATTCCAGATTAAATCACCTGTATTGAATTTCAAAGTGTCTCTTTTCTCTCGCGTGAACTGCGGCGTAGAGTCTGGATCAAACGCATCCAAGCTCAGTTCAAGCAAGCGCACTGTTCTATTGAACGTGGTGCCGTCAACAGAAGCACCATTGTTAATGAGAGGCAGTCTGCTTTTTAACAACTTGCTCATCGTCTACCGTTGGGCTGTATATCAAGTCGAGTACCACCAACTCTGAAACCAACGCCTAGTTGCGAATCAGTGACTGCGTCATCATCAGACTCAAAGCGCACCACTGCTTGACGCCCTCTTGCTCGAGTATCGACCTTGGTGGTTGAGCTTGTGATTGCAGTAGTCTGATCGGTGGTCAGCGTACTGCCGGGGAAGTTGCGCGCTTTGACTACCACATTAATTGTTTGAGTTGAGCCTGTGCCTGTAAACTTGATGTCTGGTATGCAGCGGCGAATGAACTGAAACTCCTCACCATCGCCAATATCAAAGTCAGCAGATTCGATGAACACGTTAGTCATTGGACTGCCATCATCATCGTGACCTGTCTCGTGTTGAAACAAATAATTTGTGGAGCTTGATTTGCCTGCTGCTCTTGGAAAAGCAACGATGCCTTCATCAAGCCATGCAGTTCTAGATAGCTGCCCAATATTCCATGTTTGCTCTTGGTAGTTGTACGCAACAAACCTATCTATGGTGATTGAGTCTGCAGAGCAGTAGAACCAACCGACCTCATTAAACTGCTTGTTCAAAAACGCAAACACTTGAAACGCCTGGCCTTCGTTGAAGTCATCAAAAACATACGACTTTACTGAACAAGGCAGTGGAGTGACATTGCCTCCGTATGAATAAAAACCTTTCTTGTCCATCCAAAACACGCCAGATGGTGCATTCACCGCACCATTAGGGCCAATCAGGCTAACGCCTTCATTGATTAGATTAAGGCCAAAGGTCAAAGGTGGCCCAATAAACTGCAGGCTGTACAGCGCAACGTCAGTCCATATCAAAGTCTCTTGCCTAGCTCGCAAGCCGCCTATGATCTCGCTGCCTGCAGAACATCTTAATGATCCTGCCGTATTGGTAGCTAATGGCTCAAACTCAGTAGCGTTTTCTTGATCAGAGAACGCAATCAACAACGGGTCAATAGACCCAGTTCGCGCAGTGCCTGCTGCATTGATAGGGTCAGCGCCAAGCACAAGAACGTGTCTGTCGATGTCTGAGACTATGACTTGCAGCCCCTTTGTGGGAACCAAGTTTGCGCCACTGATTCCTGACAAAGCGACGGCCCTGGTGCTAAGGCCATTTGTTTTGTCCCAGTAGTAGATGCTTCCTGCACGAGGATTAGATATTAAGTCTTCACCAAAGTTATCCATTGACCATAAGCGCAGCTGATTTGAATCTGTCAATGTAGACGTTGATCCCCACGCGCCAGATGACCATGCTCCTACACCCCAGCCTGTGCCGTCCACAAACACATCTAGACCAGAGTTGATTTGATATGTCCCTACAGTGGAACTGCCACCATTACCACTGTCACTACTGTTTGCAGTAACTTCTGCACCGCTTGTGTCCTTCGCAGTAATGGTAAATGTGCTTGTGCTTGGCACAGATGCGATTTGATATTCTTGGTTTAAGACTGCCGCAATAACATTCCCACCTAAACTTGCTGCATCAGAAAAAGTAACAAAGTCACCTTCTGCTGCACCATGACCTGTGTCGGTGATAGTTATCGTGCTTGATCCATTGGTCGCAGCAAACGTGACATCGCCCGCACCCGTTGTGCTGCGTATTGGAGTGATGTCGTTGTAGCTTGCACCTTCTTGTATGTACAGCTTGAACCGTGTGCCAAGTCCCAAAAGCTTTGTGCCATCAAGGTCAACCCAACCATGAAGCTTGCGGCCTGTGCCTTCGTATGATGACTGAATGTATTTCTGCCAACCGCCTATCTTCTCTGGCAAACCCTTACGAAACCGCACCAAGTTGCCATCAAACCAACCGCCTTCTGCAGTGTAGTCAGTGCCTTCTTTATTGATGCCAGGGTTAAAGATAAACTTTTGCAAAGGCATTACTGATACTCCCCGGTACGAATCATCTCAGTCACCTCTACGGCACGATTGCCTACCTGCTGACTCCAGCGGCTGTCCATAAACTCGTCGGCTGCGATGTCAAACTGCTCACGAGACATAGCCTCAAGCGCCTTTACAAACCCACGCAGTCTTGTGAGGCCAAGGTTAAAAGAGATATCAATCATGGCGTCTTGTCGCACTTCATTGAGTGCAGCAAACCAAAAATAATTATCTTCAAGTTCTTCTCGCACGCGCTTGATGTCATTGTTTAATAGGTACTCTATTTCATCGTCAGATAACCCAAGACCGGATTCAGCGATATTGCGGCCAACACCAATAGTTTCATAGCCAGCAGAGCACATATAAACTTTAGACCGCACGCCTTCATGCAACTTGAGCATTTCAATTAGTTTTGTCATTACTTCTCCCTGCTCACGCCTCTAGTTTTTTCATAGCTCCTCATAGCGCCGAGACCCAACATTCCGGTCATAGTGGTCATCAACAGTGACGGATCTATCTCTGGAACCTCTACCCAAATACCTGCGATGGGTGCAATCAATACATGATACAGAAGACCCAGACTACAGCACCAACCGATTGAGGGACGCCACCCGGCAACGAACAACGACTTGTGAGCAGCCTCGACCTTGTTGATCTCCATTTGACCCTTGGCAAGTTCAGCGGCATGGCGCTCTGCAAGCGTGCTCAACTCAAAGGCAATACGGTTCTTCTCGTCTTTGTCTTCAATAACCTTGTCGAGCAAAGAAGTAGCTGGGCCTATGAGTGATGCGAGTATGCTCATCGTTTCGCCATGTACGCTGTAGCGCCAAAGTATAGCCCGACAATAGAAGCCTGGCTAAGAAACAACATGTCACTTAGAGAAGCCAAAGTGGACAAACGGGATTCTGGGACAAAAGGCATGAGTGGTAGAAGAGCGAAAACCACCATACTAGAAAGACTAACCCAAGCCATTCTTTGTTGACTATCTGCTTTCTGTTCTCGCAATTGGATTGCAAGCAATTCTTGATTTCTTGCCAGTTCTTCATCGCTGACCGTCCCGTCCCCATCAAGGTCGTACTGGGCATAGCGTGATTTAGGCTCTAACTTCTTAGGACTCATTATCTTTTCCCGCAATATACCCCGCACAAAGACTAACGATGCCAATGATGGCGTGTTCTAGCAACCTAATTACAGACTCGTCGGGTGGGCGGCTTTCGGTTATGGCTATGTAAAAATCACCAATAACTATGGTCGCAAGCAGGAAGATCAGGCCTACAACCAAGATCATTACCATTTTAGCTTTCATTCGGACGCTGCCTTTTTCGGATCACGGAACAATATTTTGTTACCTGCATCTGCCGTAGGTATCTCCCGTACTGCACAGTAAGTAGAAAAGTATCGGTTGTTGCTGAGAAGTTGGTTGATGCTGCCAACAGACTGTGCATTGAGTGCGTTGCTGTACTCAAGACAAGACGTAAGTTCTTGAAAATAAAACTCTTGTCCGGTGGGTTCGCCCCGCTCAAGAATAATCAAAACAAAGATCATCATGCTCATACTTCAAGATCCAGATAGTCTTGTCGTGTGACTTTGAGTGTGGAGGTGTGTATTTCGCCGCTACGGTATTCGTATACGAGTTCGCTGTATCTGGTGGTTGCAGCTATTTCTTTGGTTGTGTTGCGAGATATTTGGTCGATACGGTAAGAGTCACGCAACTGGTCAATGCCGTGATGTGGCACGTTGACGCTATTTGGGAACGGTGCTATTTCCATCACAGCCTCCGCTTTTTCTTAACCGCCTGTGTTCTTACAGCTTTGGGCTTAACAAGATCCCAAGACAGTAGTTCTACATCAAGTTGATGAGCCGTACCCAACACGCGAGACATGGTGTTTTGCACATAAATCTGAGCGCCATATTCGCATTGCCGATAGTTATAGCGCATCCACTCCATAGCGATACAGTGACGATACTGAGGCGGGTTGATTAATTCCAACATGCGCCATTCTCTTAAATCACAGTACAGATTAGGATTGGCTGGGTCATACTCTAGTTCTGCTTCAGCATTATCTCTATTAGCTGCTGTAGCTTCGCGTCCGATGCCTTCGCTGTCTCCGACTGTTCCGCTAATGAATCGACTATAGCCTCGATTTTGCTCGCATTTACTGCTGCTAACTTTCCCGTTGCTTGTTGTTCCTCGACCACATCAACAACAGCAGCCTCAATACGGTCTACTTCTTCTTGTGTAGCCTGTGCTTGTGCCTGACTAGCACCCCAGACCATCGCACCTGATAACGCAGCAGCGCCTATTGGCAACGCCCATGTCGGTATCTTGATTGTTCCATCACTCATATCAACCTCCTAAAAACTGTGGCACTAAGATGCTCACAACGATTAAACCAATGATCCACCACAGCCTATTGCCGAAGCGGTCAATCTTTTCATCAAGCCTATCAAAACGCTTAGAGCCATCCTTGAGGCGTTCTTCTATTCGCTCATACCTCAACGCACACTCACGCTCATGGGTGTTGATTTCCTGCAATGCTTTGTCGCCTTTGTCCAAGCCCCATTCCTCTGCCATCGCAAGATAGCTCATAGTTATTCTTTCGCTTTGCCAATGTTCAAAGCCAATGCTTCAATCACCGGGTAAATATATTTTGCCATGAATGCGTCATCCTTCGGCGTCGGTGTAGCTGCACACACAGCAGAGGCAATCACTGACAGCGTAGTCAGCGTAGTTACTATTTCAATCAAGCTCATGCTGCTAACTCCTGTGGAAAGCAATTCAAATTAGCCGCTACAGTGCGGCGTTCACCTTCGCCTCTAAAGGGGTAGACCATGTGCTGCATCCAAGATGGAAACAAGTACAAGCGCCCTACCTGTGGTCGTACCACAATGTTCTGTGTGGGTTTCAGTCGCTCTTTGTCCCACTGCGAGCTTTGCCCATAGTTGAAGCATAGGCAACCATCAGACTCGCCAGACGCATTATACAGACCGTATTCTTCAGATCCCGGCCTTGGCCCTTGTATAATTTGCGGTGGCACCTTTGTCCAAGTCGTGCAGCTTATGCCCATGATGGTCTGGGTGCCATGATCGTGAATCGGGTTATAGTCCCCCGCATAGCTATGCACTGACCAAAGCTCATCCATCGTTACCTGCCTAGCGCCATCCAGCATCTGGCCAGAACCCTTCATAAAGGCATTAATATACTCAACACCCATAGAGCACAAGAACTCAGAAAAGCCAGTAACAAGATCGTGGTTGTGATCCATTCTAAGCTGTTCTCCCTCGCTGATTTGACCAACGAGCGTATCCGCTGCGGTAACCCGCCCTTCTTCTTCAAGGAGGCCATCAAGATACTCGTTTAGTTGAGTAACAAAGCCCTCTGGGATATCCAACTCCATCAGAAATACTGACGGTAGCGGGTGCATCATGTACTGCAGTTCGCTCACTGAACGACAGCTTCGTCTTCTTCTACAGGCTGCACAGAGTCAGAGATAGCTTTGATGTACATTTGAAGCAGAGCTTGTCGCTCGTTCATCTGGATCTGCAAAGCAGATACCTCGCGACGTAGCTCATTGACCCTAGCTATGTTGGCCTGAGTTTCTACAGACAAACCTTCAAACGAATATTCTTCACCGTCAATCGTGACTGTCGGCTGGGCGCTAGGCTCTTCAATGTTATGAACGTCATGTATCATTTTTCAAATTCCTTATGCTGAATACGCTTCGGCAGCAGAAATTGCTGCGGTGATCGTTGACATATCTTCGCTGCCCCAATCTTCCAAGTCTTTCATAAACGACAGGTATCCAGAGCTACGCATTACGCGCTCTTTCTTTTCTGCACTGGTCATGTCGTTACAAAAGTCGTTGTCATCGTCAAGACAGTTAGTGATTACGCTTACACTGCCCAGCATTGCTGAGTAGTCCTGTGCGATTTGGTCTGCATCTCTGGACATAATTATCCTCCTTTAAGATTCAAGCGCGGCGATACGCGCAGTAAGTGATTGAATGATTTCGTCTTGGTCTTGAATTGCTTTGACTAAGATTGGTATGAACTTCTCGTATTTCAAACCTAGCTGCTTACCGTCATCACTAGAACCTACTAGCAAATTCTTATTGGCAGCAGATGTGTATCCAGAAGCATTTTGTAAGGTTTGAACCGCTTGCGCCTTAAAACCCACATCCATCCAATCTTCTTTGTGAGTACCGTCTGGAGTTAAATTGTCTAAATCATAATCATCAGCATCTTTATCGCCGTACTTAGAACGCTTATCCCAGTAGTAAGTAACAGGTTCTAACGCTTTGACAAAATCTAAACCAAGGTCTAAATCAACAAAGTCTGTTTTGTCACGCTCGTCTGAGGAAACAGTCAAAGCAACTTGAGCGTAAAAAGCAGAAATATTTTCATCGCCAAGAACTACATTATTACTGTGCGTAGTAAGGTTGCCGCCGGGGCTACCTGTTCTCCCTGCATCTTTACCAAGGCATAAATTATTGCTTCCTGATGTAATAGCCAAACCTGCTGAAACACCTACTCCGGTATTAGTATCTCCAGTGACAATCCCGTTACCCGCTGTGAAATATCCGATAAAGGTATTAGAGTCTCCAGTGGTCAATAAGTCGGCAGCAAGACCGCCCACGATAGTGTTCTGAACTCCCGTGGTGATCTTTTCTCCTGCGAGGTATCCAACAGCAGTGTTATAAGCATTTGTCGCAGTAGTGAAGTTTTGAACCGATAATGCACCATACCCCAAAGCGGTGCTGCTGCTGCCTAGAGTATCTGAACCTAATGCCGCCACACCCACTGCAACGTTAAAATCTGCATCAGTTAATGCGTCCCCTGCTAAACCGCCGATGAGAGTATTCTGAATTCCCGTGGTGACTACATTACCTGCCGAATATCCAACCGCAACATTGTAAGCGTTAGTAGCGGTAGTAAAGTTTTGGCTTCCTAAAGCCTCATAACCGATTGCGACAGTTCTGCTTCCAAGAGTGTCACTACTCAGCGTAGCATATCCAAGCGTAGTATTTCTCGCTCCTGTGGTAAGCGCATCGCCAGATATCCCGCCGATTAGCGTGTTGCGGATTGCCGTGGTGACTGCAAACCCTGCACGATAACCAGCGGCAGTGTTGTAAGAGCTAGTAGCGGTAGTAAAGTTTTGTGTTGCTAAAGCCTCGTTACCCAACGCTGTAGACTTTAACCCTAACGTATCAGCAGAAAGAGCCTGATAACCTACAGCCACGTTTTCATCGGCATCAGTCAAGGCGTCGCCAGCCAAACCGCCGATGAGAACATTAAGAGTTCCTGAAGTGAGCGACAAACCAGAATCCTTGCCTACAGCAACGTTACCTCCACCTGTTGCAACTTGTAAGGATGCTTTACCAATAGCAGTATTATCGTTACCACAGTTAGCACTTAGCGCAAGATAACCCATTGCTGTATTATTTGTGCCGTCATCTGTACCATCACCAGCAAGACCACCAACAAAAGTGTTGGCAGTTCCCGTGGTGACTGCCGTACCTGCTCTGTCACCAACAGCGGTATTAAAAGAGTCTATGCCTGTAGTGAAGTTTTGCGCTGTTAACGCAGAACGACCAACTGCAACATTAGAAGAACCTTTTGTGTCAGCAGATAAAGCTAGATAACCAACCGCCACATTTGCTGCGCCAGTAGTAAAAGCATCTCCTGCTAAACTGCCAATGAGAGTGTTACGGTCTCCCGTGGTGACTGATGTACCTGCTTGATAGCCTACCGCTGTGTTGTAACTATTTGTATCGGTTGTAAAATTCTGGGCAAACAAAGTGCCATGACCGATAGCAACACTACGACTGCCCCTCACATCTGTTCCCAAAGCGTTCGTGCCAAGCGCGACGTTGTGATCGGCGTCAGTTAAAGCATCCCCAGCAAGACCGCCAATTAAGACGTTCTGGATTCCCGTGGTGACGTTTAGACCTGCTGCGTATCCAACTGCGGTATTGAGCGAATTTGTTGCTGTAGTGAAATTTTGAGTAGCTAGAGCGTTAAAACCTACCGCCGTACTTTGACTACCTAAAGTATCCGCGCTAAGAGCGTTTGAACCTAATACAGTGTTGTAATCTGCATCTGTAAGCGCATCACCAGCAGTTGCCCCAACAATTGCGTTGTGTATTCCCGTGGTGACTGCTAGTCCTGCATGATACCCAACCGCCGTGTTGAAACTGTCGGTAGCCGTGGTGAAGTTTTGATTGCCTAATGAAAAATACCCAAGGGCAGTTGATTTGCTACCAAGTGTGTCTGCTGTTAATGCGTGTGTGCCTAGTGCTACGTTAAAATCAGCATCAGTAAGAGCGTCGCCTGCTAGGCCACCCACTATTACATTGTTAATTCCCGTGGTGACTGATAGGCCTGCTCCATATCCTACTGCTGTATTGTAAGAATCAGTAGCAGTAGTAAAGTTTTGATAAGCTAAGGCTGTACCGCCTATAGCCACTGATTTACTACCTGCTGTATCACGCGTTAATGCACTTATACCCAATGCTGTATTTCCAGAGCCTGTTGTAAGTGCATCCCCTGTTGTTCCACCTATGAGAGTGTTTTGGGTTCCCGAGGTAACTGCCGCCCCTGCGCTCGAGCCGACTGCTACGTTATAATTTGCAGCATCATTGTTTTGTGCAGTAAGTGCGTTATATCCGATTGCAACAGAGTCTGTGCCAGTGTCTTCTAGGTCTAAAGCTGCATATCCGATGGCTACGTTGTTATCCCCCGTAGTCAAAGCCGTACCCGCTTCATCGCCCACCAGCACGTTATAGTTGCCGCCAGAGGTGATGCTGTTACCTGTGTTAACACCTATGCGAGTGTTGGATGTGCCAGCGGATGCGGTGATAAGGTCTGCGCCATCTTCTATCGTTGTGTCGCCAGAGATAGCAACAGTGCCGTTAAAGTCCATTGCCGTAGCAGTCAGGTCAATCTCATCCGTCGCACCCAGCGCCAAGACCGTTGCAGACGAGCCTTGAATGAACTGGCTCGCGTCATTGAACATGATCTTGTTCGTAGAGTTCAGCGTCAGGCCAGATCCGTCTGTGTGCGTAAGCGTAGTGTCGCCATCTGCGCCAAAAGTAATGACTGCGCTGTCAGAGGTAAACGTCAGGTCATCGTCAATGAACAGATCAGGAATAGACAGGTCTTGGAAGGCATCAACCATCGCACCGCCAGAACCAGCGCCGTCAGAGTAAATAGCTTTGGTCTGACCATTCGGGACTGTGATCGTCGCGCCACTGCCCTGCTTAATAATGATTGTCTGTGACCCGCTAGTAGCATTCTCTATGAGCCACAGCTTGCTAACGGTATTCGGGCCAATAGTTATTGTGCAAGCAGAATCGAGTGTGCCAGTGTACTTAAGGAAAATACTCCTACCGGGATCAGTAGAACCATCAGCGATAGTAGTAGTATGAGTATCAGCGTTCGTCGTGATTGCTTCTGTGCCAAAGCTAAATGCCTCTGCGATTAGTTCAAGGT
>CAACVD010000631.1_pt2 | contig 16310 bp, 8 predicted proteins | sample 2381771 | NCBI WGS metagenome assembly CAACVD01 (sample SAMEA5211965, study PRJEB30684) | marine metagenome | biome: Marine; feature: Epipelagic; material: Water | collected 2015-10-15 | depth 15 m | reverse complement strand
TAAAGCTTCCATAATAACTTGCTTACGCTCTATCCTAGGGTCGCTAAGACTTTCAATAAAGTCAAAAGGATTATGCTTTACAAACCTCATAAAGTCATGTTTGATTTCATACATTGAGCGGTCTGTGTTAATACCTAAAACTCTACATAAAGCCACCATTTCTTGAGGGTCTACATTCATAGCCATCTCAATAGCTTGGAATTCTGTCTCTAAAGATTCTAAATCTTCTCTAGCTTCTTTTTCAAAATCTAAAGTTTCAAATACCCTTCTCATACTAGGTATTCTACTTTCATTAGATTGGTTGTAGTTTGACGCTTCTAAAAACTTCCTTAAAACTGGCTTTTGAAAAGGTACTATCAACTGTCCGTTGGTAAATACAATATCTCCAATTACAGGATTTTTAGAGGTTTGCTCATCTTCAAAAATAGACTGCTCACCTATTACGTATTTTATTTTTCTGTTTGTCCCAGTTTCTTCATCAAATATTTCGTCAACTGAAGGCAATCTGTATGATATTGGGTAATATCTTCCTTGAGTTGCTGGGTCTGGATTCATTTTTACCAACTGAAATATAGTTGGTTTTCTGTTCTTGTTATTTGTCATTTTTGTTAAATTTAAAGTTAAAATTAATTGAGAAAATTAGGGGGGTTGACACACCCCCCGTCATTTCATATATAAGAATTATACTCTTTCAATAAGCATAAATCTGTTGTTAGCAAAACCTTCAAAACCTCTTTCAGTTCTGTAGTGACACTTCATGTTATCCTCATCGTTAGTAGCTTGAGCTAAACCAGCAGAACCAGTTAACCAGTGCTCCATTTCACGAGAGTAACCTTCAGCCGCTTTGTAACGAATTCTTAGTGAAGGAATAGCCTCACGAGTTTTAGAATCACGACCTGAATCACCAGGGATTACCATACCCATACCAGCATAGTTATAACCATCAGCTCCCATCATTGGAGAGTAGTTGAATGGGTCATAAACTTTCTTGTGGAATGTGTAACCACCTCTTGTGAAAGATGGAGAAGAGGTTTATAAAAGAGTTGTAGCTATGTTGGATGGCAAATTAAAGCCAAAAAAAGATACATCAAAAAAAGCTGTAGCTAAATAGCACAACATTACATATAAATTAGAGAGGGGAATAAATTAACATTCCCCTTTCTTTTTAACATTTTTTTTCGTATATTTGTAGATACTCAACCTAGGATATGACAAGAAGAATAGATATAGATGAAATGTACAGATTCGTACAGTTTATCGCCAACAAAGAACAATCTGGGTTTATAAAACCTTCAGAGTTTAATTTAGCGGCTCAACAAGCTCAAATGCAGTTGTTTACAGAGAGATACGGACATCCTTCTGAGTATAGCTTAGGAAATCCAATACCGGTTACGGGTGGGTATGCTCAAAGTCAAAAACTTCAGGACGACTTTAATCCGTTTATGATGTCTGATAATTTTAGTGGAGATATAAAATTAAACTCGCTGAGTTGTAATTATGCACATCTTATTTCTATACACGGCTCTAACAATAGTAGAGTTAAACTTGTTAGCTTAGATGAGTACGGTGAAATGTCTATATCTCAATTAGTTGCTCCATCTAGTACTTATCCAGTAGCTTACTTTTCTGATAAAATGAGAATAAGTGTTGATGGAATTACAAGTGGAAAACTATATTATTTAAGATACCCAGTAGACCCTTTTTGGGATTACTATAAAGATAGCTCTGGAAAACCGTTAAGTAGTGCAACAGGAAGTGTTGTTACTTATCCTGTGTTTGATAAAACATCTTCAAATAATGTTTACAATGACGAAACCGGGTACAATTGCAGCAACAATGGTAATCCTTATGAAAACTGTCAAAATTTTGAATTTCCTTATGATTGTTTTAATGAAATAGCAATTAAGATATTAAGCTTTGTAGGTATAAACCTTAGAGAGCCGGCCTTAACTCAATACACAGAACTTAAAGAACAACAAGGTATATAATGGCAACAAAAGTACAATTAGCAGAACAAGTAAAAAGAATGTTATCTGGAGGAGACTCTAGGTCAGATAGTGATATTGATATAAGAGAAATAATTCAAGCAGTTGAAAGTGCTAGAGACTCTGTAATATTTCAATTACTAACTAGTACTGTAGAAAACGCTCAGTCTCCTTCTTTTTCAGACACGGAGTTATATAGTCAGTTAACAGAAAAAAAAGCCATATCAAGTGGAATAGCGTATAATTCAGGATACTATTATCTACTACCTGAATACTTATTACTTCCAGAAGACAAGGGTTTGTATAGCGTAACAAAAAAAAACAACTTTAAATCTACAGGTATGTTTGTTAGAGCTCAAGGAACTCCAGGTTTTTGGGATTCTGTAGCTTCTTCTGAAGGGCTATTAACTTATTATGTTTTTTCTGACGGAGGAACTCCTAGGGTATGGATAAGAACTAATTTAGCTATAGACATTAGATACATTCCTACCACTAAAAACATAGCTTCTACAACAGAGTTAAAAGGAGGAGGTATTATTAATGATGCTGTAGTTAAGTCTGTATATCAAATGTATGTACCTATGACTCAAATAATGAAAGATAATCTAGGTGATAACGTTCCTAAAATAAATAAATAATGCCTGAATCATTAAACAAAATACTTATAAGAGATGTTGTTAAGTCTCTTTTAATACAAGAGGGTAGCTTTACAGACCACAAGATGATGCAATACATGGATATTGCCTTAAGAGGACTTAAAGAGCTTTCTTATGATGTTGCAAAAGATATAAAGTATCGAATTTTGTCGGTAAATTCTAGTTTAGTAGCTAACTTACCATTTGATTGCGTTAGTTTATTAAAAGTAGGCTCCGTAAAAGACGGTATTTTTATTGACTACGGTAAAGAATCTTCCTTGTCTTTTAATGCAGATACAACAACAGAAGCCGGAACTCTTTTAAATGACAATGTTAACTGGTATGCTAATTATAGAAACGGAGAAAATACAGGTGGAGCATACGGACATGGAGGAGGGCATAAGCCAGCCTATTACAGAGTTAATCCGGAAAAAAACTCTATTGTACTTTCTTCCGAGTTTAAATCTGGACAAGTAGCTATTGAGTATATTTCTAATGGCTCAAACATTACAGATATAAATGGAGGAGCATCTTCAGTACATGCTTTTTTAGAAGAAGCACTAAGAGCTTGGATTTGGTGGAAGGTTATTCAAAGAAAAAGAGATATTAGCCCTCAAGAAAAAGAAATGGCTAGAAGAGATTGGTTTAATGAAAAAAGACTAGCTAAGTCTAGGATGCAGTCATTTACTAAGGAAGAAGCGTTAAGAGTAAGTAGAAAAGGAAATAAACAAGCACCTAAGTTTTAAGAATGGCTAACGAAAAAAAAATATTTGTAGGGGGTTTAGATAGAGATTCAGATTTAAGATTTGTTAAAAATGGAGACTATAGAGACGCTTTAAATGTAAACGTATTTTCTACCGAAGAAGATGGAGAGGTTGGAGTTGTTTCCAACATGAAGGGAGCTGAAGAAATACTAAGATATACAGGCGTAAACTACTTTGGCTCTGAGCACGAAGTTATAGGAGCAATAGAAGACCCTTCTTTTGATAGAATAATTTTCTTTGTTGCTTACATTGGGGTAGGAGAAATTTCGCCAAGTGAGGAAGATTGTATTGTTGAATACAACCTTAAAACTAACGAGTGCTATACATTGGTTAGAAGTAATGATTTAAACTTCAACTCAAAGTATAGAATTAATGATGCTCATATTATTGGGCATAAAGAAGATTTTTCTCCAGAGGGTGTTTTGTATTTTACAGATAACTATAATCCACCAAGAAGAATTAACATATCGGAAGAAAAATTAAATTCAGATAACGGTACTTTAGCAGAAATAGTCCCTTCATCTGGAGGAAAGAAAAAGTATAGAGAACTAAACACTGGATTTGAGTTCGATGGAGTTAACCCTACTTTAATGGGGTTTTCTGGAGGAGGACTATCTTTAGATGAAAGAATTAATGCCGCAAGAATTGCTCCTTTAGTAAAGCCTGGAGTTACGCTTTCTACTGACGAAAGTATAAAGTCTAACTATATAAAAGGAAAAGCTTTTAAGTTTAAATACAGATACCAATATAGAGATAAGCAATTTTCAGCATGGTCTCCAGTTTCTGAAATGGTTGCCACTGAGAATCTAACACCTCAGATGAATGGTACAATAGATAACTTAAGTTCTGATAATTTAATAAAAGTTAGTTTTGTAATACCTAACAGTGATATTGAGTCAATAGAGGTTGCTGTTAGAGACTTAACAAACTCAGACACTTATGGTTTGTCAGACACATTATCATTTAATAATCAAAATGGATTTTACTATGATGGTAATAAGGTTGGAAACAATTTTATGGTTGGAGGGTATCAAAACTCAGAACTAAACAATGATTCAAATAATACAGTTCCTATTGGAGGATTAGTTGAATATTATTTCTATAATAACGAAATATATCCATCTATAGACTTAAGAGAGTCTACTAAACTTTTTAATAACATACCAATAAAATCTAAGACTCAATCTTTATTGGATGGAGGCAGATTAGCTTATGGTAATGTTGTTACTGGAAGAAACGGTCATGACGCTAAATTAAATGTTAGAAGGTATGATGCTGGAGATTTAGTTACGGACTCTCAAACAGCTCCTGTAGAAGCTACAGCAACTTGTGAAGTTCTTCAGGCTCAATTTGACGGTGGACAGATGTTGGCTAATGTTATTTGTACCACAAGGAGGGTCTTTACTGCAAATTATACTGTTAAAATTAAATTTAATCAGCTGCCTGAGGATGCTAGTTCTACTTCTTATAATGTTGTAATAAACAATCTTCCGTTTACATATATGTTTGCTGAAGATACTAATGATAATATTTCTAATAACTTAATTGGTTATTTTAATTTGTTTTCTAACTCTGGGAACCCTCCCGGAACTCCTGGAGACTTTCAAGCTACCACTTTAGCTCAAACTTTTTACAACTCTGTTGTTTCTAATATTACTGCTGGACAAATAGGGCCTGGTGTTAAAATTGATAACACTAAGTTTACAGGAAGCCCTATGTTAAGCATAGTAAATCAAGACCAAGCATATTTAAGAGCTGGACATGTTAGTGCAGCAATGTTAGAAAACCATTGCGATGACACTTCTTCTTCCACTAATTGCAATGGAGATTGTAGTGATTCAGAATTATCTGGATTATGGGCTAGTTTTACAGAAGGAAGTTTTATTCAACTAAATGGTAATGAAATAATATTTAGATGGAGTGTAATCAACAATGGTTATGACCAAGATAAATTTAAAAAATCAAATCTAAACGGAAGAAAGCATCATTGCTATGCTGGTATTAATCAATTAGAACAATTTGTAAGTAGTAGTTTTGAAGGCTCTACTAATGCTGCTACAAATGTTTTTGCGGAAAACATTATATCAAATATAGACACTCCAGACGGTCATGTTAATTATACTGCTGGAGGTTTCGGCTCTTACAGCGTGATGTCAGAAGAGTACGACTGGATAGATAGAATCCAGTCTTTAGGAGCTAGCTTATCTGACTACGAAAGCACTCTTGATGCGTATAACGCTGTTGCTACTAGTAACGCCACTCTTAATGTTGCTTACACTCAAACACTATACACTCCTGTTGCTAAAGGATTTAAAACAGGTGCTTGGCATAATTTTGGAATAGTATATTACGACAAACAAGGAAGAAGTTCTTCTGTGCAGTCTAAAACGTCTTTATACATACCAAGCCACCTTGAAACTAATACTTCAACTACAATAGAAAGAAGTGGAGTTGAATGGAATATAGCTAACAAACAGGCTCCATCTTGGGCCGACACCTATCAGGTGGTGTATACAGGAAACAGAAATATTCAAAAGTTTGAACAATTTGTAACTCTTGGATTTTCTTCATCTACATTATTTCCAGATTTAATATTTGTTGAAACAGATGCTTTAAAAAAATCTGTAGAAGCTTGTGGTGGTAAAGGTGTAAATAGCGAGTTTTCTCCTGGAGACAGAGTTAGAATATTAAATACAGGTAATGCTAGCACAAATGCTATAGTTGATAACTCAAATTTTGATTTTCAAATAGCAGATATTGTTAAAATAAAAAGATATGTACCTACTCAGAATGATGACTCTGTTAGTGATATAACTAGTGACGCTGCCTATGACACTATAGAAATTTCAGGTCAATTCTTAAATGTTACAAGAACACTTCATTCTGATTCAGGAATTGCTGTACCTACAAAAGGAGAAATTAAAGAATATCTTGTTTTAAACAAATCTGACTTTAACACATCTGATGTTTATAAAGCCTCAAATAGTCTTGCTATAAATTCAAACGCAAAAATACTTACAAACTCTGTACTGGAAATATATTCTCCTAAAAAAGAATTAGATGATGATGAGCTTATATTCTTTGAGTTTGATAAGTCACACAATACTATTACTGAGTCTATTCCTTTTCTTTACTGCAACTTTGTTGAGGGTTCAACAACAGTAACTATTGATGCAGAAGAATATCCAAACGGAATAGCAGCTTCGTATATAACCGAAGGAACTAGTATTACTAATAATATAGCTCTTCCTTACGGAGCTGTAATTGAATATATTAACACACAAATTGTTGGAGATACTCCTCAAGTAACTTCTTTCGTTATTTCAACACCATCATCTTCAACAATAAATAGCCTTGGAGATTTAGAAACAACCTTTAAAAACACAGCTCACGGAACTGGATACAGCACAGACTCTGTAGATGCCAATGGAGTTTCTTACGCTAATGACAGCTCAGACAACACTGAAGACTGGGTAAAACTGTTAAGCAGTAATGACCAGCCAAATGGAGATGTGTACACAAGAATAAGAAGAAATAGAGTTGGAGGGTCTATTGTTGTTGCTGGAGTTGAAAGCTATCATTTTAGCGATTATTTTAAATCTGACTTTTGGAATAGCGGTAGAGCTAATAAAGAGTTAGAAAGTTACCACGAGTCTAGAAAGCCTAACACTATAATATATACTGATTCCATAATTGGAAACACTTACGTTAATGGTTTAAATTCTTCTTTTGAAAATGAATATTTTGCAGAGTTTGATAAGTCTAATGGAACAATACAAAAGATTTTTGCAAAAAACAATTACATAATTATATTTCAACAAGACAAAATATTAAAAGCTTTTGTAGAAAGAAATATGAACTTTACAGCTAGTGGTGCTGGAAACTTAGCTTTATCAAGCGAAATAATTTCAAAGTCAGTTCCTTACGCATGGGAAGGTGGTATAGGAAATCATCCAGAATCTTTTGCTAACTATGGAGATGTAATTTACTTTTTTGATTCACAAAGAGGTGAAGCTTTAAAAATACAGAGCGACCAAGTTTCTTTAATATCAGACAAAGGAATGTCTTCTTACTTTACTAATAAATCAAAGCAGTTAGCTTCTATGGGTAGCAATGCTCATATAATTGGAGGGTATGATGTTTCTAAAGCAGAGTATGTTATATCTTTTGAAGGTGAATTTATAGAAGAAGATGTTGAGTTGTGCGATTTAGCAGCAGAAGAGTATTGGAGTGCAACAGAAACTTATAACGCTGGTGCTGTTGTTTCATACGCTTTATCTACTGCGGAGCAAAATATTTCAGGTGTTGCTGAAATTAATTACATAGCCTTTGTTCAGAACACAAACACATCTCCGTATAACAATAGTGCTGTAATTACTTCCGTTTCAGTTACATCTTCTAATGAACTTTGGTCTATTGGAGATACTATAAGTATTCCTAGCCCTAGTGGAGCTGAAGCTACTACAAGTGGTGTTCTTACTATAAATTCGGTAAGTAAACCTGTAAGTTCTGTTTCAATTAATGCTTCCGGTTCTGGCTATGAGGTTGGCGATACTTTGTATGTTGATGGAGACCAAAACTACAATACCCCCTTGATAATAAAAGTTTTATCTATAGGAACTGATGGTGCTGTAACAGGTTTGTCTATACTAGATGGTGGTGATTTTACGGGATTTAACATACCTACAGTAGGTTTAATTGCGTCTGGTGAATTAGATTCTGTTTCAGGATTTGGATTAACTGTAGACATAACATATTCTACTACAGGGTCTATATTAGATTACTCTTTAACAAACCAAGGAGAGTACTCACAAGCATCATCAAATTACACTCCATCTATTGAAGAAGGAAGCAAGACCGCAGAGCTTAGTGTAGTTAGTCAAGGGGCGTGGACTCTTTGTTCTGGGTTAGGAGCACAAATAGGATGCACTGATAGTACTGCAAACAATTACTCTTCTACAGCTATACTTGATGATGGAAGCTGTAATTATGATTGTTTAGGGGTTGTTTTTGATGAAGACTGCGGAAGTATTACTGCGGTTTCAACTCCATCTACAGTAAATCTTGAAGAAATATTATCTTCTAATTTAGTAGACCAAGCTTCTGGAAGTATATCGTATACAATAACAAATAGTTGTGAAGGTACTAGTTCAGAAAACGCATATTATACTATTGTAATTAGAGAAGGTCAGGTTATTCTTTTTGATACGAATCACGGAAATACAGTTGAGTACAGTGGATTACTAGCTGGGTTTTATAACTTTTTAACAATAGACACAAACTCTATATTAGGAAATATAAACAGTTTCACTTTACCAACAGGATTTACTGACCCTTTATCTACAGAGCTTCCTGATGATACCTTGTTATCTAACACACAAGTTCTGTACAATATAATACAAGATTGTGGAGTTGGTACTGAGGTTACTGTTCAGTTATTAGGCTGCGACAATTCTGAAGCTGTAAATAATGTTCAAGGATATAGTGATGGAATAGTAGTAAATCCTACGTCAATAGGAGAGCCAGACCCTTGTACTTTTGACATTCCTGGTTGTACAAATTCTGTTGCTGCAAATTACGAGCCTATAGCAACTTTAGATGATGGTAGCTGCGTTGTTTGTGAGCAAGACGATGTTAATAATTTATTTGGAGTATTTGCACCAAATGTAACTGGACTTGATTCTACTACGTTTAACATTGAAATTAGCCTTACTGATGAAGCTGAAGGAAATGAAGCATGGAATCCTCAGTATGTAATTACAGTATTTAAAGGAAGTGTGGTTGGAGAAATTGTTTTTCAAGAGTCATACTTAGATATAAATACATATACAGAAGTAGGGACTGGAGGAACAGTATATGTTAATGACTTAGATTTAATTAACGGTTCTCAATTACAAGAATATGCTGTTCGTGTAGAGGCTGTTGATACTTGTACTGTAGACCAGATAGTTGTTCCAGGATGGGACGGTTGTCAAACAGAAGGCTCGTTAAATTATAACTCTTTTGCTACAGACCCAGCGGACTGTATAGATTGCACGTATGTAAACAGTCAAGTAAATATAGATAGCTTAACCGTTGGCGGTCAACCTACAGGCCTTGAGGTTGCTGGAGACGTTAATAATGACAATAGTGTAACGGTATCTATAAACCCAGGGAATCTTGAATCATTAAACTCTGGAGTTTCAATAAACTATAAAATTGAGTTGTACGACAATCTAACTCTATTGCAAGAATATACTATTGTTGGATACAACAGTGGTGCTTATGAGCATACTTTTAATAATGTATCTTTTCAAGGGTTAGGTTCTACAGAATACACAGTGTATTTAACAATAACTTCTACGTATAACGACAATACTTTAACTTGCTATGACCAGGATAGTGTTACTCAACAATTGTATGGTTGTAATTCTAGCACTTTAGATTTTAACGGAGTTTCTTTATCTACAGAAAACTACAACAACTTAGCTACAGCAGACGATGGAACTTGTTATACTTGTGAAGGATTGACCATTAGTAATGAGTCAGTTTCTCCAGAAACAAATGGAGATTCGACTGGTGTATATACGTTTAAAGTTGAGGATGTATACAACTTTGTTGACCTTGTAAACATTGATATTAATGGAGGGGAAACTTACTTACAAATTACTAATGAAAACACAGTAGCATTTACTTCTAATCCTTTTAATTATACTGTAGAAATAGATAATGGGCAGATTAGCATATCAGGATTAAGTGGTGCATCTTTTACAATAAGCTTATCGTACGATAGCTCTTCTATTGCGTATAGCTGTCCTGTTGTTTCTTCATCATTTATTATTGTAAACGAAATCCCTGGATGTCAAGACACTACTGCTCAGAACTTTAATAACTCTGAGTATGGAACAGTGAATGCTGACTCAACAACGTTCCCTGACTCTTGTCAGTTTTGTTTACCTTCATGTAGCTGGAGTCAAGAAACTATAGTAGGAAACTTAAATTTAAATAACGACCCTCTAGTTCCAACTAATATACAAGGAGGTTTGTTTAATGTAATAACTAACAATACCAATGTTCCTGGTTCTATAGATGGCTCTATAGAGTTTCAGTTAATCAGAGGCTCTTTTACAGGAACTGGATTAGGTGGTTATTCATCATGGACTGAAGCGGATGCTGAAATTCAAGCTTTTATAGATTTAATGGAAGCTGGAGGTCAGGTAAGATTCACTCTTTACAGCGATGAGGATTATATAAATAGTATTGGAGTTCAGTTATTAGGAGCAGCAGATTTTCAAGCTTTAGCTCCACAATACGCATTTAGCAATGAAGCTCCATTAACAGTTGCTACATTTTCAAATTTAGACGGATATGGAGACGATGGAGTTCCAACGGAGTATTTTTATGAAATAGAATACTTGTTAGTTCCTCAAGACGAGCCTACCTCAACTTCTTCGTTTTTTGCAGTTAGTGGAGGTAATGGTGGAAATACACCTTTTGCTCTCAGCTGCCCTGAGGGAGGAAGCCAAGTTCAATACAAGTTTTTACAGGGCTGTAAGTATCAGTATTCAACAGCAATACAAGATTCTACTTGTCCATCTAGTAAAGATGTTCTTGGGGGTCAAAGTAATGCTAGTGTTTTTTCTAATACAAATATATCATTTACTAACGCTACAATAAATTCTCTGTTTTTATTAAACCACGCAAACTCTGTTAACAATCCAACATTAGAGTCTGGTTCGCTAACACTACAAGGTAGCGGTGGGTTTAATCCTAATTTTTGGTCTGATTCGCAAAACAATGGAGGTTCTATATCATATGTAGAATATAAATTGTATCCGGAAGTAGATACTTATAATTATTTTGGTGGAACTGCACAGCATTTACACACGTTAAGAATAGGATACAATATTGACGGAACGGTTAATACTGTTACAAATTCCCCTAGTGCTCTTGCTCAAAATAATGGCAACGGTTATTTCAATGGAAATATAATATCTGCTAACGTATCAGATTTAGGAGGGGGAGATTACAACTTTAATTATTCAGGATTACCTCCATCTACTTACAGAATTAGAATCAGGAAAGTATTTTCACCTGTAAGTGAATCAGTTTGTCAAACAATGATAAATAACATTGAGGTTAAAGTACATGGATGTAATGACTCTACAGCGACAAATAGTTACACTAATATTAATAATAGCGGAATAAATTCTTCTGTAGTAAATAGCAATGTAAATAATGATTGTGGTGCAGTTTGTTGTATGCCAGCAATAGTAGACTGTAACGATAATACAGCTACAAATACAGTTTCACCTCCTTCTGGTTATGGAAGTGCAGATACTGTTGTTTCAGGAGACATTATACAAGAGTTTAACTTCCCTTCTGGGTCGTCTAGTTATTTGTATAATTTCCCAGTTACTGGAGATAATAGTTGTTATATTGCTGGGTGTATGAATCCTAATGCAAATAATTATAATTCTAACGCCACCGCTCCTTGTGATGAAAGTGGGGTTTATGATATTAACAATAGTTCAGATAATTCTTGTTGCACAGGATGTATTGACCCTACTGCTTTAAACTATGACAGTCAGATAGGAAGTGATTACTCTGGTGTTGTAGGAGGAACAGACTATAGTGGATGTCAATATTTATACGAGGCAGATGGAGAAACTCTTTTTAATAGTAATTCTATTCAAGTAGATAGAGCTGTAGGTTGTGATTATATTTACCAATCTACAGGAAATAAATACCTTGTTGATTCACAAATTACACTTTCAAACTTCCCCATAGTTATAAATGGTGCTGGTGAAGTTATTGAAGAAAATAACTTAATCTCTATTGTTGTTACTGCTGGTGCAAACAGTGATGTTATTTATGGTAACACAGATATTAATACTCCGGAGGTTTCGTTTAACTATACTAGTAGCAGTAATGGTGAAATTTATGGAGGAAATGTTAGCGACTACTTGCTTTCTTACGTAACCTCCAATACTGGTTATGGAAACTTCAATGCTGTTTACTCCTCAAATATTAACAGTAATATTACTGAAGCAGTTCAACTTTTAGACGCTGAACTCGTTACTCCATCTACCGCTGAAATACAAAACGCAATGGGTCAAGCTTGCTCTATTGAATATCCTACGGAAACATTCTCAGGTAACACTTGGTTCTTAAAATCAGCTGCTGGTAGCTCTGCTAGTAGTGGCACTTCAATGAATCAAAGGCTTTATGAAGATGCTGGATTTAATTCTGAAGATGGCGACGTAGGGGTTATACAATATATAGACTTTGAGTGTTTAAATGTTTTTGCTGACACAGGCTGTCCGGTTAAAAACTTAGGGTACGAAGTTATTAGCCAAAGCGTTCCAACATCACAAGTAGGAATTGTGTTTGACCAAGGAAATGTAAAGGGAAGTATTATAGCCTACAGACAAGAAGATATTAATATTAGATTGTTCTTAGTTGATGACGATGGAAACGAAATAATCCATAATCAAGGAGATGTATTGCATGCAGGATTATACGGTGACATTACTCTTGACGCTGACCTAAACCCATTCTCTTGGAATATAAAATACAAAACAAATACGCAAAGTGAGACTACTGGTGAATTTACCTCTAGCCTACAGTTTCTTCAAAATGATATTATTGGTAAAAAAATAGACATAAATGCCTCTTCTCAGAATAGAGTCTTAGCAACAGCATGGTGTCCTCCTACATTAGACGGGCTTGGATTAAGTGCAGAGTCTGATTATGGGAAGTGGGCTAACCCAGATGTAGGGGTGTCTCAATCTAACTGGTTAGGATTGTGGTGCGACCAATCTACTACAGAAGTAAACGGTGTAACAATAACAGATGTAAATAACGCATAACTATGAGTAAAACAAGAAACGTTTTAGAATCTACATACGAAGGCTTTAAAAAGATAGCTGAGAAAAAGTACAACGAGCTAAAGGGTAAGTACAAGACTGGAGAGATAAAAGACTTAAGCATACCTAGTGTTTTAGACTTTTCTCAAGCGTCAAAGGATAACTCTAGAAATAAAGCTAGAAGATACACACGTGATGGAGTTAAAAACTTTATAAGTAATAAAAAAATTAACGGAAAATCATCTGGAACTAATTTTACTTATAAGTCTTTGATATACGATTCTTACAATCTTAAGGATTTATCAAAAATAAAGATTATTAATGGAAACTCATCTTTTAAATCTAATTTAAGAAGTAACATAGATTCTCCAACATTAATCTCTTCGATTTCTAAATATAACTCTAGTAACCCAAATGTTGGCGTTAAAAGTTCTTTAGTTTCTAGTAGAGCGACATCTACATCAACTAGTGCATCAACATCTACATCAACAACGACATCAACAACGACATCAACATCATCCGGCTCATCAGGTTCAGGGGGATATTAAAGGTAACATTAGCATTGCTTAAGCATTGCTATTAATATTATAGTAAATAAAAATAACAAAACATGGCAATAAATTTAGGGGACGACCAAGAATTAAAATTTGATGATGAAAGAAACACATGGGTTTTAAGAACGTATGTATCTCCAAAAGAAACTTTAGCCTTCAACGAAAGGTCGGGCAAGTGGAGTACTTTTTATTCTTATAAGCCAGAATCAATGTGCTCTATAAATTCAGAGTTTGCCGTTTTTTTAGGGGGCAAAATGTTTGTATTAGGTAGAGACGAGGAAACTTACAACAACCTACCTACTAAGACGGCTTTCGGTCAAGTTGTTTCTAAAGTATCTCCTACCTCAATAACTGTGGTTTCAAATCAAAATCCTTCTGATAATAAAATATATCAAAGTATAGAATTAGAATCTTCTAGTTTATGGTCTGTGCCTGAGATAGAGACAGAGAACGGTCAAATATCTAGTTTGCCAGAATCTGCCTTTACAGGAAACATGGAAAATGTATTTGAATCAGGATATGGTAAAAAAGAAAACAAATTCTTTGCTTACTTTCTTAACAATGAAAGCACAGAAGGTGGCTTGTTAGAAGGGGATAAGCTAAGAGATAATAGTTTGGTTGCTAAAATAATATACACAGCCAATAAAGCAGCTAAGTTATTTGCTGTTAATTTTAAGTTTACAAAGTCCTTTAGAAGTGGACAATAAAATTAGGAAAAACAATTTAATTTTCATATATTTGTAGTTATGTCAGTAACATTATTAGCGATTGGATTAGGGATTAGTGCTGCGGCCGGTATAGGCCAAAGTATTCAGGGTGCGAGTCAAGTTAGAAAGTCTCGTAAAGAGATGGAAAGTCTTACTAAGCCTGAGTATATAATTCCTGACGAAATAAAACAAAACCTCACTGATGCAGAGCAGAGACAGTATTATGGTCTTCCTGATGCTCAGAAGAGAGAGTTCTTGAACAATATGCAACAATCATCTACCGATGCTCTTAGGTCTTCTGCGACTAGAAGAGGTGGGTTACAGATGGTTAGCAACATACAAGAGCAGCAGAATCAAATGTCGAATCAACTAATGATTCAAGATGTTCAAGCTAGAGAGGCTAAGGTAAGTCAGCTTGTTGATGCTCGTAGAGAGATGGCTCAACAAAGGATTCAAAAGTTTGCACACGAGTTCAGTGATTACTCATCTCAATTAGATTACTTAAGAAGTCAAGAGTCTGCTGGCATTCAAAACATTTTTGGAGGAATAGACCAGGTAGCCTCTACAGTTACAAGTGCTGGAACAATGATGGCTATGGGTGGCGGTGATTTAGAGGCTGGAGCGAAAGCGATGAATACCCCAGTTCCGGGCGGAGGTAATCCAACAGGTGGGTCACAATCGAAATCTCAAACAATTTACACTCCTCAAAACCAAAATCAATCATTTTTAAATAGAGATACCAGTATAGAGGCAGTGCTTCAACGACAAGGAGGAATTACAGGAACACAAGGAGGGATTAATCCCTTAACAGGACTACCTTATTAAATAATAGATATGGCAATTAAATATCCAGGACAAACACTACAACAATACGGTAACGCCACTGTAATACAGATGGGTAAAGCTGATGCCGCTCAAAAAACAGCTATAGCTGCAATGCAGCAAGCTCAAATCAATAAGGCGAAGCAAAAAGCTGCGGCAGCGAAAGCCAAGCAAGACTTAGAGAAAAATATGTTTAAGGTTGATTTTGATGGCGTTAGAGCTGCTGATTCTCCACACATACAAGAGGAATATAATAATTTAAAATTATATTATCAACAAAACTCAAATGCTTACCACTCTGGAAATACCGAAGTAATATCTGAATTCAATAGAAGACAGGGCGAACTTTTAAATAAAACGGTAGCTTCAAAACAAGAAAATAAAAGAGAAGGAACTGAGTATGGGAAAGTGCTGACTGAAGGATATAATTCAGATTATAATAATGAGCAGTTTGATAAAAAACTTAATACATCAATGTTTGGAGCAAGTGCTCAGGATTGGAATGGGTATACTAATAAAGAGACAGGAGAAGAAGTTTTTGGTATTGGTAATTTTCAGTTATATGAAGATTTAGATTTTGGGGAGTACTATAAAGACTTTAAGGTAAACGAACAAATTATTAGTAAGGTTGAGAGTATAGACATGGGTACTCAAAATGTGGCTGGTTATTTAGTTGACATGGAGCCGGCAGAACAAGCTTTATTTGCTCAAGGAGCTTCAGCTTACAATCAAATAAAAGAAAATCCAGCGGCTGTAGTGAAGTTTAAGCAAACTTATGACAATCCTACTTTTTTATCTAACTTACCTGAGAGCATACAAAATGCATATAAAAAAGAAAAAGAAAATGGAGATGTGGATGGTATGATGACTGCCCTATCTGCTGGACAAGTTTACCTTGCTTCTGACAACAAGGATTTATTTAAAATGACAGCTTTACCTATTGGTACTATTGGCCCAAACATAACCACAGATGGAGACTACTTCGTTTATGGTAA
>CAACVD010000690.1_pt1 | contig 16328 bp, 18 predicted proteins | sample 2381771 | NCBI WGS metagenome assembly CAACVD01 (sample SAMEA5211965, study PRJEB30684) | marine metagenome | biome: Marine; feature: Epipelagic; material: Water | collected 2015-10-15 | depth 15 m | reverse complement strand
CAGCATCAGCAATCAAAGTTACAATAGTATCTAACTCTGTATTTAGTTTTGATATTTCAAATGCACCAGAACTTGGAAAATCTGTGGTTCTTGCTAAAGGTATATCACGAGTAATAACGACAGTACTGCCACCAGTAGCACCAGTGACAGAAGTTGTTACAGTTCCAGTAGAACCATCGCCACCACTTACAGTATATAAAGTTGTATTACTTGTACTCGCATCAAAAGTACGTTCCGTGCCATCAACAAATACATTTAAATCTGTTGACCCAGTAAAAAACACAAATGGTACAGTAAAAGATGTTTGTGTTGCTCCTTGCGACACAGTATATGAAACCCTGGGAGTGTTTGCACTTAAAGCTATAGTCATAATAGGACTTTACAGTGGAAGAATATTTTATAAAACGCACAAATCTAATTGCGAGAACGCAGTAAATCCTTGAAATCATCATTCATACCATAAAGTTGAATCCATGGTATGTTTCTAGCAAGTCTTCTTGATGCTTCATTATCATTACCATTCATGTAATCATATATAACTCTTCCAAAATCAACCATTTGTCCTACTGATGCACCAAATGGTTCAACTAAAGCATCAATTGCATCTGGTTTATACTTACCTCTTAGGTATTCTGAGTCATTCATAATGCCTGATCCCATCATTCCATGTAAAGACATATAAAATATATCTGAATAAACACCTAAAAGTCCTGATTGATCTATAGTTCTTGCTAATAAATCAGTAGGTTCTTTTTCAAAAAAGTATGATCTATTTCTATTTCGTATATTTAATACAGAATATCCTAAGAACATCATAGCCATAGCTCCTGCTAGTCTATGTCTTCTTGCAACATCAAACATACCACCAGTAATTCTAGTAAATGCACCCATACCGAAGTTCATAAACTGAAATGGTAAACCTAATAACTGATTTTCAAACCTTACCATTCCTATATTTTTGGTAGATGCTCTTTTATCTATTGGAAAAAACTCAGCGCCAGTAAAAGGATTTTTTACACCTTTCATCCATGGTCTATGTCTCATATAAAACACACCATTTACAAGCATAGGTTTATCAAAAGAGGTAGCATGAATAATTACATTACTCACACCAGTATCTAACGCAGTTTGAAAACGTCTATAAACCTCTCTGTCTTGAACAGTTTTCTTTTTCCATGCACCAGTATTTGCATGATACATATCATCTGCTTTTTCCCAAGGCATATTAGCTAATATCTTAGCATCATTAATGCTATATCCATATCGGCTCATGTGCTGAACATCATAATTAGTAGCAGTGTTATTTTTTATTTTTACTGCCATATCAATAAGTTCTGATGATCTAAACCCATTCTCCATTTGTTTCATCCATTTAGTAAGCATACCTAAATTATTACCAATTATAGGAATGTTATAATAGGTTTGGTTTACTATATTCAAAACTCGTTCTGTTCCTGATGGTTGAATACGTTTTACACTATCTTCAACTAATCTTCTGTGTGTTAAAGCCCTTGCTAAATCTATATTATTAATCATATATTTTGCATTTTTAGCATTTTTAAAAAAAGCAACACGATCTCTTTCATTAAAAAAAGGTACACCTAATTTCTTAAAACCTCTTTCAATAAGAGTAACACCTAAATCACCGATTGCTGCTAAACCTGCACCATGTAGATATGTTGTTCCTGCCATTGTTCGCAAGATTTGTGCTGTTTGATTATTAAGAGTATCAGGGTCTTCTATTATATTACCCGTTGCTCTTCTTATTTCTTCTGAAAAATCCCTTTTTAATGAAGCAATTTTCTTTTCATCAAAGTTCTTATTTCTCATATCAACTTCGATTTCATTTAACACATCATCTATGTTTTTATCGCCAAAGTTTCTTGCCCACTCAATACGTTTACCCATTCGGTTTGCATAACTATACATTACCTCTGGTCCAGTAATTATATAATCTATTATTTCATACTCAGGTATATTTAAGACTCTGTGTTTTAAATGCTTTCCACTCCCAGGTTTGTTTGTAAAGTTTTCTATACTATCTGCATTTTCCTCTAATATTGATGCAACTGTTTCTTCAGCAAACTGTCTTGGGTTCTGCACTAATCTTTGAGTATATTGTTGTGCTTCATCATCCCAAACACGAGCAGGGTTACGAGTAAGATGTCTTTCAAATATCTTTGTAAGTCCTTCTCTTGCATTTTCATCTGTTAACAATAGTTTCTTATTATAATAAATAGGTGCAATAAACTTGTTATATATGCCCTCTTCTAATGTATCTTCAGCCCATCTTAACTTTTTTGTGTATTCAAATACTTTTGCATCTTGTCCAATAAGTTCTGTTCTTTGTTTTTGAGTAAGACCTTTTGCGTCATCTAATCCTTGTAAATACTTTGTTCTTTTATCAAGATCATCTAATGTCTTTTTTAATATTTTTATTTCTTTTTGTAATGATGCATTATCTTTTAATAATCCAACAGACTGAGCATCTTCTTTAAAAATATCAAAATACTCTTTAAACTTTGTATGCATAATTTTTTCATCATCACTTAATTCACCAACTAACCTTTGATTTTTTGGGTCTTTTGATAAGATATATTTCTTAAATGAATTTTCAAAAAATTGCTGAAATGTAGGTGTTTCACCACCAAATGTTTGACCTATTCTAGCTTTTGCAGAGTCAATATTAAAATCCATAAATTGTGTAGGTGCTTTTCTATTTGGATCGCCAGTTATTGCTCTTGTATAAAACTCTTGGAAATCATTTACAAAAGTATTAGCATCTACTGAAAAAGAACCTTCTCTTTGTAATATACTTTGATTACTTCCAACACCCATTAAATCTTTTTCTTTTGCTAAAACTGCATGACCATTAATACGTTCATAATAGTTTTTCATTAGTTGTGTACCATTTACAGCAATACGTTTTCCTGGGCTTGGTACGAGATGCATAAGATTTTTAGTATAGAATGTCTTAACTAAATCTTCTGATACTTCGCCATCTTTGATTTCTTTACCTAAGTTTTCTACATCAACTCGTTTTTCTCCTTGTGCCATAGCTTGAAGGTTTTCACTAGTCTTGTTAAATTTTGGCATCAAAGCTCTAAATGCATTTGGGGCAACACCAATAGCAGTTCCCAAACCTATAGCTGATATAGCATTGACAGATGATTCAGCAAAAGTATTGAGTTCATCAAATGGTGCACGAATACCTTCGCTTGCTCCTGCATATACAGCACCACCTTTTAGACCTGCTTTTGCTGCCTGACCAAGAGTCATACCACCTCTTACCAACATACCAAGTTGTCCAAATACTGGTAATGCAAATGTAATATTCAAAGGATCAACAATACCTGCAATCAAAGATGATGGAGCATACCAGTTTGATCTGCCTATAATATCTCTACGTTTTCTGTTTTCATCTATCTGTGCTTTGAGATATTCAAGATGCTCATTGTTTTTAGCACGAACAAGATAGTCTATATGATCTTCATATCCTGATAACTCTTCAAGTTCAAAAGCCATCTTTTTACGTTTTAAATTACCAAAACGTAACTCTTCTTCTACTGCTCCATATAAAGGTGCATATGTATATCCAAGTTGTGCTAAGAAGTTTTCACCAAATGTAGGATCAGCTTTGGCTGTTTGCGAATAATTAGTAAGTGGTGCACCTACAATAGTTTGTTTACCAAATCGTGGATTTAGTTCTGCCATTACATTTGTTTCTTTATGTCTACACCAAAGCTAGGTGGTAATTTACTATCTTTATCAAGAACTGGATTTTCTTTAAGTATTTGTGTTTTAGTTGCTCTATTGATTTTTTGTTGTAATCGCAATCGGCTTTGTAAAACACTCTTTAAAATATTGTTTGTTCTGAATTGTATTGGTTGATTATTCTTATCTACAATAAGAACACCTGCATCATTAACTGCATAATACAATGCACCATTATCACCACTCTTAGGATCAGGTAGAAGAAAAGCATTTTCTCCTAGTTTTAATTTACTACCTGCCATTGAAAGTTTTGCATCTGCACCAGTAACAAACTCATTTAATTTATCACCTTTTAAATATTTCTCAGGTGCAAATCTTGAGTCTATCTTTGATCCAACGTTATGAGAATAAGTGTATTCACTTTTTACATACATTTGAGAATAAAGATTTGTTATTATTTCATCTGCCATATCTACAGATACGTTTTTATTTGAAAGAATCTGACCATATAATGTTTTTAAAAGTGGTGCTGAATCAGCTACAAAATCATTTTCTATAGACAGTTCCATTATTTTTCTTGCAATTAATGATTGGGCTTTTACATCTACATTTCCAAATTTCTTTTGTATTGCAAATGCTCTTTCTTCTGATGTAGCAGCACCCTCTGCAAATGTCATATTAAATGCTTGTTCTGCTCCATTAACACCATAAAACTGCATAAACTTATCAAATATTTCAAACTTAGCTTGCAAATCTTTGCTTATTGGTATGTCTTTTTTTTGTCCACCAACAAACTGAAATTGCTTTCTATAATTATTTAACAACACAACATTGTTAGGTCTAAGTGTTGTTGGGTTTTCAATTAACTTCAAAGCTTGCACAAGATTAGATGGCATTATGTTTGATCGTCTAAGTTTATTCAGTTCTTTTGGATTATTAATTAAATCAGGATTTGTCATCCATTTTGCAGGCTCATTATACCCAGTAAAAAGACCATTAATAGCATCTCTTGCTTTGGGTGTGTTTGGTGCTACACCAAGTTGTGATTGTTGTTGATAGTTTGTATCAGCAGTATCTTTTGCTAAATCAGTTTCTATTGTTGCTTGATTACTTGCTCTTGATGCAATATCTTGTTTGACTTCATTTATATTAGCTTCAGTCATACCATCAAAAAATCTATTATTTATACCTGCTTTTTCCAGTTTTTCTTTTAAATCTTTTGGCAATCCATCAAATGTTTGATCTCCAATACCTCTTTCAACTTGATTAAGTTCTAATGAAGACATACCTCTTGTTGTTCTAGTAATAATACCAGTCTTTTCTGCAACAACTAATCTAGCTTTATAAGCATCAAAAGTACGTTTTGGTATTCTTCCTCTAAGCAATTCAAGTTCATTCAATGCTTCTTGTTTATTTAACTGAGCACTTTCATCCAAACCACCAGTTCTTATCATACTAGCCATGTCATTTGTAAATCGGTCAACAAGATACAAAGAATCTTCTATAGCATTAGCTTCTTCTTCTTTTATCTGTTCTTGATACTTTTTTATGCCATACTGTGCCGATAATTTGCTTGCTGAGTCACGAAACATACCTATTAGGTCTCTTCCTACATTGTCAGCACTTAACTGCTTCTCTGTGGCTTCTAAATAGGTTTTTACTTTACTGTTAAATTCTTCATAATCTTTTGTTTCAGCAGACAACATTCCAATATGTTCACTAGTTTGTCTATCTAACTGGTTTGCATAACGTTTCAAAAGATATGGTGTTGCAGTTTCTCTTGCTACATCACTTAGGTTTTCTGGTAATGTTTCAAACTCTAACTCGCCTTGATCGTTACGAGTCATAACAGAAGGCATCTTTCTTACAGTCTCAACACCAACTTTCTTTTGTTCTTTAACTGCCTCTTCATAAAACATCTGGGTTGCTCTTGCACCTGCCTGTTCTATGGCTCTTCCAACTTGAGCAGCACCAGTATTGGTAGACACAACACCTACAGTTCTATTAATAAATGAATTACGTTTTGGTGTTAAAAATTCTGCCATTATGTACTATACCCTGTTGTTCCCAAACCAGTTCCTCTTATGGGTGCTACTTTAGGAGTTACTGAAGATGCTTTATGTCCTGCCATCAAAAGACTAGATGTTGCACTTATCAATGATGCATTCATTGCGTTTCTGCCTCTCATATTAGCGACTGCTATACCTAAATCTCTTTGTCTTTGTTCCGATAAAAACTGTAATCTTGCTCTATCTTCTGTAGTATCTGCTTCTTTCCTTGCCCTATCTTGTAAAGCTTTCAATGATCTATCACTTGTATCTCTTCCAGTAACACCAGTAAGTGATTGATTTATATTTAAGAAATCCTGCAGGTTTCTACGTCTTGCATTTCCTTGTTGTAATGCAATCAACTCAGCATCTTTCTTCTGCTCTTCTATCTGCATTCTTTGCATACGAGCTTCAGCCTTTGCAGCCTTACCTGCTTGTATAGTTCCAAATGCAGAAATAACTGCTGACGCAATCATTAAACTCAAAACGCAACCTCCATAACCATACCATTTACTTGTAAATCAAATGGGAATGACTGAGAGACAGTAACCCTTGGGTCTCTTGCATATCCCAATAAACGAAACTCTTCCTTACCAGTTACTGCAGTTCTTTCTGTACTCATATCATCTGTTACATTTCGTATAATTAAATCAGTAGAATTTACAGAAACAGATAATGTTGATACTAAATCCAACGTTACTCTTGTTACTTTTCTTGGCTCACCAGTTAAAGGACCTCCTACAACTTGTGCATCAACTGGTAAAGACTTTAACTCAGGAGTAAAAGCATAACCAATGAATGCTGAAGATGCCCCAGTTATTGTTGCAGATGCATCTATCTGTGCTCCTGATATAGTAAATTGGCCAAGAAAGTTATTGCCTGATGTAGCTTTTACAACTGCACCATTTGAAAAGTGTGATCCCAAACTACCAAATACACTTGCAGACCCAGTAAAGGTATCACAAAAATCCATAGGCATATCAACTTGAAACTCTTCTAAGAATAACTTGGTTGTACCTGATCCATCATCTCTTGAGGCAACAACAAATAATCTTTCGTGAACAGAACATATACTATGCCATTTACCTTGAGTGTCCCATAAACTCCATCCTGCTTTCTTATCACCACGAATAGAATAAAATACAGCTATAGTTCCATCATTATTAAGAAGAAAAGCATATGACTCTGATCTATTTAATGCACCTTTAATTGATGTTTGTTGAACTGGATCAAGTATCAAATGAGGTGCAAGTGATGATACAGCAACCGAAGTATAAGAAGCTTCTGCATCTGTAAATAAAAACTCTCGTAATGCCGACCCCGTTTTTTGTATGAATAATGTAGCCCCATCAAACACAACTGGTTTTACAAAACTAGACCCAAAAGGTGTTTGTCTTCTTATTGTGGCATTTGCAGGTGTCACAGGTTTGTCAGTCGGGGCTTGCACAAATAACTCTGAGCCACTTGTAAACACCTGCAAATCTCTATTTGATACTAAATGTCTTATTGAAAATATCTCACCAATATTTGCAGTTAAATCTAATGCATCATTATCGCTTGCTTCACCAACATCAAAGTTAAAGTATTCTCCAGTCTTTGATCCCCATATTCCATCAGGCTGAGCCAATGTTCCACCAAACCATAATCTGTTTTGATGAAATGTAACTGCAGCAGGAAATCCACGAACAGATGAATAGCTTTGTTCTTGCCATTCGGTTGTAGCTGATCCAGTTTCAATCCGTGGCCTACCACCACCTAATGCACTTGCAGTTGCACTTGCTCCTGCAGTAATCTCATATGTATTCTCATCAATAACTGCAGATATTGTTCTTGATCCATTTAGGTTACCGATAGCTATTCCACCTATAGCACCTGCTCTATCAATAGTAATACTTGCTCCTACATCAAGACCATGCAAAGCATGAGTTACTAAAACTTTATTACTTCCCTCAAATGTTTGAAAAGCATCTGTATCTAGTTGTTGTCTTAATGTTCCAAGAATAGTTGCAGTTACAACAGTAGAACTTGTAAACCCAGTAATTAAAGCTTCTGTCTTACCAATCTTCAAATAAACACCAACATGATCTGATGTAAAATAAGCAGATGATGCAGTTAATGTTCTACCACTACCAGAGGTATGACTAGCAGTCAGGGTTACACCTAAGTCTTGAAATGGATAGTAAGGTTGAAATATATGTTCATCATCAATAGATTGTTGAAAAGCATATGTCTCGACAGTAAATGTAGTTAGTCCAGTTCTTACTAACTTTCTTACCATGAATGTATTGTGAGCAATAAACATTACATCACCTTGTTGGGTGAATGTAAGTTCTTCTAAGTAAGGCGCTGACGTTGTATTAACTAACCAAGACTGTCCAGTAATCGTTTGTATCTTTGATATTGTATCATCAGTTGGACTTATCTGAAATATATCTATCTGTGTATTACTAAAAGCTATGATATACTTTTCATCATCTGAAAATATAAAAGGTTCTATTCTAACTGTCTGTCTAAGGTTTGAATTATATGATGGGCTACTATCAAAGTTATGCCATCTTTTTGTCCCAGGTCTTTTAGTGACACCACCTTCGCCTTTAATAAAAAAGTTTCTAACTCTTTCTGCAGCATTACTATAAACAGGACTATCTGTTCTTGATGTCAATGACGGGCTTATCTCTCCAAATTGAAAGCTATTTTGTGGCACACGAACTCTAGCCACTATGACCTCCTATCAGTAATAAACCTTGACGTTGTTAGTTTTCTCGTTGTTTGTTGTTGTGAATCAAGATTTCTTGCTTGTGCCATTAATACATTGGCTTTGCTTTCCATAATCTGCATCAAGCCATCATCTCTTGCTATAGCAGTTGCAAAGATACTAGCTAATGAATACTCTACTGCAATTGTAAAATATGAAGGAAAATCAATCTCTTGTGCCCGATATGTAAAGTCAGCTATTAACTTATCACTTGATGTTAAGTTTGAAAAAACTTTATCACCATAAACTGAATATTCTACTTTATTATCATTCACAGTAATAGCATGAAGCACAAGAAGATCACTAGGTAGTTGATGTGCTATATCAAATCTTCCAGTAGGTACATCTGATAATTGATTAAGTTCTGCTTGTTCAGTTGCAAATCTCCATCTTGCCATAGACAAAGATGCTCTTACTACATCTTCATACATATTAGTTGCAACTAAAGCTTCAGTTGAACTTGAGTCAAAAGAAGTAATTGGTTCTGCACCTATAAGAACTAATGCTCTTGATGCTATATCTAATGCTGAATTTGCTACTGTACTTGTCATGTAAAGATAGGGGGATTGCTCCCCCTACTCCTAATCTCCGTCTGTTTCTGCTACAGCAGTACCATCTGAAACATCTACAGTAGTACCATTGTTTGATAAAACAGTTACAAAGTTTGTTGTTGGTGTATTCGTATCTTGAACAATTATCAAGTCACGAACATTTAACATATTTACAGCTTCACCAGTAAAGTAACCTGCAGAGTTAACTGCAGCAATTGCATCTGTAGTTTGATAAATCCACAGACATACTCCACTAGCACCACCGATTTTGTGAAGACCACTTGAACTATAAGCCATTAGACCCTCCTATTAATTATTATCTAAGAGTTCATAAACACCATTGTCATCAATGACACTAGCACCCATGGACATCATAGATGTTGCTAAATGTGAAACTTTCTCTGGTACATAATTTAACTCTGTAGTTACATTTGCACCAACACCAAGACCGACTGCAGTAGTATGATAAGCCATATTCTTACCTGCAGTAATTGCGGCAGTTGAAAAAATCTTAAAGCCTAAGAACTCTTTCATAGTCATACCACCTGCAAATGGTAGATTTTGCTCACCAACAAAGTCTGATGATGCAAACTCATTAATTAAAAATAAGTCAGCATATCCCTTTGGGTGCATAGCTATATATCTGCCACCATCTTCTGGAATATTTGCAGTACCAAAAGTTTCAAATAATGTTAACAAATCTGCCTTTTCTACTGCTGCATTTGTTGCATTTACTTGTGTTGAATTAGCACCTGCATCCATAGCTGTGTATAAGATTTCATCTGTCTTTCTACCTAGAGCAGCCGCAGCACTTGTTGCTATAGCTTGTCTCTCATCTATGTTTGTCTTTAATTCATCAAGCTTGTCGATATACTCTGCAGCATAAAAATCATTTAATGTTGCCTCGACAGTGGTATGTGCTAATTCCATTGGGGTCACCATACCATTTCTTGATTTAGTAGAAGCAGTTCCAGTACCGATCTTCTGAAAGCGAACAACACTTCCATTGACATTGTTCACTTGCCTTACTGTGTTCATTAACTTTGAACCCATTCTTTGGTAAGCAAGATGAACTTCACTCTCGAACTGCTTAATAAAGGCTGTATCTATTGTATTAGCCATTATAAGTCTCCTTAAGTTAAGTTACAGTTTCAGTACAGTTGTCTACCTCTAGCTTCATCTTGTTATCCTTACGGGCAATCTGCTGTTAATAGGCTGTCTATGATTACACAATAATCTCTACGGATTCGCTTTGACAACGCACAAATCGATAGACTTTATATTCATTGATTAAAAAAGGCTTTCTATGGATGAAAAAACCCAGATATTCTAGCCATTTAATAGTCTTTGTATGCTCTACTGGTACTATATTTTCTAATAAATAATATTTATTTTGAAAGTATTCGACTACATCATAACTAAATTTAACAAAGGATTTCTGTCGTTCTTCTATTTTATCAGAACATAACATCCATATTCGACCAACATTATATTGATCTATAGGTACAACACCAAACATCATGACAGGTATGTCATCAATCAAGGTGGTATATGTTTCTGCAGATTTACTTTTAAGAGGATATAATAATGCTCTCCAAGGAGTGCAGTTAGCTATCAAGCACTCCCGTCTATCTGTTTCTCTTAAGTGATGTTGAAGATATTCAGCATGAGATAGCTTTGCTTTGACTATCTCTGCATTTCCATACTTACCCAGTATTGAGTAATCGTTTCCAATCATTATTCACCTCTTGAACAAATGCCTCATCTCTTCTGCCTTGTTGCCAATAACGAGGGTCTTTCATCTTGGCCTCAATATCAGCTTGTGTTATATGTCCAGTTGGTTGTGCATTTGTATTTAAAGGTGTGCCTTTAGTAGCTTCAATTACTTTTTCTAAGGCTTTGATGCCACCTATTGAACTACCTAATTCTGCAACAGCTTCTTGCATATCACCATCAGGAAAGAACTTATTCATCCATAATTGTACTGCTTCAACTCTAGCATTAGCATTATCACCTAATCCTTTTTTCACTTCTTCAAGATCAGGTTGACTACCTGATGAATGCTCAACCCATTTAGTTATTCCCTCATCAAACTCTTCTTGTGATAATCCATTATTCCAAGAATAATCAGACCACCATTGAAGTAATGGGTTTGTTCCTGCTTCAGCTTCATCTAAAACTTCTGGGATAACATACTCTCCTGCACTTGCAGGTCTGTTTGAATATGCTTCAGTCTCAAGTTCCTGCATTACTTTAGCTTTTATATCTTCTTCTTTTTGACCTATCTTTGTAGATAACTCACCATAAGATTTAGCTAACTCTTCTGCAGTTTGAAACTTCTCAGGCAACCACTCAGGTCTATCAACTTGAGGTGCTACTGTTTCTTGTGCTTGTGTTTCTACAGGTGCTTCAACCTGTGTTTCTGATTGCTGTGCTTGCTCTTCCATTTTTTATCCTTTCAGCATGGTTAATTCTTTTCACAATCATTGCTACTAGATAGCGCTGACCTTCCATGTGACGAAGTTCATCATTGGATATTGCCCCACCCGATATAGCTTCTATTGTTATCGATTTTAAATATTGTAATGTTGATTTACCACTAGGTGTATTAAAGGTAGCTAGTAAATCTAAAGATATCTTTTGGTCTTCTTCTTGTGGTCTTGGAAATCCATCAACCCCTAAGTGCTTGGACATTTTCCTGTAATCCTTGTTGTTGCATTTGTTGTGCCATCTCTACTATCTGTTTTCTTTCACCGACATCACGAATAAGATTGTCAGGCACACCAAATTTCTTGGCCAGATAAACTGCAGCTTCTTCGGAGGAGACTAGAAGATTTGTTACCTCTGGACCAAACCTGCCTTGGATAAGTTCTAAGAACCGATCAAAGGAAACTATATCTTGGTTTGATTGTGCCTGAGCTAGGGGAGATACACTTTTAATTTTTACTTCTCTTCCATTAACTGTAGGTATTTCTATTCTACCTTGTTTACGAAGTAAGAAAATAATTCTTTGTAATACTGGCTGAACCATTTCAGCTTGCAATCTTCCAAATGCTGATCCTATCTTTCTTGATAAGTCAGCCATACGTTCTGCTATCTCTGTAGCTGATGCAGGTGTTTTGTTTGGATCGCCTAACATATCATTATACAAGGCTCTCTTAATATTATTTCTCATATCATTAAGAACAAGATTAGCTACATCAAATGATCCTGCAGCCCTTATAGGTTGCAAACCTTGTGACCCTGGGGCTTTTGGAATAACAGTTCCTGGGACTAGATTGATAGTATCAGTATTAATAACGCCATCATCATCCATTTGATAGATACCTGATATAGCCATCTGTGCATTCTCAAGAACCATTTCTATTGTAAGATTACAAGTCTTGATTGCACTTAATGCATTAACTGCAGGACCTCTACCATATATCTCACCACTTGCCTTGCTCCATCTAAAAGCAATAAATGGATTTGATCCCACACCTCTAAAGTCTTCTCTTAAAATTAAATGTTTATTCTCAACATCTATAACCATAAAAGCATAATGCTCTTCATTAGGATCATCATAGATACGACATGATACCTCAAGTATCTTGCATTTCTTTTCACCAGTTTGCATATTCTTTGTCATAGTCTCAGAGAACACACCATTAGGATATGCAATCATCATATCTTCTGATTTAATTTCTCTTTCTCTATAGACATGATCTATTCTTCCATCAGGTCCAGTATCAAGTACAACATGAGGTAATGGAATAGAATGAAACCTTATAGGATTAACTGCATCACCTTCTTCAACAAGCAAGACTGCTGTTCCTAAAGCAAGGTCTATAAAACATTCATGTATCTCTTGAGCAAAGTTTGATGTTTGTATTATTTCAAAAACATATTCTGTAACTTTGTCTAACTCATTATTTATAGACTCAGATTCTTCTTCTGGTACTTCACTTCCTGCAACAAAGTCAGCCCATCTTGCAAAGTTTGGAACTAGCCCTGATTGTAGTCTTGATGCAAATTCTTGAACACCAACTGTTGCTGTCTCATCAAAAATACGATCATCTCGCCTTTGCCCTGGGGTATAGTTCTTAAAGCCTTGTCTTTGTGGCAAACAATACTCAAAGATTTCATCATATAAATCTTCAAACTGTAGACGTATAGTCTTAGCTTTTTCGTATTTTTTTAAATAGATATCAGCAAAATTCATAACTAACTATCATATCGATTATAAAAACCAATACCTCCACCAGAACCACTTAACAATGATCTTCTGCCAGTACCTTTTCGTCTTCTTGATACTGTTTCTTGAAGTGCATCTTGTCGCATTTCAGCTTTTGCAACTTGCTCTTCTGCTTTGGCAGCTTCTCTTTCCTGCTCAACAACTGGATCAGGTGGTGGTGTTCTTGGACTTCTCGCTAAACACATAACAATCTCCTTTATCCTACAATTACATACGCAAAATTACTTGCACAACGCACAAATGGACAATGTGGATAGGGTGGACAGGGTAAATTATAGTCTTGACCATAAACCTTGACGTCTTACTTGCTTTGGTTGTCTTGTAAATACATCAAACTCTGTTCTTGCATTAAATGATTTAGCTTGTTTAAACTGTCCCATGACTTGCCTGCCCTCACCAGAGCCAAGCATTAGATACTGTAAAGCATCATGTATATGTGAGAACCTATCTTTATTTGGTTTGTCATCATATCTCTCACCTGATACTTGTATTCTTTTGTAATGATACCCACCCTCAAAACCTTTGATTAGTTCTTTACAACGTCTGTCAATCAAAACTCCTGATTGTCCTTCTACCATTCTTGTAAGAACAGACGTAACAGACTCTATTCTTAGTGAGACATCATTACTGTGTGTTGGTCTTGCTCGTAACCCTGCACCTCTTAAAATCTGAAAAGGTGTGCTTTCATCTGTCTGTGCTCTGAAGTCTCCTGCAGGATCGCCAAATATATTTACCTCACAGTTATTATATCTAACTGCTATCTCCTGCCTCAGTAACTCTGCAAACCTCACTATACCCATATCAAACGCAACTATTTCCTGCAGTAGTAACCATCTACCTCTAATCTTTTGACCAAAGACACAAGCAGGTGTTAATCCAAAGTCAACTCCTATATAAACTGGTTGTCCATCTGCAACGGGTATATCTTCTTTTGCAATATGGGTTTCAGAAGAAAACATATTATAAACAGGCTTACCATCTTGGATTGTGCCTAATCTATTCATTACATAAACATCTATCCATGATTTGGTCTTACCTTGTATCAAGTTAGAGTAATAGTTTTGCATCATATGTTTTGAGTTCTCAGCCTTTGGGTTTTTCTGATAATTTATTACAGAACCCTCTTCATCCTTGTCTTCTAACATTGCAGAAGGTTGAGTAAAAAACCTCCAGTTATCAGGCTTGATTAACATCCTAGCTTCTTCAATAGGTATATGGTCAGGTACTGGAACATCTCCTGCCATGATAGCCCACCAATGATCTTCTTCGGGAGCATTCGTATCAGCTATTACACCTGTCCAAGTTGGACCTCCATCTCTCATAGATGGATATCTTCCTACCCTCATAGTACAAGCATCAATAATACTTTTTGGAATTTCTCTTGCCTCGTTTATCCAAATGCCCGTTAGCTCTAATGATAAAAGCTTCTTTACATCTTCGGGTCTATCAAGAGCTAAGAAGATTACCTCTAAGTCTAAATCTGATTTTGTTATTCTATGGGTATAAGGAACAGACCATTGAAACCTGCCCCAATCTTCTTCTGGAAACCAATCAAGCCAAGTCTTTATTGTGGTTGTTCTTAGTTGTGGGTTTGTGTTTCTGATAATAGCCCAACGACTTTTTCTTTTGCCATCTGCAGATTTTTCTTGTTGTAAGGCTCGTCTGAATACCTCGATACTACAAGCCACAGACTTGCCACTTCCTACTGGGCCTCTTATCCCTCTAAAAAAAGTATCATCTTTTAGAAATGCTTTTGTTACTTCACCATCAGGTTTGTACTTAAACGTTATCAATGTTTGTGTTAACCCCAACTCTTAAAAGCTTATCAACTGTCTCAGGACCAATAACAGATATAACTTTGTCAGCCTCTCGGTCAGTACAAAACTCTTTGGGATGATGTTGAAGATGTACACGTTTAACAACTTCACGCAGTATTCTTCTTTCTTCTATCTTAAGTGTATGTAAAAAAGTCATTTGGTAATCCTATGAATAAGATCGATAGCTTCTCGTTTTCTTTGCAATCTTTTTGGGTTGTTTAGATACTTGTTTACCTGCTCTAATTGCTTTGCGTTTAAGAGCCGTAGTCTTGGCATATTCACTGGAAGAAAGAGCCTTAATCGCTTTCTCAGGTAGATAACGTTCGCCAGTTGCCTTTGACCCTTGAGTACTAGGTTTACCTGATTTCGTTCTCCACTTTTGTCTTGTCCACGCACGAAGAGACCTTTGTGATTTAGCAAGTGCCATTAATTAAATTCTCTTGGATCAAAACCTAAATCTCTTATCATCTCTTCCATTTCTTTTCTTTTTTGTGCGTCTGTCATTGAGTCAAATTCCATACCTCTTTCAGTCACATAATCTCTTAACTCTCTACTATTTAAGTTAGCCATTTTTTTGACTTTAGATTTTGATTTTAACAAACTTTTTTTATTACCTTTTGGTATAGCCATTATCTGTACCCTCCTCCTTTTGCTTTGTATTGTTTGGCTAACATCTGTGCTTTTCTAGCAGACCATTGCCCAGGTCTGCCTCCTTTACCCCCTGCCTTTATCCTATTAAATAAAGCTTTTCTCATAGAAGGCTTTGTGTAATTACCTGCAGCATTTACTGGCATATTACTTCTTCTTTGATTTCATAATTTTTGCTTGTAAAGATTTAGGCAATGTCTTCTGCTTGGCAGTAAGGCCTCCACCCATCTTCTTCTTTGCAGGTGGTCTGCCTCTTGTTTTTCCATATGTTCCTTTACCCATTGGCATAGTAGTCTCCTTTCTTAGTTGAATAAACTCATGCTGATTTCTTCTTTGCTTTATTTCTTTTACTAATTGCTCTAGCTTTTGCTCTAGCATCTGCTTTAGATGATGCACCCCAAGCACGAAGCGACAATAATAATCTCGTAGGTTTTCCTTTAGCATCTCTTTCGGGTCCTCTCATCCCTGCCATCCGAGCTAAAAAGCTTGCTCGTCTTGGATTGTCACCACTCTTTACAGGAGGCTTTAATGTTCCTCCTTTATAAGAAGCACGACCTTTTG
>CAACVD010000689.1_pt1 | contig 16341 bp, 19 predicted proteins | sample 2381771 | NCBI WGS metagenome assembly CAACVD01 (sample SAMEA5211965, study PRJEB30684) | marine metagenome | biome: Marine; feature: Epipelagic; material: Water | collected 2015-10-15 | depth 15 m | reverse complement strand
ATAGTCCAACACTCTTCTGATTCATCTAGTCCCTGCTGTAAAGCTTCCTTTACATTGCCATGCGAGGCAAGCACTTCTGCTGTATCTTCTGGTCTGAGATTAGTAGCCAGATGGTCTACATCAGCCTGAGTACTTGCTCTCACATGAACTTTCATTACATTCTCCTAGAACGCAGGTGGAAGAAAGCTTCCCACTCTGCTGATTGGAATATACAAGGTAGGTGGCTATCGCTCTCCAATGTTACTGTAGTTTCACTAGACTTGCCCAGAACACCAAATCGGTATGTCCCAGACTCAATAGCTGCTACATTAAGTATGTTAGCAGCACTTCCCACAACACGTCCTGTAAAGGTGCGTACATAGGCTGTGCGCCTCTCAGGAGCTACAGTTACTTTGAAGAAACCTGTATTGTTATAAACAACAGCATAGTTTCTTAGCTGCAACTGTCCTGTGGTAATTGCTTTGTTGTTCTCTTTAATCACTGGTTCAGAGAACTGGTATTTGAATGTAAAGGGTACACCTGCAAACACTCTTTCAGAGTTTGCCAACTTACCTGCTACATCAGACAGGGGTATAATTTTACCTGTTTGGTCAATGTAAACTACACTGCTGTCTGTATAGGGAATAGCCGTCAATCCCCCAGTTTCTAGAATAACTCGTCTGTCAAGGTGAATAGAAAACTTACCAGTAGTATACTCAGTAGCTTCATCCACAGACAGGTTGATCTTTTCTAGGAACAGGTTGTTCCCACGTTTGATAAGTATGGTGATGTCAGCACGGTTAAACGAGAACCCAATCACATCTCCATCAAATACCCAGCGTGACCAAGAAGCCTGTAACTTCTCACGCCCAGACCAGTAGTACCTATAGACATAGATAGCCTTTGCATCATTGCTAGTCTGTGCTAGAATCATGTCCTCATTTGATGAGGCTTGGATGTTGATTATCTCACCATCCAGATACTCAGGAATGTGGGATGAAATCTCGTTAGCATCATTGACATCAGTGTCGGTATCTACAAAGTACTCCCACATACCTGACCACGCGCCACGCTTAGAGGCAAAGTAAACATACTTACCTGCTGCTGCTGGCTTGGCCCTGAGGCTGGTTTCAAACTCTGTAGTATTAGCTACGTTGACAGTCTCAGGGGTGAGTACTGGATCAGCCGTAACCTTGAACTGTGTAAGATCAGAAAACAGGAGCAGTGCCTCGTTGAACGGTACTGCGTGTTTAAGAATACTAACCTTGTTTGAGGACACTGCCACGTCAATGGGGTCACTATCAATAATGGTTAGTGTAGACTTGCGGAAGAAGTCAAAGTTAAGAAACTCACCAGCAGTGGCAAAGATGACGTTCTCATCTGCCAACACCCCTAGCCTGTTCTTGTGGAAGAAGATGTCAGCCAGTTTGTATCCTACAAAAGAAGGAAAGGGGTTGGTATCATCGTCTCCCACTTTCCTGTTAGCATAGGAAGCTGGGTCAAACTGAAAGTTACCATTAATTAGTTTAGACAGCTTGTGGGGCATGGTAGAGGCATTGAGAGCAATCTCAATGTTAGGCTCTACTGTTTCCTTCCACACACCATCACTAAAGTTTACATAGTAATCGTCCTGCGCCTTCTGATTATCACCAGACACTTTGATAACAAAGTTGTTTGGGCCTTCGATGGGCAGTTGTTTGAAGTCTAGAGTTTCGCCCTTAAATACCTTGAGGTGATCGCCACCATGTGAGTCACCTATTTCTACCACAAAGTCTGTGCTATCTGTAGACTGGACATGAATGACAGAGCCGTACCGTGTAAGGGTTAGCCCTGCTACAGCACTACCATCTGTGATGTTTTGGTAGTAGGTTGTATTGACAACAGAACCACTAAACGTGTTAAGGTTCTCTGCAATCAGGTCAGTAGAAGCACCACGCTCTGCGTTCTGTGTGTCTGCTGTACTAGCTTGGGTACTAGACTTCGTAGCAAACTCAACAGTGCTGGTGTTGCCACCCTTAGTAAGTTTTAGTCTGTATGTAGAAGCATAATCAGCGTTCTTGACATACACCAGAGCTTCTGGGTTTCTTGTAGGGGATACTGTAGCTGCTTTAGCTACTGTAGTATTCTTGTTAATAATGAAGGTAGCATCGGCAATAGAGACAGCCGATAGTTCCTCATTCGGATTAGTTAGTCCAGATAAGTAGGACGCAGCATTGTTTGTAACTGTCTTAGAGACACCATCTTTGTCAAACACCCTGATAGTACCAGCAGTATCAATGACCAGCGAATAAAATTCATTCTCATCCCTACGAATAGTGTGGATGAAAGCCTTATCTAGATTTGAAATAACTCCTAGGTCAGCTACGTGCTGAGAGCTAGGACGCTTAGACAAACCTGACACAACGCTAGACAAGCCATTCTCTTGTATCTCTGCCTGTGTATTTAGGCGTAGTGAGGGTGGCTGCTGTGATACACCGTTAATTAGGTTTGGGATGGATTGACTGATGAGTGCCATTAGATTGTTCTCCGTCCCTGCCTATCAATAATGCTAAAGGTGTCATAGTTGTCAAAGATGTTGTGGTCATCTACGGCCTTGTCAAAGTCACGCAGTTCAATAAAGGCACGGTCTTCGTCTGCCTTCTGAAACTCATGTAGAGTACCAGAGCCTACCACACGGTCTTGGAAGATGCGTGTAGCACGTAGGACAGTGTAGCGTTTAGCTACTTCAGGGAGGTCGTCAAACTCTAACTGTATCACAACGTCTAGGGCTACGTCTACACTAACTGTAAAGGTGTGATTAACCCTGTCATACATTTTAAGGCCACGCTGTACCAGATTAGGTGCGTCTACCTTTAGTGTGGAGTCTGCTCTAAGGATGTCAGAAGGGAGAATTATCTCGCCGTTAGTGTCCTGAGCAAAACTCTTGTTTAATTCTGTGTTGAAGTGCCAGCCCATAGACTGTACTTCTCTGTCAACTGTGTTTAGAATACTTTCTGCAATCTCAGCCTCAATAAGGCCAGACGACAGACTGCTTACTGGTGCTTCACCGATAGCAGAGAGCATAGTATTAACAGCATCCAGCTTACTTGTTCCTGCCATGTTATCACCACTTTACCTTGTTAGCCCAATATGCGGCTGAACTTGGTCCTTTTGCTATGTTTTTACGGTGCCTTGCTTTGAATGATTTACGTTTCTTTTTCATTCTAGCCGACTCACCTGATTTAGGTTTACCAGCAGTACTGGCACCACGTTCACCAAACCTAATAATCTTTGGTTTATCTTTAGTACCTACCAACACCGCATGAGACTTCTTACCCTTGGACGATCTCTTAGGTATTCGCAGACCCTTGAATGTTTCTCCTGCGTGTGTAATAGCCATATTACTTCTTCTTCATATACTTGTTTTTCATAGGCATACCAGTTTTCTTGGCAGCTTTCTTTGCAGCTTCCATACCTTTTTTAGTGTATGCGTATTTTTTACCTGCTACGTTTGGCATAATTACTTCCTATACTTTGCTGTCTTCTTAGCAATCTTGAGGGGTTGACGGACAAACTGTTTACCTTTGCGAGAGCCTTCACGTTTTGCCTTAGTAGTGGCAGCATACTCTGCTGATGACAATGACTTGATGGCTGCTTCTGGTAAGTAGCGTTCACCTGTTTTAGCTGAAGGTTTACCAGACTTGGTACGCCACTTCTGTTGTGTCCACTTCTTTAGGCTTTCCTGAGGCTTCTTCACGATGTATAGCCTCCACCTGCTTTCTTATAACGTGATGCAAGTAGCTGGGCTTTACGCGCCGACCACTGACCAGCATTACCGCCCTTAGTTCCAGCCTTGATAGCATTAAACATACGCTTACGCATTGCAGGTTTGGTGTAGTTACCAGCCTCGTTTACACGTGACTTTTTAATTTTTAAGTTTTTCATAACACCATCCAAAGAAAATGGGAGTAGCCGTTAAGCTACCCCCACTAAGATTAGGCTTGTGACAAAGCAACACATGATGCAGGACGCAGGACGTTATGTCCCATTGCGTACTTAGCAACCATGAGTGTACCCTGACGGTTGATCTGGTACTCAGACTCCATACCCAAGTCGAGCAGCTTAACAGTAGCTACTGCGTCTGGTGTAAAGACAAAGCCCTTGAACTTAGCAGCAAGTGCCACCATGTCTGCACCATCTACGTTAGCAGTAGGCAGGTCATAGTGAGTTGTGCGGCCTGAACCAGCAGTGTTTGCCAGAGGTGCGTTGTCTGATGTCTTACCTTCATTAGCATTACCTGTTACCAGTGAGGTGTACAGGTTAGCTACGTTAGCATGGTTAGACATGATGATAGGCATACCAGCAATAGACGCTACAGTTGCGTCAGCTACTGAGCCGTTACCACCAAAGTCACGGTTCATGTAGACAAGCTTGTTGCCATCAGTTACATCCATCAGTGCGTAGTACTGGTCAGGAGCAAGCGCAACAACAGCACCATCAGTAGGGACGTTCTTGACTTCCATCTCTTTACGAGCATCAAAGATAGCTTTTGCAATCTTTGCCGGATCAGTCGCATCGCCAGCCGCACTACCAATAGTCACGTTATTCGTGAAGTCTTCTTCAGTGAAGGCTTTATAGTCTTGAACAAGACCAGCAGCACGTGTGGCGTTAGTGGACAGGGCAGCTTTTACAAGCATACGAGCTACGTTCTTGTCAGCTTCGTTTGCGAGAGCAATACCAGCTTCCTTGGAGTAGATAGAACGAACATCGTAGTGGTTGATTGCTTCATCAATGTTAGCAATGAACTGGCTAGAGATGAGCAGGTCATCAATAGTTACGATACGCTCACTTGCACGAATCTGCCCACCAGTGATCTCGTTGCCGGGGGTCAGGTATTCAGCAGATGCGCGGCCTGTCATCGGGAACGATGCAGACTTGCCCTTGGAAATTGTGCGAGTACGCACCTTGTCCATGAGTACTTTCTTTTCTTCAAAAGCTGTCAGGACTTCGCCAGCATACAGCTTGAGAAACAGGTCACGTACATCACCTGTGTTGTTAGTCTGGCCCTGAAAGCTTACGCTATAGGCCGGATTTGAAGCGGCTTGTGCCATTTTAATTACCTCTTAGTAATGTTAATGTTGAGTTAAATTACACTCTGCATTACACTACATCCTTTCTCCAAGATTGTCCCTCGCAAGGGGTCAGGGGTAATCGTTTGTTATGTTTAGCTTCGTGTTAGGGTTTCCCCTTCTAAGGACACCCATTAGATGTACTTAGAAGGAGAGGGGGCATTACACCCCCACTCCATGCAACAACTTAGAACAGGCTAGAACGCGCCAACTTATCAGCGACTGCTTGCCTGTAGGCAGGGTCTTTAGCATACCTAGGGTCACTCATTGCAGCAGTGAGTTCAGCATTGCTTTCAAACTTCCCACCTGTGGATACAGCACCAGCACTACCTTGGATAAGGTTAGGTTCTGCCTCAGATCGGTAACGTGCATGAAGACCTTGGATAGCAAGCCTAATCATGTCAGGGTCTTGCGTTTCCATTGTTGCGTTAAAAGCATCAATCTCTGCCTCAGGGAGTGTGTCTGCTGCCCACCCCACCAGTTCTTGATACTGCTCTGTACCCCCTACAAGGGAGTGCATTTCGGATTGTACTTGTTGAGAGATGGCCTGTTGACCAGCAATCCACTGATCTACGACAGCCTCAGGAAATCCGGCCTCTTCTAAAGCTTGATAAGCTTCAGCAGACAGACCGCCTAGTTCTTGGTATTCCTGTTGAAGAACATCAAAGTCGATGCCATTAGCACCTAGTACTTCAGCAACTTCAGAGACATCTGCCTCTTCCATTCCTTCATACTCTTCTTCTTCACTCTCTTCTTGAGGCTGGCCTAGCTTGCTTTCTAGTGCTGAGTAAGCTTTAGCCATTTCCTCTGCCGACTTAAATTTCTCAGGTAGCCATTCGGGACGGTCCTCTTGTGATTGAGTACCTTCTACCTTTGCCAACATTTCGTTGATATGCTCCTGAGATTCAGGGGCAGCTTCTTGATAAGTATTAACTGATTCAGCCATTAACTAATTTGCTCCATAGCTTGTCGTACTTGGTCAGGGTCCATGTTACCAGCGATTGCTGGGGCTGCACGTTGCAGCGCACCCATACCCGCCTGTTCCAGCATCTGTTGTTGCATCATTTGCTGTTGCATCATTTGCTCTTGCTGCTTCTGCTCATCTGATTTGATAAGTCCAGAAGTATCAATGCCTAGTGATGCAGCTAGTCTGTCAATGTAGTCACCTAGGTTCATCTCACTTTGTATAATTTCAGGGCCAAGAGGCTGAAGATACTGTAAGAACGCTGCTAGTTTGTTAAGGTCTTGTCCTCTTCCTAAAGCTTCGATACCAGTTACCACGGTAGGTTTTACACTATCCTTAGGCATCTTAGGCATCTTGCCCTGCTTTTGGAGAGAGTTTAGCAGCAGGTTAATAAGAGGCAGTTGGAACTCCTGCGATAGAATGGAGTATACACCACCCAAAGCAGTCTCTAGTTCCTGCGCCATGAAGCGCACTTCCTCTGCCGTCACACGCTCTGCTGTACGCTGCACACTGCTGTTAAGCAGGAAGGCAGAAGCCAGACGGTCATTAATCATCCGCATAGTCTCTAGGGACACACGGAAGTCAGCCGCTTTCTGTACTTGCAAGGTAGACACATCGTTGCTATCACCCTGTAGGAAAGCTCCATTAGGGGCAGCAGCGAGGTCTTTAGTCTTAGTTGTACCATTAGGACGAACCAAGAACAAAACCTTGGCTGATGCTGCGCTTCCTTGAACGATAGCTTTAGTCAGGGCTTCAAGGCTACGCAGGTCGCCAATGTATTCTTCGATGAAACCACGCCCATAATCTTCACCATCAATACGAATAAAACGTAATGGAATAAAGGGGTTAGTTTCTTTCTTAAATGTTCCGTGTGAACTAGGAATGTCCATGCCAGCTACTTCTTGATGCGTCTTATAGCCCTCACCTGTAGCTACAAGGCACGTGTACAAGTCATAGTTTTTGACAGGAGAGCCTGTTTTATGAGAGTTCTCAGGCTGTGGTATCATATTACGCACTTCCTCTGGAAGCGTTACTGCTGATACACTTTCTTTTGTAATAATCTCTAGGACATTACCCATAGTGTCACGTTTAACAACGTAACGATCTGGTCTGAATACTTTCATACCCCCTTCTTTGGGCATATATACTAGCGCATTACCAGTAACAATAAGCAGCTTTAGTGCCTCAAAGACAGGAACACGGATTGATTTACCTTCTATCTCTGACATAGCTGCACGTTCAATACGTGCTAACCCCTCTTCTACCTGACCACGGTTATCACCTGCAATCTGCTGCAAGTCAAAGTCGTCAATAGTCAGACGGAAGAAGGGGCTGTTAGGGGGCAGAAGAGCAAGCAATAGTTTAGATGCAAGGTTATTTACACCCCTTGCTCCAATGCCTTGATATGGTGTGGCATAGATAGACGAGCTACTATGACCCTCTTCAGGCAAAAGAGTAGGAATAGTAAGCCTTGCTGCCTCACGGCCTCTCTCTAGGAAAGTATCTCTCTCTCCATCTAGTTGGCTGTAGCGTTTAGCTACTGTACCTACTTCTTGTTCCATGTGTTATCCCTTCGGAATGTTTAGTCCAGCCTGACCAGCACCACCTACTTGGGCAGCACCTTGGCCTAGGATCAAGGCTTTCTTACCTTTACGCCTACGCTTTTGTTTCTGGCCTGTGCTTTCAATAGCTGTGGCTACTTCTTCTGTTTGTTCTTTTGGAGCAGCAGTACGAGAAGCAGCAGTTTTAGGAGCAGGGGGAGGTGTAGGCTTTGGAGGAGCTACTACCTTCTTAACTTCCTTAACTACTTTTTTGTAGGGTTTTTCCAATACTTCTTCTACAACCTCATCAGCAATCTTGATTGGAGCTTTAATAACCTTTTTCACTGGTCTTTCCAGTGGCTCTACAATCTTTTTATCGACAGCTTTAACAACTTTTTTAATAGGCTTTTTCACAGCCTTTATAACTTTTTTAATTGGCTTTGGCGCACCCATGTTAATCTCCTTGTGCTATCTGTAGACCAGCACCTGTACTTGCTGTCTGTACAGAAGGATCGGTGGTTGTCACCAGTTGTTTCTTACCTTTTCTCTTTTTCTTAATACCCAGCATAGGGGTATCTTCACCATCTAACTCTAGTTCAGGGGTCTTGGCTACTGCTGTAATTGGACGAGCCGCAGGAACTGGAGGAGGTGGCATCTTGGGTCTGAAAATTCCACCCATGTCAATCATCCTCAAAATCTTGGTTTTGCATTTCAACTAACTTTTGTATCACAGATTGTTGCCCCCTGAGAAAGGCTAGTTCCTCAGGGGTGATTTGTGTATGCGGAAGTTTGTCTGGGTATAGTTCATACAGCTTTCGTAGGAGTCCATCTGTGACATTAAAGTTGTTACCTAATACTTTCATTTTACAAACTTTCGCTAATAGAGGGACTTTAGATTTCGCAAGCACCAGCAGTACAGGCCAACTCTTGAGAAGAGGTGGTATTATCTGCAAGTTCTACGTAGTCAGCAAAGTCCACAGTTGGTACTAAGGCTTTGAGTTCATTGTACTTTTCCTTACTAATCTCTTCGTAAGGGGCTTGGGCGTATGAATGATTGTCATCCTCGCGTGGTAGGAAGGACACACCACACACTTCATCCCAATGATTCCAGACCCATGCACCTACCTCAGGCCACTCGTCTTCACCTACATAGATGGTGACAGATGGGTTGTGGTCTGTCCAGTGTTGTCTGTATGTAAGCCACAACTCAAGATGCTCTAGTGCTGAGATGTCATGACGTGTCATGCTGTTCTCTGCTGATGCCATTGGGAAACTAAACACTAGGTTCTGTGGGTTGTAGACATCCACTTCACTAGGTACACCCTGCTCTTGCATCCAAGTAGCCAAGGGGTCTTTGACATCTGCACGTACCCTACGAATGTAATGCTTGGCATAGCGTGGGTGAATACCACTACCACTATTAACAAGCTGGGATACAGTACCACTAGGCTTCACTGTTGTAATTGCCTTGGACTCAGGGATGCCAAGCTTTGCTGCCCACTCTTTGTTAGTCTTACGTGTTACTTCGCGTAGCTGTTCCAGCGTACCAGCAAGCACAGACTTCTCGTACTCGCCCTGTCCTGACATAATCTTGTGGTCAAAGATACCAGTAAGGGAGACACCTAGGAGCCTCTCTTCTTCGGAGTTCTTTTTCCATTTCGGTGACAGATATTTGAAGTCCACAAGGGCTGATTGTATCGTCCCAATGATCGTTGCGATTTCGACTTTTTTCTTGAGTTCTCCGACTCCATCGGTTTCTCTGATGATGACTTCGGAGAGGTTACAGAACTGTTTACTTCGGAGACTAATTTCTCCACAGGGGTTCGTTCCGAAATCATCGCGGCTTTCTCTGCCAATGCTTGTTGCTTTAGCTTTCGCTGCTTCACGGTTGAAGATACCTCGTTCACCTGACTTTGATTCGTAGATGGATGTCCACTCACGCAAGAAGCTGCCCATGTCAGGACGCTCTGTGAATGAGATGGAGTTATTAGCATAGCTTCGATTGACCTGATTATCCCACCAGTTACCCATCTTAGCGTGACGCATACGGTCATCACTAAGGTTGGACAGGCTAATCATAGCTGACCTACGTACACCACCTACCACAACAGCAGCAGCTACCTGACACATGAGATCGTGGCACTCTATACTGTTGAGCTTACGTCCTGCTGCCTTGGTGAACAGGTTGATAGCAAACTTAAACAGGTTTTCCAGAGGCTCTGGTCCTGACGCTCTACCACCAAAGGTCTTGAGCCTAGCACCAGAAGGGCGAATCTTAGAGGTGTCCCACTTGGGAATCTCACCAGCGTATAGGCGAGAGATAAGCTGGCGTAGTCCCTTTGCCCAACCTTCTTTACTATCAGCTACCTCAATAACCTCATCAGTCTCATGCAAGTCGGCAGGTACTTCAGGTAGCTTCTGGATAAACTGACGCTCAACAGAGAAGCCAACACCAGTACCACACATCAGGACAAGAAGAGCCTCATCAAACGCTTTAGGGTCATCAACAGCAAGGAAGCTACAGTTGTAGGCAGCAACATGGTTTCTATCTAGTGCCTCTCCTGCTGTCATAATAGTACGCATTGAAGGCACAACCTCAAGGTCGTGGATAGCTACCTTAACATCCTGCCTCTGCTGTAGGGCAGGGAACCTGTCAGTCATGTAGTTCCACCAACGGTCTACAGTTTCTTCCCAAGTTTCCCTACGTCCCTTGTCTTCTAGCCATCTGGCGTACCTAGATGCGTGTATGTAAGATTGATATGAATCCATTATCGGTCATCCCCTTCGCCGTGCAGTGTGCCAGCTATCTGTCGTTTCTTTAGTTTTTCTACGTTCATCTCTGCAATAGTCTGCAAGGACAGACCACAATCATGTGCTAGTGCTGCCAGCATCCAGAGTACATCACCCATCTCTGCTTCGATAGCTTTGCGCTGATCCTTCAGTGGTATCTCATCGCGCATCATCTTGGCAATCTTACCACAAACCTCACCTGCTTCTTCAGCCAGCCCTAGTGCAGGGTACGACACAGCGTACTTCTTTGGATATACTGCTGTCTTCAAAGCTCCTAGCTGATACTCATAAAAGTTTAGCATTACCAGTTTACCCCTTCTGTCTTTTCCAATAGTTCAATCATCTTGTCCATGTACCAACGAGCTTTCTTAGCATCCTCAATAGGATTGCCCTTCTTCCATAGACGAGAACCTGTATACTTGATGATGTTGCCGTGACAATAGCTGATAGCCTCGTACTCACCAAGCACATCTACAATGTAGTCGATAGTCTCAATACCACTGTCTGCGTAGTGGGCAGGACTGTTGACCATATCTTTAGCTGGCTCTACCACATCAGCCCACTCTTCTTTCATCTGCATCTGCTTCATGTATTCCTCATGTCTTAGCTGGTCTGCCATAGCGTCACCTTTGCCGTGTCTGTGTCATACTCACCATCACGTAGGATACGTGCTAGTCGTGCGTTCTCTAGGGCTACTTCTTCAGATAGACCTTTACTCTTGTACGCATCAACAACGACATCCCATGTAGCACCATTAGCGAGAAGTTTATTAGCAGTCTTGGGACCAACAGTTGGACAGCCAGCGTAGTTATCTGTACTGTCCCCAACCAAAGTCTGGTAAAAGAAATGGTAGTTAGCTTCTTCCTCAGTGACTGTAACAACCTCACCATTAATCCAGTGCTTTGCTGGAACAGTAAGTAAGTCCTTATCTTCAGACCAGATAATAGTATCTGGATTCGCAGTACCCAATATCCCCAAGACATCATCTGCCTCTAGTCTCCTATATATTACTGTGTTGTACTTACTGGCTAGGTATTCTCTTGCCCATTGTAAAAGCATGGGCTTGCGTGTCTTGCTTCGATTAGCCTTGTAGTAAGGTGCAAGTTCTTTGCGATAGTTCTCTTTGTCAGACAACGCCACAATACAATCCTGTACTGGTGCTTCGTCTACCAGTTTGTCAATCTGGTCATCCAATCGGATAGCCACATCATCTTCAAAGGAATGTAAAGTCCACAAACCATCACCCCAATTCATTGGTGTCTCTGCTGATGCAGCAGCCTTGTATGCGATTATATCGCCATCAATAAGCAGTAGGGTCATCATCTATATCCTTTCTCTCGTTCCGTTCTATATCTTTCATAGCTGTCAGTGTGAGTACCTTGATACCATTAGTCACCTGAATGTAATCTAAGTAGGATTCTACAATCCACTTGATACAGAGACAGATGGACACGCCAAAGAAAGAGGCAGTGAGTACCAACTTAAAAAAGAAATCAAAGTCCATGCTTCATCCTATGTCGTATGAGGTAGTCATAAGCTCTGGATATTTTACTGTAGTCATCCTTGAACCCACCCAACCCTGTGTTACAGTTACTACACAGCCAACCCCTGAACGTGTCAGTATCGTGGCAGTGATCTAGAACCCATGTACTGAGAATGGGCTGACCATACTTACCTATCTCATCCATGTTTCTTTCACAGATGGGGCAGCAGTAATCCTTGTCTGGATACTCGTTCTCTTTCTTTAGTTTCCTCACTACTTTCTGTTGACCACTCTTACATGAGCGACACTTGCGTTTAATCTCCCCTGTGGCTAGGACATTGAAGTTAGCCACAGGCTGTACAGTGTCGCATACGTTACACATTACTGCATCAATGCGTGTCTGCCCAGTTGCGTCCGTACTTGTAATCACTGTCGAGTTGACACCTGAATCCAAAGTGTCGTTGGACTTCTCGCATACAGTCTTGAATAAGTCGCCCTGTTTCATCCTCCTGCCCTTCCTTTACTGCTAACTGAACCTCATCGTGAATGAACGCTACAATCTGTGCGTCCAAGTTTGCTTCCTTGATAGCACGTGCAATGTACACGTACCATGTCTTACAGATTATAGCACCAGCACTTTGTAGTAGGGTGTTTAGTGCAGCGTGGCTGTGTCGGATAGGAATGATACGTCCATCCAATCCCTTGACCCACCCACGATCATCGGCAGCTTTAGCCACAGCATCCTTGAGATACTTGAGGGCTGGGAGTTTAGCAAGGAACTTCTTCTTGATTGCCTTACCTTCCTTCGCACCCTTACCTATGATCTTGCCTGTCTTCTCATCGCCTGAACCATAAAGAAATCCATAGATGAATGTCTTGGCTTGGTTACGCGACTCTAGGCCAGCAGCCTGTTGGTTTGCTGTATGAATGTCACCATTCAGAACAACATCAGCATAGGCACCGTCATCATATGCAGCCATATAATGAGCGAGACAGCGTAGCTCAAGGCCACTAGCATCAGCACCAAGTAGACTATAGCCTGACGGAACAGTGAATAGTTCCCTACACTCTCTCCCAAACGGAGCAGATACGGAAGGCACTTGAGCCAAGTTAGGATTAGAATGGGTACAGCGAGAAGTAACAGCCCCCATGTGATTAACTCTTCCATGTAGCTTGCCTTCTCTCTCCATCTTCAGCCATGCCTGTTTACCTGTAGACAACTGACCAATACGTTTGTTCAGCATCAAGTACTCACTGAGCAGTCTGGCCTCTTCCATGTCGATGTTAGACAGGACAGTCTCATCTACCTTAGGTTCACCACTGTCGGTAAAAGCCTCAGGCTTCCAACCACGCTTCATCAGTCGGTCAGCAATCTGCTGTCGGCTGGCAGGGTTGAAGGGGATAGTCTTAGTCTTTGTCTTTAGCTCTACGATGGTAGGCTCAAAGGTTGCTTGCAGTGTATCCTCAATGTCTGTCCTACGCTGTGCCAGTGTGCTGTACAGGCGTTGGGCTTCTTTAACATTGAAGGTAAACCCTAGCTCTTCCTGCTTGATGAGGAGAGTGTGTAACTCTGTCTCTAGGTCTAGGGCAGGTTGGCTAAAATTTTTCCCCACAATTTTACGATAAAGTTTTTCTGTGACTGCTGTGTCTTGGATACAGTAGTCGAGCATCTCAGTGGTGTATGCTGCAAAGCTCTCGCTGCCACTATTGAAATCACCTTTTAATTCTCCTAGTCTGTAGCCCCACGCCTTGAGCGAGTGACTGCCTATCAACTTTTGAGGGAAGCTCCCTCGCTTGTGTAGCTTGAAGTCAATCTCTTTAACATCAGGCCAGATAGTTCTAGAGTATACCAATGTGTCAAGGACATGACCAGCATACTCAAAGTTGTGCAGCTTCTTGAGCAGTCGCAAGTCATAGTCAATGACGTTGTGACCAATCAAGGTGTCAGCTTTACTGAGTAGTTCTAGTCCATCGTTGATACTGTCGGGGTCAAAGGTGTGTACCTCATCTGTGTCAGCATCCCTAGCCACGATGCACCACGTTACTGTGGCATCATCAAGTAGGTTGTCTGCTTCTAAGTCAAATATTAAATCCATGCTGTGTCTCCGCACTAGCTAAAATTCTATGTCGTCTTCCATCTCTTCTTCAAGGAGAGTCTCTACCATACGGCCTGTCTCTTGGCTGTATGCTAGGGAACAACATAATCCAGTTTCGCCTGACCATCGGTTCTTGAGAACCCTGACCTGACTGACGTGAGGATTGTCTGTGTCTTGCTGGTTCCGTTCCAAGCCTACCACCATATCTGATAACTGACCAATGGCAGCAGAACCACGTAGCTGTGACATAGAAGTTTGTGCGCCATCCTCATGCCCCCTGTCACCAGAAGGTCTACGCAAGTGTGACACAAGTATCATGCCACAGTTCAACTCCTCTACCAAAGCCCTTAGTCTAGTCATTGTGTTATCAATGAGCCTACGCTCATCGCCACCTTCCATACCAGAGACAACGATACTGATGTGGTCTAGTATGATGTAGTCACAACCACAACCACGCACCAGATAACGTATCTTGGATAACAGGTTCTCACTGTCGGTACTACCCCAATGGTCATAGAGGTACACCCTACCAGAGCCTACAGTAGCGTCAAAAGCTTGACGCATCTCTTCCTCTGGTACATCGTTCTGCCTCAGGTGTAGAGGCTTGTTCAGTTCGATGGACATAAGACCAAGAGCAGTACGCTTCACGTTCTCCTCAAGTGCAATGTAGCCCAGCGTCTGCCCATGCTTGATAAAGTTGTGAGCAAACTCACGTGCCAACTGGCTCTTACCAATGCCAGAACCTGCTGTCAGCGTGACGATCTCGCCCTTACGACAGCCCCCTGTCTTGTCCTGAAGACCTTCAAAGGGGTAGCATACAGAGTCCTTGTCATCGTCCTGCATGATGATGTCCCACACCTCAGTACCAGCTACGATACCATCGGGGCGAAACACTTTTGCCTCATACAGAGAATCAATTAGCTCTCTGACTTTACCAGCCACCAGCATTTCATTTGCATCTTTGTATGGTTCAGGCAGTCTGACGATCTTAGCTTTGTTAGGTGGTAGCACTGACGCACATTCCTGTGCTGCCTTCTGCCCTACCTCATCCATGTCAAAGCATAGAACTACGTAGTCAAACTTACTGAGCCATTCGATAGACTTGCCGATAGCTTTCTTTGCACTGTTGCAGCCTGAGGGGATGGAAACTGTGGGCCACTTGTTACCATTAGCTTGGGAGACAGACATAGCATCCACCTCACCCTCGCAGATAGTAACAAACTTACCACCATCACGCCACAAGTGTTCACCAAACAAGCCAGCCTGTTTGATGTCTCCGACAACGGAGAAGTCTTTGTTGGGAAACCTAACCTTCTGTGCCTTCAGTGTACCCTGACTGTCACGATAGTTAGCCACCTGAACTGTTTGTCCTCTGTAGGTGGATACCCCATAGCCCCACTTAGTACAAGTGTCGTGAGAGAGGCCACGCTTCTTCAGTTCCCTGAACTCTAGGTCAAGGAAGATTGTATCTTGTGTTTCAAACGTAGACATGATCTCTCCATTGTCAGGTGCAGGGGTGTATGTTTCGCAAGAGAAGCAGTAGTAATGCCCATCTGAAAACAGGCTGTTGGCATCACTACTGCCACAGTGAGGACAAGGCTCATGCCTAAGAAACTCGCTGCTCTCGTTCATCTAGTTCTTCCTCTATGATTGAAGCCATCATTCGTAAGCCTTCCATAATCCGAATCAGTGTAGGATCAGGATACTTGTCTTCATCGTGTACCATAAGGTAAGCCATGTCATCAAAGTCCACTGATTCATGGAACTCTGCTTCATCCACAAAGACGGAGAAACTCAACCCATCCTTGCCAAACTCAGCCTGTACATCTACCTCTGATACAATCTCTTCACTGCTGTCGATGATGCTCATGCTGCTACCTCACTGACCTCTTCTGGTGTCTTAAAATCTAACGCACCCTCAAAGCAAATGACATCTTCTGCTTCCATACCCTCATCAAGTAATTGTTGATAATGATGGTGCATAGCATCGTGCATATCCTTAGCCTCAAGCCATGAAACAATCATGTGTTTGTACTTAATACCATCAACATAATATACGTTGTTATATACTACTGTATACTTTTTCATAACCACTCCTCAGGAATAGTACCCTCACTCCAGACAAAACCGTTACGGTCTGCCCACTCAGCGCACGTCATTTTAGTGCCGTCCTTTCTCTTCTTAGCTCCCTGAATAGTGGCACTGGCCTTCTGGAATACAAAGCGTACATCCATGTCAGGGTACTGTGCCTTGACTGCCTTCATCTTACGCTGGCTGTCTTGCCTGAAGTACCCCTTCAGTTCCACTATCATAGTGCCTAGCTTTAGGTCAGGGATGTAGTGACGTTCCACGTAGTAGGCCAGCTTGTCTGGCTCATACA
>CAACVD010000099.1_pt2 | contig 16372 bp, 27 predicted proteins | sample 2381771 | NCBI WGS metagenome assembly CAACVD01 (sample SAMEA5211965, study PRJEB30684) | marine metagenome | biome: Marine; feature: Epipelagic; material: Water | collected 2015-10-15 | depth 15 m | reverse complement strand
AACGAATCACCTGCGGATTCAATCAGAAAAGATTCTCGATACGTTCCAATATGCGAGAGAGAAAACGAAAATCCCCTCGATAACTTTTATAAATCAAATTAATTAACAAGGAGAACCAATAGAATGAATAATTACGAAACAAACAAAAAAGACTTTTCAAATAAATATTGTCAATATTTAGACCTTACGCCATACGGCATTGAAGAGGTTTATAATTTGCATTTTCTTCAATATAAAGAAGATCAAAAATTAATTATTAAATGTCATAAAACAAATCAAACCGCAAATCATGTTTGGTTTTATCGTTTTAAAGATATGACAAGAGCAATTGAAACGATCAAACAAACAATTGAAATTCGAAAATTACAAATTGAATCAAAACAAAAAAGAAAAGCAGAAAGATCACAACCGCACAATGTAAAAGTCGGTGATACTTTTGTTTGTTCTTGGGGTTATGATCAAACAAATATTGATTTTTATAAAGTCATTAAATTAATTGGCAAGAATACTTGTGAGATTATTCCGACAAGAGGTCAGATTGTTTCGTCAGAACAGACATATGACAACTTCACTTGTGAAACAAATCAAACTGTTGAATTTTTTGAGAACAAAGGCGTGACAAAAAGAATAGCCGTTGACTCAAACGGCAGACCTTCAATCAAAATACACTCTTTCGCTTGGGCTTACCCAACAGAGAAAGATCATAAATACAGTCAAACAAATTCTTTATTTGGACATTAACAATATAAAAAGGAGAACCAAACCAATGTTTAATATAAAAATGATACAAACAGAGATATTGTGGCAAATGCTCAGCATGTCAGAATTTGATCTGCAAATTAAAAAATTAATACAACAAGAATTAAAATTTAGAAATTATACAAACAACAAGGAGAACCAAAAATGAAAAATTCAATTAGCCTAGACTCTACCGATTCATTGTATCTATGCACTTGGAACGGCAACGAAATTAAACAAATACACACACAAAACACATTATGGAATGAATATAAACATACGAATTTATTTGATAATGATTCAATAAACATATCCATGTTTGAGTGTTTTTCGAATGAGATTTTAACAGATTTTAAATTAAGCGATTATTTAAAGTTTTCACAATCTCAAGACATAAATGGGCAAGACATTTTTTTAAATGTAAAGTTTGTTTGTGATAACATGACAATAACAAAAATAGTTTAACAATAGAAAAAGGAGAACCAAAACAATGGGAACTAGAGCAAACATAACAATCAAAAACGGCAAAACAAATATCATTTTTTATCGTCATTATGATGGTTATCTTGAATGTTGCGGAGCAGATCTGCTTGAAAAATTACAAGTTACTAAATGGGAAGACAACTCAGACTGTAAAAATTGGAATATAAACCGATTCATTTCTATGATTATGAATGATAGCAATTATAGAATTGACTCAGTTGATAACCATTTCGATCTTGAATATGCCTATATATTTAAATTTAAAGATACTTATGATCATTCTGATCATTATAACAGAGCAGAATTAACCTCAATTACAGTTGATCAAGATCATGAGTTTGGTGAAGGTGGTAAACAAATTCACAGACATATAAATCAATTTTCAAATCAAATTAAACAAGGAGAACCAATAGAATGAACAAAGTAAAAAGGAATAAATATAAAGTTAGTTATGGAATTGCTAGGGCATATGACACAGAAGAATCCCATGCCAACACAAGGCACAAGTTTTTTTCTAATAAAAAACAAGCGGAAAAATATTTAAAAAGATTAAATAAATTTAGCTTTCAAGATCCGACATTTTACGAGTTCGATCTTATAGCTTGGACTAGTTTAACAAATGACAAAAACTTTAATAAATAACAACAAGGAGGACCAATAATGAAAAATTCAATTAGCCTAGACTCTACCGATTCATTGTATCTATGCACTTGGAACGGCAACGAAATTAAACAAATACACACACAAAACACATTATGGAATGAATATAAACATACGAATTTATTTGATAATGATTCAATAAACATATCCATGTTTGAGTGTTTTTCGAATGAGATTTTAACAGATTTTAAATTAAGCGATTATTTAAAGTTTTCACAATCTCAAGACATAAATGGGCAAGACATTTTTTTAAATGTAAAGTTTGTTTGTGATAACATGACAATAACAAAAATAGTTTAACAATAGAAAAAGGAGAACCAAAACAATGGGAACTAGAGCAAACATAACAATCAAAAACGGCAAAACAAATATCATTTTTTATCGTCATTATGATGGTTATCTTGAATGTTGCGGAGCAGATCTGCTTGAAAAATTACAAGTTACTAAATGGGAAGACAACTCAGACTGTAAAAATTGGAATATAAACCGATTCATTTCTATGATTATGAATGATAGCAATTATAGAATTGACTCAGTTGATAACCATGGCGATCTTGAATATGCTTATATATTTAAATTTAAAGATAATTATGAGCATTCAGATCATTATAACAGAGCAGAATTAACCTCAATTACAGTTGATCAAGATCATGAATATGGTGAAGGTGGTAAACAAATTCATAAAAATTTAAATCAATTTTTAAATCAAATTAAACGGAGTCAAAAATGAAATTAATAGAAGAATTCAACAAAAGTCTTGAACATGATTTACAAGACGTTTTAAGTCAATATCAAGGCAATAAGATTGATAGTGTTCAAGTTATGAAAACATTAAACAATATAGTAAATTATTATAATAAAATAAAAGAACAAGAGACTAAATTAAACAATGAAGAAAATGAATTCCTTGTTGATTGGCTTTATGACGATTTACACATTGAACTTGAAAAAAGAAGGGAACAAGATGAACAAAGCCCAACTGCTAGAAAGTTTCTACCAATAATCATTAAAAAATTAGAATTAAACAAAGGAGAATAAACAATGAAGAAAAAACAAATAATTTCAACAGAAAAATGGGCTGAATTATATTCTGAATTATCGGCTTATGTTGAAAACAAATGTTATCCAAACAGAGTTAGTCACAATAAAAAAGGCGAAAGAATAGAAGAAACTGAAAATGATTTTATTGAAATTGTTGATGACGTAGAAACTATATTAAACAAATTTTTTATAAAAGGAGAATAAACAATGAAGAAAATAGAAATCAAATCATTAAAAGTATATGAAAGCATGTCCGAAGAAACAAACTGTTTCAATTGCAATGTATATATTGACGGCAAAAAATCAATCTATGTTAAAAATCAAGGACAAGGTGGAGACAATGATTATGACGTTTTACTAGATATAAATATGTACGATTACTTATCACAAGTTAATAATTTTATTTATAATTCTTACCCAAATATTAAAAAAGAAATTGATAAGGAAAGTTATTTGCAAGAAGATTTTTCATTAGAATTATTAATTGACAAAGCAATTAGTGAATATTTTAAAAAGAAACTTTTAAAATCTTTTGAAAGAAGACGTAAAAATGAATTTATGATTGTCCATGATTTATTAGATAGTGGCGAATATACATATTGGTCATTAAAAAAATTGTCATATGACAAAATAAAAGATTACGTTTTAAGAAATAATACTAAATATCCGAATCCAATTATAATTAATGAATTATCATTGCAAGAAGGATTTAAACTAACTCACAAAAACTAGAAACAAGGAGAACCAAACAATGCAACAAGAAACATACAAAAACTACAGAATTGATCATGTCTATGATTGTTCTGAAGGCTATGAAGAGATTAACCATTTTACAATATGGACTCCAAACGATCTCGATTGTGTCGCAGAAGAATTTGCAACAATAGAAAACGCAAAGACTTGGATTGACGACAACGGCAAACCAACAATTAAGAAGAGTGATATTAAATATTCAGTAGAAGGTGACTTTTATTTTATTGAAGATGATAACTCAGAAATCAACGTATTTAAAAATTATAATAGCCTTGTTGATTTTTTAATCTCTTTCGCAGATGAAAATGATTATTTTTATATTGACGATATAACAAAAGCAGATTTTCAAAACTTACAATCACCATTAGATAAAAAAGTTAGAAAATTGATTTTGAGAGAATGCAACGCCCTTCATCATTTTGGTGATTGTTGTGTTGGTGGTCATGAAGATGGCTTAACAGATCAAGAATTGATTGACGATTATTTGTGGGTTTTAGAAGACCCTTACACATTTAGAATTAGTGAGGGAGAATAACAATGCTTTTTAAAACAGAAGAACAAAAAACAATTGATAAACTTGAGAAATTACAAAAGAAAATTGATAATTTACAAGCACAAATGAATCTAATATTAATTGAGACAGAAACATTAGAAAAGGAGACCCACGCTTATGAATAAGTTTAAATGGATAGAGATAATAGAAATCTTTGCAAAAATTACTGCAATTATACTCTTCTTGCCGTCAGTTTATTTTATATTGATTATGATGATAGAGATTCAAAATTCTTTGATACAAGTAGTAGTTTAGATTTTAATAGTTGGTAATTTGTAAAGTAAGCCACCTGCTTTCTTTCGCATTTTTATGTAGTCAGCACGGCTTTCTTTAAATCGGCATTCAAGTTTTTCTGCGTCAACATATAATAATTTAACACCCATAGCCCTTTGCTTTTCAGTAAGTATTTTTGAACGAGTTGAACCCTTCCTAGTCTTGCTTATTACTTTCACATCAATCAATATGATTTCATGGGTTTTTTGATTTATGGCAACACAATCAACCGCACCATGTTGGGAAATGTTTTTAAACACCCAATAACCTTGCTTAATTAACCAAGCACTTGCCAATTGCTCGGCAAAATAACCTTTTTCAATATGTTTCAAATTTAAATCAACTATTGTATTCATTATTGATTCTAATTAATTCTTTTAAAAAGTTCTGTGGTTTTTCGGACTCGATCTTGCAAGTATTATAATCAGTAATACCAAAAATTAAAACTATATTATCAATTTCTAAATTGGTATGTTCTCTAACCATTTCACAATAAGCAGTTGCTTGAATAAAATAAGCATCAAGCCAAGATTTCTTTTTTATTTTTTTACTTGTTTTAAAATCAATCATCGACAATTTGCCATCATATTCTGCAAAACAATCACATCTTCCTTTTAATTTATATTCATCAGAAAACATTTTTAACTCTAAGCCTTGTATATTATTAATTTTGTTCAACTCAGGTTTCATGGCTTTAAATGTATAATAATGATCAATAGCGTTTTCTGGGATCATAATTTCTTTATTGTTTAAATAATCCTCAATCAAGTTATGAATATTTAAACCACGCTCACTTGCATTCTTCATAATTCTGTCAGCAACTTCATCGCCAACTTTTCTGCGCCATTCTGCAATTCCGTCTTCTGATAGTTTTCCTGTTAATTTAGTAACCGACAAATAATCTTTTTGTTTGTACTCTTCTTGAGCTTTTATTAGTTTTTCGTTTTCGATATGTGTAAATTTATTCATTGTCATTCAATAATTTTTGTGTGTAATTCATCAATTTGTAATCTTAGTATTTCAATTTCGCTTGAACACCAATCCGCTTTTAAATACTGATCTTGATAATTATGAATGCTTTTTAATTTTATGTTTATATTCATTAACACTATGACAAGCGTCATGAGTAATATTGCAATAATCTTTTCAATATGAATTAGTTTCATCGATAATCTTTGTTTACATAATAATTTAAAAAATCAATATTGGGCTGTGGATTTCTTCTATTAGCTTCTCGATTGAGAATTGTTTGTTTACTTACCTTCATAAGAGCTGCCAACTCGATAACTTTTAAATAAGATCTTTTACGCAACACATAAGCAATCTCATGAAGCTCCGGGGTAATGAGCATGCTTAATTTACTTTTTTTAGCAAAACCTTTTTCAATTTTATTTAGTCTATAAACAGTCATACCATATTTCTTAGCAAATTTATTTCTTGATAAAAATAGCCTTCGCCGGGATAGTAATACTTTTTCAGCTTCTGTTAATTTTAAAAGTTGCATAACGATTCTTTTAATTCTGTAAAATCAATTTTGTTCTTCCAATATTTATTTGCTTTTGCTATCATGTCAGGTTTATTTAAAAAACCGACAAGTCTTACATTTTCATTAGCAAACAAAAAGTAGTCTTTTTCTATCTGCAATATTACTGTAGTTTTGCCATTTTGCATAATTCTATTATAATGCCAAATCTTCTGTTCTTTAGTAAAATGCCTTACTTTTACTATGGTTTTTTCTCTTATCGGATATTTTTTTAAATATTTTAACTCTATCCAACCTTCAACACCGCTAATTAAATAGTTGACATCAGGCATACCTTTATAGAAAGCATTTTCGACTCTTGATATTTGACCATGTTTTTTTAAGTTTCTTTGTATATAAGACCACAATGCTCTTTCACTCATACTATTCCCTTGATCATTTTTAAATCCTGGCTTACATAAATCGCTACAATACAACTTACCGCTTTGCCATTTATTAACTTCAAAATAACTTTTACATTCCTTACATTGTTTTTTTGTTATCATATTTTTCTTTCCAAATTGCAACTTGCCTTTTCAAATCATCAATCTGATCTTCCATGAGCTGCACTTTCTTTTGTTCTGATATTGGTGTATTGATCACAACATAGTCATTAATCTTTCTTGCAAAGTTTCCCTTGCCACCTGCACAATCGCCACACAAATATCGTCTTTCATTCTTATAGCCAAACAAGGGGATGAAACATTTTTTGCATATTCCTTGTTTATATAAATCGCCTACCTTCATAATTTTCTAATATTGTTTATATGTACCTTCCGCCAATTGCTTTTAATGTCGCCTTTAATTAAAAACCAATCGCCAATTTTACTATCATCCAATAGCAGCTTGTTAAATCTTAAAAACTTAAATCGATCAATTGTTGCCACAATCATGTCGCTATCATCTTCAAAAGTTAAATTCATAAATAAATTATTACCATCAATCTTCCTGCCTTGTCGTCTTAACAAGTTTTCATATTCATTGAGATCTTTGACATTGCGATCAGTCAGTTTGCCAATAAAGATATATTCATCAATATCTTGCATTTCTTTTATTTCAACAACTGTACTTGTTTTAATATTATACTTTTGTGGATTGTCATAATAATCACCAAACTTGGTATGACATTCAAAAACATCCTTATAAGCAATTTCAGGATCTTCTAAAATTAACATTTGTCTAGGTGTCAACGGCTGTTTGGTTTCTCTTTTCTTTATAATATCCTCAGCAGTTTTTGGTCCTATGCCCTTGATACCAATCAATCCACCAATAAGTTTATTGTCTTTAACAGACCATGAATAATCAGAAAGATCTTTATCAAAAGGAATATATTCAAAGCCTTCATTAACTAACTCTCTAAGCAATCTGATCACTTGATCATCATCTTTTGCATTGCGTAAACAAGCCACAGCAAATTCTAAAGGATAGTGTGCTTTAACATAAGCGCACCAATAACTAATCAATGCATAGCTTACAGCATGACTTTTATTAAATGCCCAAGCGCCAAACGTACACATATGATCCCAAATATTTCTTGCGTCATTTTCTTCAATACCTTCTTCTTTTGCACCTTCTCGAAACATCTCCCAATATTGATTAAAAAACTCTTCACCTAAAGATTTAGACATTGCTTTTCTTAAACTTGAAGTATCCTCCCAAGACATTTTGCCAATGCCTCTTGCGATTTCCATCACTTGTTCTTGAAATATAATGACTCCAAAAGTATCTTCTGTATAAGGTTTTGTTTTCTCATGTAAGTAAGTCACTTCTTCTTGACCAATTCTACGATCTATAAATTCACTCGCTCCCCCTGAACTCAATGGTCCTGGTCTTGCAAGTGTTGTTATATAAGCAATATCCATAAATTGATCTACTGACATTTGTTTGCATAATGATTGCAATGTATAACCTTCAAATTGAAATATACCTGCAAACTTTTCATCCTTAAAAACTTCAAAAGTTTTCTTATCATCAGTTGGCAGCTCTAATAAATAACTATTATCTTTGCCAATTTCTTTTAGTGCATCTTCCAAAATAGATAGTGTACGCAAACCCAAAACATCTATTTTTAAAATGTTTAATTTTTCTGCATCATCTTTTTCAAGTTGAGCAACACCATCTCGACTAATTACAGTATAGTTTTTTATTTCGTCATTTAATACAATGACACCTGCAGCATGTTGACCTGAATGCCTTGAATGATTTTCTATCTCTTGTGCAATTTTTAATCTTGGATATTTTCTTATGATATCTTTACCGACATCTGTAGTTTCAAAAGTATCTTTAATGCATTGATCAATTCTTGCATCGCCAGATTTTCTCTCGATAATTGATTTTTTTAATTCTTCTACATCCCATAAGGGTATTTTTAATGCTTTACTAACTTCTGTTAATGCTGATCTTGCTTTTAATCTTGAAACAGTGCCTATTCTAGCAACACAATCTTCACCATACTTTATTTTTAAATTGTCAATTACTGATTCTCTTTTGATATCAGGGAAATCAATATCAATATCTGGCATATCAAATCTGTTAAAGTCTATAAATCTTTCAAACATCAAACCATATTGCATCGGATTCACATCAGTAATATTTAAAAGATAACAAACCAAACTACCTGCCGAGCTTCCTCTAGCAGGACCAACTAACATCTCTTTTTTCGCATTTGTTACCATGTCAGATATTACAAAAAAATAATCAACAAAGTTTTTATCTTCGATAATCTCTATCTCTTTTTTTATTCTTGCAGCATATATAGGATCAGTCAGATCAATATTTTTAACTTTTGCATTCTCTTCACACACATCCATTAAAGTTTTTTCTCTTTTGTATTTAACATTGTTAGCAGTTGGCAATTCAAAATCTTCTATTTGATCAGCAATAATTTTTGTATTATCAAAAGCCGACTGATCAACCCCTGGCATACATGTTTTTAGTTCCCATTCACTTGCAATGTGTTGAATAGTTGTGCGAGTATATTTATTTCTTTCTCCAACAACAATTTCATAAACGCCTTTGTCTTGTGCATTTGGATAATAGTTATCACTACAAGCGACAATTGGTATATTATATTTGTCACTAGTCTCTTTTATTTTACGCAGCCATGATGGTGATCTTGGTGATGCTTCCAAATAGAAATTATTATAATCTTTAAAAAAACTAATCATCGGATTAGCACCTGATAATAAAAATACATCATCATTGCAAAAATCTAATAGCTTTTCGTAATCTATTCTTGGCTCATAATAAAAATGTTTTTGAGAAAAAGTCGCCAAGTCATAAATGGTTTTGACACCATTGGCATTCTTAGCAATCATAGTCATGTAATTTGTTGGCTGTTTGGTGTTCTCTTCACAATTAAGAACCACCGCAAACTCTAAACCAAATATTGCTTTCTTGCCGTGACGTTTACAGGCTTTATAGAATTTGTTGAACCCCCAAGTTCCATTATCAGCTATGCCAATAGCATCTTCCTTAGTGTTTTCTACGATTGTTTCCAATTTACCATATGCTTTTCTAAAACTATATTCCGTTCTTACTTTTAAATTAATCATTTACATATGTTTTAGGATATGTGCGATAACATCGACAGTCCATCCATTGCCTATCATTTTATATCTTTGCGTATTAGAAACGCCTTCAGTGTAATTATCAGGTACTGTTTGCAAGCGTTCACACTCTAAAGGAGTCAATTTTCGCCAATAAACCTCTTCATCTTTATCTCTTGTCAAACTTAATTTATGTTCATTATTTAAAGCAGGTGTCAAAGTAGAAACTTTCCCATCGTTTCTCTCTATTAATTCTTTAGATCTAAATGGCGTGTGATCTTTTCCAGTCAACTTTTTTATTTCTCTTCTGATCGCTTTGCCCTCCTCTGTTCTTCTTTCTTTATAACTATTCACAACAATCTTAGGTTCAGTGTTGCCACCACCATGAGCATTTAAAGTAGGCGACTTGCCTTCAGGACTGTAAACTCTTTTAAGTAAATCGTGTCCATTTATATCAGCAGCAGTTCCAACTTGTTTGGGTTTAGTCTCAACAAGTGTCATTCCATTATTACCAGCACCTTTCCACATTGTAGCAGTCATACATAAAGATTTCTGATCATCTCTTCTTAAATGTCTTCTGTTTCTTTCTGTTTGCTTAACAGGTTTATGATCTTCTATATATGATCCATCTGTTGGATCTTTATGATAAAGAGCCATAACAGTTCCTATTTTTTCAGAATCTCTATTATAAAAATACCCCTTACCTCTTTTTGCATTTAAAACACGATCTTTTTTCTCTTCGCTAAGATTGTATTTATTGTCAGTGTTTGTTTCTAATATGTCTTTTAAAACTATGCCTTTGTCTTCAATGTTTTTATTAAATGGAATATTGGTCCAATAATACCTCTGTCTGCTTTGTGCTGATAATTTTGAACTGTTTATTAAAGTAGGTTCAACACCAACTTGCTCTGATATTATAGATAGAAACTCTTTTTTCATTCTAACATTTTCTAATAAAAAATATTTTGGTTTTATCTCTTTCAACAATCTAACAAATTCAAAAAACAATCGAGATCGTGGATCGTCAAAAGCTAATTGTTTGCCTGCAAAACTAAAACCTTGACACGGACTACCTGCCAACATTAAATCAATATCAGTAAAATCTTCTGACTTTAATTTTAAAACATCACCTACTTGTATTGTATCAGGAAAGTTTTTTTGTGTAATTGACATAGCATATTTATCAATCTCACTTGCATGATAAGTTATGTTTTTATATCCTAATTTGTTCAAAGCAATTTGCCCACAACTCATGCCATCAAATAAACTTAACACTCTCATAATAAATAATTCTTACGCATCCATGTTATATATTCAACAAGAGCTTCAACATCGTTCATAGCTCTATGTGCATCATATTTTTTCTCAAAAGCATGATGATATAAATCAACTTGTCTTAAAGATCTTGGTGCATCTTCCGTTTGTAATAAAGGTCTTGATAATTCGACAGTGCAATGATTGTTTTGTGGATATGGAAATTTGTGTTCATAACCCAATCTTCTCAATTCATAAATGATCATTTGAATATCAAAAGCAATGTTATGAGCGTATAAATCTGTTTCACCTACAAAGAAATTGCACAACTCGTTATATCTTGCCACAAAAGGCATTTCATTTTTAACATCTTCATCAGTAATTTTATTAATTGCCGTAGCTTCTTTTGGAATTGGCATTTCAGGGTTGATCAAGAAATCTATACGACCCAATTCTTTTAAATCGTGATCAAGTTTAATTGCTGCAAACTCTATGATTTTAGGTTGCAGTTCTAAAGGTGCATTCTCGGCTTTTGGTAAGCCTGTAGTTTCAGTATCAAAAACAATCATAAATCATTTAATTTTTCTATATGGATCTGTATTTAACTTAGTTGGTACTTCAGGTTGTTTATTATCTATAATATCTGGTAAATTTTTATTAACATGCAACAAAACATTTCCCATAATGCTTTCTTTAGTATGGTCTTCTACTATTTCATCAAAACTATCTTTATTTTTTAGATTTCTTGTTATTGACCGACAATGTGCTTGAGTTTCTCTGTCAAGTTTCTGATCATAAGGTTTCAAGGGTACATTAATATATAAAGGCTTTACTTGTTTTTCTACATAGCCTAGTCCAACAATCAAGAAAGCTCTGTGATTGTCTATCATTAATCTTTCGATACGGCATGGCATCCGATTCGGAGTGCCATCAATAAGTTTCTCTTTTTTACTCATTTTCTAATTCGATCATCATCTCTAAAATATGCTTTGCTTTTTGTAAATCTTCTTTTCTTTGTCCTTTTGGTCTTAATATATATTGTATTATATCACCTTCAGGCTTTCTGATATCGTTTTTTACAAAAAATTCAATTAGTTGGATTTTAAAGTTGAGATAATGGCTGCCACCGATCTGACTTTCTAAATAACTTTTTTTCATTCTTTTTAAATTTTTCTATTTACAAATACGAGCAAATACGATTTGGTAATAAAAGTAAATACTAAAAGTAAATATTTTTAATATGAGTTTTGGTGATTTTGTAATATTAAAATTCCCCCCAAGGATTGATCATAAGCAAAAATAAAATCACCACTTAGAACCATGACAGAATATAAATTCAAAACAAAACCTTATCAGCATCAAAAAGACATTTTTGAAAAAATTAGAGATTTGCCTGAATTTGCTTTACTTATGGAGCAAGGAACAGGTAAAAGTAAAGTCATCATAGATAATTTTGCATATCTGTACAAAAAAGGGTCAATAGATGCTGTCTTGATAGTTGCTCCTAATGGCGTGCATCGAAATTGGATAAATGAAGAATTACCAAAACACTTGCCAAACGATATTGAATACGAATCAATGTTTTGGGAAAATCAAAAATCTAAAAATAAAAGTTTTAAATCAGAGTTTTTGCAGCTCATTCAAAGCCCAAAACTAGCTATTTTAACAACAAATATAGAGTCTTTTAGGGTAGATAATGCCTATTTCAATTTTCTTACGTTTTGCACTCGTAGAAACGTAATGATGGTAGTTGACGAATCAGCAAGGATTAAAAATCCAAAAGCACAACAGACTAAAAATGTGGTAAAATTAGGCAATTATTGTCTATATAGAAGGATTTTGACAGGTACACCTGTAACTCACTCCCCTTTTGACCTGTATTCTCAGTTTGAATTTTTAAATAAAGCAATTATTGATCATTCTTCTTTCTACTCATTTAAGAATTACTTTGGTATTTTTGAAAAAAAGACTAATTGGGGATCTAATAGACAATATGATGAATTAAAAGACTATAGAAATTTAGATGAATTAAAAACCTTAATTGATCCTCATAGTTATCGAATCACTAAAGATGAATGCTTAGATCTACCAAAAAAGATATATTCTAAGAGATATTTTGCACTTTCTAAGAAACAAACAGATTTATATAACAATATAAAAGAAGACTTTATCATAAAACTTGAGAATGAGCCTGAAGTTAGCGTACCGATGGCTCTTACAAGAATGATGAAATTACAACAAGTGACATCGAATTTTGTAGCTTTAGATGATTCGAAATATAAACAAGTTGGTGATGAAAATCCGAGATTAGATACATTATTAGATATTATTAAAGACACTCCTAAAGATGAAAGCATTATAGTATGGTGCAGGTTTACTTTTGACATAGAAACAATATGCGAGTGTTTACAAAATGAGCAAATTTCTTTTTGTCGATATGATGGCAAAACTAAGGCAAATGAAAGATCACAAAACTTGCTTGATTTTCAAGAGAAAAAATGCCGTGTGTTTGTTGCAAATCCTGCAACGGCAGCCGAAGGTTTAAATTTATATGTTGCAAACAATGTCATTTATTATTCAAATTCTTTTAAACTTGGAGAAAGACAACAATCAGAAGATAGATGTCATAGAATAGGTCAAGACAAAAATGTTTTATATTATGACCTCGTTGCAGAAAACACTTTGGATTTTAAGATAATTCAGATATTAATTAATAAGCAAGAATTAGCAAATTTAATAACAGGAGATAACATAAAAGAATGGCTATAGTTTATATCCCACAAGAGCCAATGAAGAGAGATCAAAAAACAGGTCAATGGACACAAGCGTTTGATCTCACACCTGCAAAAAAATATGGTGAATTGAAAACTTTGTTATCTCATGGTGCATTACCCATTGACACAGAGCCAATGGTAAACAATTTAAAACAGTCCCTCGAAAACTTTACAGATGATGATTATCTTTTAGCAATTGGTAATCCTACAGCAATGGTTGCAGCAGGCATAATAGCTGCATCAAACAATAATAACAAAATCAACATGCTTTATTGGGACTCAAAAAGTAAGGAATACATTAATGTACCTATAAAATTATAAAACAACTAAGAATAAGGAGAACAAAATGACGGACTTAGAAAACTTTGTTAAATTAAACAAAAGACTTACTCAATTAGAACAAGATATTGAGCAGGCAACTATCACCCTCAAACAACTGACAAGAGAAAGAGATAATTTAAAACTTGTCGAAATTCCTGAACTGATGAATGAATTGGATGTACCTAAGATAAATATATCTATGGACGGCAAAGATTTTGAAATTTCAAGAAAAGAAAATTTCTATGCAAGTATTTCAAAAGATAGAAAACCTTTAGTTGTAGAATGGCTAAGGGCTAATGGTCATGACGGATTAATAAGGAATGAACTGATTGCAGATGTTCCAAAAGGCAAAGATAATGTTGCATCTGAAGCCTATAAAATTTTAGAAGATCTCGGTTTCAACGTAACAAGAGAAACAAATGTCCATACAGGATCATTTAAAGCATTAGTGAAAGATGAATTAGAAAAAGGCAGTGATGTACCTTTAGAAGAGTTAGGTGTCAATCGAGTTGTTGAAGCCGTCATAAAGGAGATCAAATAATGCTTAAAGTAGAAAAATTTATAAATCAAAAAATGTTAGACAAAGAACTTATAAGACACTCATTGTTTTATAATCTTAGACCTTTGGATGACGATATAAAAAAGATTCTTGTAAAAAGAGGATATTTAGAACCAATTGATAGCTTTGGTGTTTGTAGATTAACACTTAAAGGTCGTCATGAAAGAACCAACGCAGAGAACCGATTAAACAAAAAATAAATAAGGAGACAATTAAAAATGGAAGATAAAAGCGTAACAAAAACAAACGGCAAATCTAATTTGCCAATTTCGATATCGGAATTTGAAAAGATGGGTTCAGGCTTTGAAGAAGCTACATCTGACTCTTATCAGATACCAATGTTAAAACTTTTGCAAAAAATGACTGATGAAGCTGATTCAGATAATCCTGCTTATATAGAAGGTGCAAAACCTGGCATGTTTATGAATAGTGTTTCAAAAGATCTTTATGATGGTAAAGGAGGGATAAAAGTCATTCCTTGCTATTATAGAAGAATGTTTGCTGAGTGGATTCCTAGAGATGAAGCTGATGGAGGAAAACTTGTCGGTATGCACCATCCACAATCAGACATTGTGCAAAACGCACAGCCATCTGACAGAAATAGCATAAATAAGAAGTTTGATAAGAATGATCTTATTGATACAAGAATGCATTTTTGTTTGCTCTTAGCTAATTATGAATTACCTGAGCCAATTTTATTAAGTTGGAGTAATTCTGCGTTAGGAAGATCAAAAGGTTGGATGACAAGAATGCAAAACCTTAAACTTAAAGATAATGGCAAAATGATAACTGCACCATCTTTTTCACATATATGGACAATAGATTCACAACAAGAGTCTAATTCAAAAGGTTCTTGGTATGTGCCTACAGTTAAAGGTTGTGAACAAATAAAAGATGCAGACTTAATACAAGCTGGTTTCAAATTTTATGAGACTATTAAATCTGAAGGAGATTCCATCCTAGCACAAAACATGGATAAAGGTAATTTTTAACCAAAGTAGGAGGATAAAAATGAAAAAAATCAGTCGTAGGCGTGACACCCTACGACTGAATATCTTGTTTTATGGATTTTGCAAACAAATTTTTTAATATTTTTGAAGGTCTTGACAGAGCGCATGGCTCTTACAACTTATCAGGTAAAATAACTGAAAAAGGTAAGAAACAAGGCAATGCTTTAACAGTCAATGAACCTGCTACTGTCGAACTGTGGCAAAAACACCTTAATGGTCAATATGGCTTAGGAGTGTTCCCTTTAAATGATATGGGTGAATGCAAATGGGCTGCAATCGATATTGATATTTATAATTTAAATTTTACCAAACTTGAAAAAGATTTAGAAAATATCAAGCTGCCATTAGTTGTGTGTAAAACAAAAAGTGGTGGCGCACATGTATATCTATTTCTAAAAGAATTTACCGATGCCAAACTTGTAAGAACTAAAATGATGGAGGTAGCCGTACACCTTGGTTATAGTGGTGTAGAAATATTTCCAAAGCAAGTAAGACTTGCGAGTAAAAAAGATTTTGGCAATTGGTTGAATATGCCATATTTTAATTCAGAAAAGCCAACACGCCACGCAGTCAAGCATGGTGTAGCACTAGATCTAGAAAATTTTATAAAACTCGTAGATCAGTCATTAGTATCAGAAGATGATCTAAAATCAGTGTTATTAGATAAAGATCCTGCTTTAGATCAAGGTCCACCATGCCTTCAAAGTTTATCAAAAATGGGCTATCCAGAGGGTACAAGAAATCAAGGTCTATTTAATTTAGCCGTTTACATTAGAAAAAGATACGGAGAAGACGACTTAGCACATCACTTAGATGATATGAATAATAAGTTTATGCATCCACCATTAGGGCATAAAGAAGTTGCAACAGTCGCAAAGACTGT